>Ga0226835_1000116_pt1 | contig 150407 bp, 148 predicted proteins | sample LAC_MetaG_1_FD_163627 | JGI IMG/M metagenome (GOLD analysis project Ga0226835, IMG submission 163627) | Anaerobic ammonium oxidizing microbial communities from anammox membrane bioreactor (MBR) in UC Berkley, California, United States -... | ecosystem: Engineered > Bioreactor > Anaerobic >... | reverse complement strand
TGAGAATAAGTTGGTGCTGCCAGTTGATCATTTAATTGCAAGTGAATTTAATGAAGTTGCCTCAAAATCAGCACACGTTACATTAGACGAACAAGTACCTGATAATACAGTAGCAATTGATATTGGCTCAAAAACAACCGAACTTTTTGTGCAAACAATTTCTGGAGCAAAAAACATTTTATGGAATGGTCCAATGGGGGTTTTTGAATGGGAAACTTCTGCCGCCGGCACTTTAGCGGTTGGCAAAGCTATTTCGCAGAATTCTTCTGCTTACAAACTTGCCGGCGGCGGCGATTCAATTGCTGCAATCAACAAACTAGGCTTAACGGGATTCAATCACATATCTACCGGCGGAGGCGCAATGTTAGCATTTATTGCTTATAATGAATTTCCAACTCTAGATGTAGTTATAAATCAGTAGACTGATTCTTTACAAATTTACTCTTATTAATATTCTAAGGCTGAATTTATTCCATGTTCTTGACCGTGATAGCTCATTTCTTCTATATCATGTAGTACCCAGCCTAAACCTTCATTCTGGAACTCATTAAATACCAAAATTTTTCCTGTAACTTTACCTAAATATCTTAACAGGTCAGTAAAATTATCCATATCAAGCTCTTTGTTTAAATATTGTTTAGATAACTGACTGATAATATCTTCAATTTTGGCTTCGATACCTAACTCCTTCAATAACGATTCTCTTTGTCCATTGTAATCTTCTTTTGTAATCCACCCTTTTTTAAGCCTATGACGTAGGTTTAAAAGTTCTGAATTGGCTATAAGCTGCTCTCCCTCCCACTACTTTTTAAATACTCTCTCAAAGAGGCCACCGATAATCAGCAAGACTAGCGATAGTACAACTATCCAAAATATAACGCTATTTATTTGCTCGTAAATGTTAGATGCATAATAAAATCTAACCAAAGAGAGTCTAATTTCACAAATTGCTGTGCCAAAATAGGTAAATTCACTAAGTGTATTAACAACAATTGCTTTTACAGAGTTAAGAACAAATAATGGAAAGGCTAAGCCCAAAATTGTGTTTAAAGCAGCAAGCTGACTATAGTTGTGGACTCTTTTATTAGCTAATAATCTTGAACCTTTAACTAAGAATTCATAAATTACCATCCAAGCCCAAAGAACAACAAAAGCCCCGTACAACACAATTAACGCTCTTAACCAATCATAATCTCTTCTTAATAAAGGTAAAAATATTAAAAATGCCAATGTAAAGAATCCTAGACTTACCGGGCCTGCAATAACAATTAAGTCTGAACCCTTTCTGTCAAATGCTCTTTTTATTCGTGTTCTTACTGCAACTTTATCTTTTAAAGCTTTTAGAGAATTTTTTGATACTGCCATTGTAGGCTCATTAAAAAATAAGAAATTTAATTTAGTTTAACAGATATTTAATCTCCAAAAAATACCCCGATCTTTTTAGCAGTTTGAACAGTTAGACTGTCAGGTGTAACAAGCTTTAATTTCTTTACAGCTTCAGCAATTGGGACAGTTACAACTTTATCGCCTTTAAGGCTTACCATCATTCCAAAGTCACCTCGTTCAACAGCATCCATAGCAGCTACTCCATATTCTTTTGCCAAAATTCTATCTTCTGCGTTAGGAGAGCCTCCTCGCTGAATATGTCCCAATATTGTATTTCTAAGTTCAAACTCGCCTGGAGCAAGTTCCTCAATTTTTTGGATTATTGTATTTGATATTCCGCCTAGCTTAACTTCAAATGTATCGCCTACTTTCATAGAAGTTACTAACCCTTTTTTAGGTGCAGCACCCTCTGCAACAACTACTACACTAGCCCTGTAGCCAGTTTCTTTTCGCTTTCTTAAGAATTCAACAATCTTATTGTAGTCAAACGGTATTTCGGGAATCAGAATCATGTCGGCGCCACCAGCCAGACCTGAATTAACAGCAATCCAACCGGCGTTTCTACCCATAACTTCAACAAAAATAACTCTATCGTGGCTGGTGGCCGTAGTATGCAGTCTATCCAAAGCCTCGGTTACAATATCTACTGCTGTAGAAAAACCAAAAGTTTTATCGGTACTATCTAAATCGTTATCTATTGTCTTTGGAACACCAATAATCTTTACACCAAGCCCGGCTAACTGAAGAGCGCCAGATAATGTACCATCACCTCCAATTACAATTAAAGCTTCAACGCCAACTTTTTCTAAATTAGCTTTAGCTTCTTCAAGCACTTCATCTGGTATCTTATTTACTTCACCTGCACCCTTTTTTGCAGAAAATCTGCCTCTATTGACTGTACCTAAAATTGTTCCTCCAACGTGGCTTATACCTCTAACCGATTTTTGATCTAGAGTTCTGTAAAGCATTGGATTTAAAACCCCTTCCCAGCTTCGTTCAAAACCTATAAATTCAAATCCTCTTTTAGAACCAGATTTAACTATAGAAGCAATAACCGCATTAATCGGCTGGACATCACCGCCTCCGTTAAGAATTCCAATTTTTTTTACCATTTAGAAGAAATATTAAATCTGAAAAACTCTTTCTAGAAAATCATATCAGATATATTAATTGAGTTGAATACTTTGTGGTATATTAGCCGGTATATATATTAATTCTAAAGCTTTTAATGAAAAAGAAAAAAGTAGTTTTGATAATAATGGATGGATGGGGGCTAGCTCCTGAAAATAAATTTAATGCAATTGCTAATGCTAAAACACCTAGCTTTGATCGGTTAGTAAGAGAATATCCAAACACTCGATTAAAGTCTGATGGCCTAGCCGTAGGTTTACCGGAAGGACAATTTGGCACTTCGGAAGTTAACCATTTAACAATTGGTGCCGGAAGAGTTATTTTCCAGGATTTACCAAGAATAAACATGGCTATAGAAGACAAATCCTTTTTTGATAACGAAGCTATTTTAAAAACAGTTAAACATGTTGAAAAGAATAAATCACATTTACATTTACTTGGAATATTAAGTGATGGCGGAGTCCATACTCATATTGATCATCTAATTGCAATCTTAAAGTTATTAAATAAACAGAAATTTAAACAGCAGATTTATTTACACGTATTTACCGATGGAAGAGACGTTGCTCCTAAATCTGCTTTCAAATATTTTCAGAAGCTTGAAAAAGCATTAATAAAACTAAAAAATATTAATGTATCAATTGCCACAATCCAGGGACGTTCCTATTTAGATCGAGATAGAGATTGGGATCGTACAGAAACAGCATTTAAGTTAATTGCCAAAGGCGAGGGCAACCCTATTAGTGATTGGCAGGCAGTTTTAAATTTAGCATACGCTACTTACTCTACAGATGAACAGCTGCCGCAATTTATTCTAAATCAGAATGGATTGTTAAAAGATAATGATGGTTTAATTATCTACCATTATAGAACTGACAGGCTATACCAGATTGTTAGAAGAATTTTAGATGAAAAGTTTAAGAACTTTGAAATAACTACTTTTATTCAGGCAAGTGAAGAATTTACGACTATAAATGTTGCTTTTCCAAGACAGAAAGTTACAGACACATTAGCTGAAACTATTGCTAAAGCAGGGAAGAGCCAATTACATGTAACTGAAACTGAAAAATTCCCTCATTTGACCTTTTTCCTAAATGGCGAAAGAGAACAAGAGTTTACATTAGAAACCTGGAAGATGTTTGAATCTAATAGATTTGTAAAACCAATCTATAGTTTTGAGCCTTCTATGAGGAATTTTGATATCACTAAAGAGGTTATTGATTCCATTATACAAGATAAGTTTGATTTTATTGTTGCTAACTTATCTAGCGCTGATATGGTCGGCCATACAGGTAACTATGAAGCGGCTGTTGTGTCAGCTGAATCAGTGGATTACTGTTTAGGAAAAATACATGAAGCAATTAAAGAGAAGCTTACTGATTATGCTTTGATAATTACTGCAGATCACGGTAACTCTGACATTATGTGGGATTATAAGAATAAACAGCCGCATACGCAGCACACTACATCACCTGTACCCTTTATTTTAGTTTCAGATCTAAACTGCAAACTGCATAGAAGAGAAACCTTAAGTGACATTGCACCTACAATTCTAGATTTAATGGGAATTAAAAAACCAAGCATCATGACAGGGGAATCATTGATAATTGAGGAAAATAATATATAATTGATTGTAATTACATCTTACAAATCCGATATGGAAATATTTCTTATAGTTTGCGGAATAGCATTAGTAGCGCTTATTGTTGTTGGAGGTTATGTTTTAAGTGTATATAACTCCTTAAGAACACAAAATGTTTTAGTTGACGAAGGCTGGAGCGGAATCGATGTTCAGTTAAAGAAACGATTTGATTTAATCCCTAACCTTGTTGAAACAGTTAAAGGATATGCTAAACACGAATCAGCTATTTTTGAAAAAGTTGCAGAGTTAAGAAGTGGAATGATGAATGCTAAAACTCCTGAAGAGCTTGGTAAATATGAAGGTGAGTTAAGAGAAACACTAAAGTCTTTATTTGCTGTTGCAGAGAATTACCCTGAATTAAAAGCAAATGAAAACTTTATCTCACTCCAGAACTCCTTACAAACAGTTGAGGGTGACCTGGAAAGCGCAAGAAGATATTATAACGGTACAGTGCGCGACTTAAACGCAAAGATCGTTACTTTCCCAAACAGTTTTATTGCTGGAATTTTTGGAATTAAAGTAAGAGAATTCTTTGAAGTTGCAAATGCAGCAGAACGAGAAAACGTTCAAGTAAGCTTTAGTTAAAAAACTCCTGATCTATAAAATCTTTAAATCTTTCGGGAGATAGTTGTCTTTTGGCAGCTGTAAATAAAGTCTTAAAATCCTCAAACCTTTTACGATACAAGCTAAGATCTTTTGTATCTAAGCTTAAGTTATCTTGTAGCGTTAATCTCAACTCTGGATTTTTCAAAACATTCTTGACTACAGTATGGCTTTCCATCTTCAGAATAGCAATTGGTACAGCATATAAAGTGTCTATGCCCTTTGCAATGCTTGTATGCACAGTCTACATAATTTTCTGACGGCTTACCGCACTTATCGCAGTTAGAAACAATTACATGTTTATCTGATTCTGTATCAAAGCCCATTACTACTCTACCATCAAACACATATAGCTTACCTAAAAAGTCTTCATTTGGATATTTTTCCATATAAGTTACTATTCCATTATGCAGCTGGTATACGTATTTAAAACCTTTTTTTACTAAGTATCCCGAGGCTTTTTCACATCTTACACCTCCGGTGCATACCGTTATAATTTTCTTATCCTTTAGGTGCTCTAAATCTCCAAGTATTTTAGGTAAATCTCTAAAGTTACTTAAAGCAGGTAGTATTGAGTTTTTAAAATAGCCAACTTTATGTTCATAGTCGTTACGCATATCAATAATGTAAAACTCCTCACCTGATTTAAAGAGCTCATGAAGTTGCTCGGCTGTAATATATTTTCCGGTAGTTACATTTGGGTCAACATCATCCTCGCCCAAATGCCCACTTACAAGTTCATTTCTAAGCTTAATAGAAAGCTTTGGGAAAGCATTTCCAGTACCTTCACTAATTTTGAAGTTCATATCTTTAAAGCGCGTGTCAGCCAGCATAACACTAATATACTTTTGGGTATCTTCAGCTAAACCCTCAACAGTACCGTTAATACCTTCTTTTGATAGAATAATTCGACCTTTCAGATTTAATGACTCACAAAAACTTCTCTGTTCATTTAACAGAGCTTGAGGATCTTCGATATTTACGTACTTGTAGTATAAGAGTATTTGATGCATAGGTAATAATTATACTATAAGATGTTTAAAATTTTTAAATGAAGCTATTTTCTTGGAACACCGATAATGTCTTTAACTGCAGCAAAAGTATCGAGCCATAAAGGACGGACGTTATAAGCAGAAAGGTTTTGACCTTCAGGTAGCTGAGGTTTTTCAAGCTTTATTGCCATAATAAAGGTTCTTTGAGGCGATTGGTCAAAACCTATAAATGATGCATTTATTTCCTCTGAGTATCCGCTTTGAGTAGCAATTAAAGCGGTACCGGATTTAACGCCTAGGTCATAATTTTTCAAATCTTCATACCACCACTCACCATAGTAAATAGAGTTTTCAAAGTTATATCTCATCATTTCTAACATTCTGTCAGAAGTTTCTTTACTTATAACAGTATCAATAATTTGAGGTTTGTATTCGCTTACATTGCCGTCACTATCTATAACTTTAGTTACTACATAAGGCTTCATTCTAACTCCATTATTTGCAATTGCAGAAATTGCGTCAGCTGCTTGTACCAGATTAACTAAATATCCATGACCATAAGACATAGCAGCTATATCACCGATATTAAAGTACTGTGCATCTTTAAGTGGCCAATACGATTCTCCTGCCAAATCAATACCTGTACTTTGGCCAATTCCGAATTTAACTAAATAATTATGAAATTCCTCGGTAGAAAGATACTCTTTAGCCACATGATACAAACAAATGTTATCTGATTTAGCAAAGCAATCACGTAAAGGCATTGGCGGCTGCGGCACCTTATCCCAGGTACACAAAGGTCCTAGCTCATCAGTAAATTTTTCACAGCCTTGGTGCCCATTGGGTAAAATAATAGTATTAGCATCTACTTTACCTAAGTCTACCGCAGCCGAAATTGTAAGCGCTTTACCTATTGAACCCATCTCATATGGAGAAGATATTGCTTTGTTGCCATAAACATTTGGATCCTTTTCTTCTCTTTGATTAGGATCGTAATCCGGATAATTAGCTAAAGCCATAATCTGTCCTGTTTTAGGATCCATGATCACAGCAGAAGCTGATAATGCTCGATACTGTTCTACACCATCTTTCAGCTTTTGTTCAACTACTGCCTGAAGTCTTTTATTGATTGATGTATATACAGCACTTCCATTTTTAGGTTCAATTGTAGCTGTTAATGCAGTTGCAATGGCTTCTCCTTTAGCATTCGTTTCTTGAACCAAAACCCCTTTAATAGGATTTAGTATTTCATTCCAGCTTTCTTCAACTCCGCCAAGCCCTATTGTTTTATCGTTAACTACATTAGTTAAGCCTACAAGGTGGCTGGCAAGTCTTTTTTCAGGGTAAATACGTTTAGATTTATTTTCAAACTGAAAGCCTTTCAATGGTGTATCAAAAGCATCTGCTTTTAAATTATTTAGCTCATTCCATTGCTGATCAGATAAACCCTTACTAACAGGAACCCATAAAATTCCTTTATTTACAAATTCATCTATAGTTGCCTGGAGTTTTTCTGGTGTCATTTCAATTATTGGAGCTACTTTCTTTAAAAACTCATCTCTGGTTTGTAGTTTCAAACTCTCGTAATATTCTAAATCTTTAATCCATATAAATATATCAAATCTAGGTTCGCTGTAAGCTAAAGTAGTACCGTCACTTGAATAAACCGTTCCTCGTACAGAATTAATTTCAGAAGTTGAAGACCTTTCTCGTGCTAGTTTGCTCATCCTTGAAGCTTCCACTGCCTGCCACCTAAAGGTAGCCAACAAAAGCAGAAAACCGAAAATAAGGATGATTATATGAATAGTTTTAACTTTTTTTACTAAGTTATTGTTATTCATTATTAATTCAAAGCAACATTTGAACCGTCTGCTTTTTCTAAGAAGTTTACATTTTTAGTTTCAAGATTAGATTTTTCTTGAAGATCCTTTGCATTATCTAAAGATCTGGCTCCGTCAATTTTAGAAGTCAAAATCTCGTTTTCTAACCTTAATTCAGCTTTTTGAGCTCTTACATTATCAATTTCTTCACTCTTTGTACCAACCATAGAGGTTACAACCATCTGTAAGCCTACATATACAATAAATAGAGCTACAATCAAGATAGTTAGTATTCTATTTAGTTTGTGAAAGTCTTTTTTGCTTTTATATTCGCTCATATATTTGTCTTTAAAGTTTTTTAAATATATATAATTTGGCACTTCTGGCTCTTATATTGCCTTTTATCTCCTCTACACTTGGTCTTATAAATAAATCTTCCCCATTTTGGCTTGTAACCATAACCTTGTTTTGGCTTAATTTACTTTCCAAAAAAGAAACAATAACTTTATCTTCACCACTATGAAAAGTGATTATTCCCATTGATCCATTTTTGACAAGCAAATCTAGTGAACTTTCTAAAAGCTTTTCAAGGTTTACCAATTCGCTGTTAACAGCTATTCTTAAAGCCTGAAAAACTCTTGAATACGTTTTGTATACTTCGTTTTTTTGAAACCTATTCGATTGTTTAAATTTAAAACTTCGATCTATAACTAGTTTTAAGTCGCGCACTTTATTAAATGCTCCTTTTTTTCTAAAGGTTAGAATATTACTAACTAAATTCTGATTTGATTTACCGTAAACATCAGCATATCTTTCGAACATCTTTGAAAGCTCACTTCTACCTAGTGCATTCAACAAATCTGCAGCAGTTACTGCTAATGATTTATCAAATCTCATATCTAAATAGTCATCAACGTTTGAGTCGTAAGATAATCCTTCGATTTCGGTTAATTCATCGCTTGACCAGCCTAAATCAGCAATAATTCCATTAGCGGAATTTATGTTTAATTCAGACAATACATCAGCTAAATCAGTAAAGTTCCGATTTACTAATATTATTTTTAAAGAACCTTTTTTTAATTCAATTTGTTTTTCTGTTTCGTTTGCTACTTCAAAGCCTTCTTTCACAAGCTTTTTATGAAAGTGATCAATAGCTTTAAAACTTAAATCAAAACCTATTAAAGTACCTTCTTTTAATTCCTCTAAAATTTTTAGACTATGGCCTCCTGCCCCCAAAGTTAAATCAACATAAATTCCGCCCTTTCTTACTTCTAGGCAATCTGTTAATTCTTTTAATAAAACAGCTTTATGTATCATTTTGAGCTTAGTCTTTCTGCCAAATCGGCTACATTTTTATTTAAATCATTCAACTTCTCTTGCCATCTCTCTTCACTCCAAATCTCAGCCCATTCCCCTACTCCTAAAAAAACTATTTTTTGGTCGATTTTGGCAAACGCTTTTAGGCTTTCTGGGATTACAAACCTTCCCAATGAGTCATATTCAACTTCAGTTGCTCCTCCGATAATAAATCTTTTGGTATCTCTGACGTTCAAAGACAACAACGGACTTTTATTTATTTCGTCTACGAGATAATCCCAACGTTCTGAATCAACCATTATTAAGCATTGTTCGTATCCGCGGGTTATATAGACCTTCCCGTTTAAGTTATCTCGGAGCCGCTTTGGTATACCAACTCGGTTCTTATCTCCTAAAGTTGTTAAATACTCGCCTATTAACATTTTGTCGGTAGTAAATTGTGGAAGTTAAAGCAGTAGAAACAGTTAAAAGTTCAATTTTTTAGTGCAAAGTTTGTTTCCTGGTGTTTCCACTTTTTACCACTTTCTACCACTTATATTAAAAGCTATAAAAAACTATGTCAACAACATTTATTGCTAAATATTGGTTGAATATGGAACTTTAAGATATCAATAATGGTATACGACAGTTGTAGAGGCCGACAGATAAAGAATGTAGCCTTTAATTAGCTGAATTAGATTTTTGAAGAAATTTTTAGAAAGTTATTTTATCTCCCAGTTTTCAATATTGCGGAATCTATCTTCTACACTTGCTACATTCGATAAGTCTACGTGGCTTACATTTGTATTTGCATAGTAAATAAACTGCGGATGGTATAAAAAGACTACAGGAGCGTCTTCGGCAATTAGCGTTTGTATATCTAAGTAGTTTCGAAGACGCTCACTTTTAGCCTGTAAGGGATCAAAAGTTCTAGTTACCTCTAAAAGCCTGTCTATTCTTGGTAGCCTTTCCAGCTGACTTTCCTTTACCTGTATTGTTTCAGCTGAACCTATATAGCTAGCAATATTTAATCCAGGATCTACTGACTGAGAGCTATGAAATAGTTCATATCTATCAGGATCTATAAAGGTATTCATACCGTACAAAATTGCATCAAAGGATCTTGGAGCAAGAACTTCCCTATTTATTTCATCCAAACTCCAGCCGGATGGAGCTTCGCTTGAAGAATCTTGGCCAGGCATCTGCCTTCTATCTATAATTGCTCTAATTCCAATATCTTCCAGATTTTTTTGAATTACCCGCGCAACATTCAACCTGTCATAACTATTCACAAAATAAAGCGAGAATACCATTTCCTCTCCTAGATCGTTTGTTCTTATTTTACTGCTGCCTTTTAAGCTCCATCCGGCTTCATCTAAAAGCCTTTTTGCTTTTTCCGGATCATAAGTTTCCCAGCCGGCATTCTTATTAAAGAATTCTGATTTTTGCGTGATTGGGCCAAAGGATTCATCTCCTACACCTAATAATGCATTTTCTATTATCTCGTATCGGCTTATTGCAGCAGAAATTGCTCTTCGTACTTGAACATCCTGAAAGAACTTAGGACCTTTTGAGTTTCCATCAGGGTCTTTTTTTAAATTGAAATATAACCCCCAATATTGATTATCTAGAACAGGGCTTAAATTAATATCAACATTTGTTGTTTTTTCCAAATCTGTTTTATATTCAACTGATATGCTTGCTAAACTATGAGATTCTCCATTTTTTATTGATTTAACAGCTTCTTCTAAAGTTTTATAATATTTAAATCTGATTGTAGAAATTTGAGGCTGAGGATGATCTACAGCATAAATATAGTCAGGATTTTTTACAAGTGTAACACTGGCATTATCTGCTGAATAAAATTTATACTTTCCTGTTCCTACAGGAGATCTAAAGATATCTGCATCCGAGTTATTAACTTGAACTTCGGTTAATGTACTGATTTTATGAGCAGGAGCAATTCTAATGCTTACTAGTTCAAGAAAGTTAGAAAAAATTGGATTATCCTGGCTCTCGTTGCAAGTTGCCTGTTGATCTGAGCCTTTTGTACAAAGACGAATTGAGTAATCACTCACCTTTTCCCATCTCATTTGCTTGATAGCTCTAATATATGCGTTATCTGTCCGATTTAAGCTTGCAACTAAATTTAAGGTAGCTATTACATCATCAGCAGTAAATTCACGATCATCATGCCATCTAACACCTCTTTTTAGATTAAATTGATAGTCTGATCCTTCTTTAATTCTAATTACATCATTTGCTAACACATTAATAACTTGAGGCTCCCATGTATCATTACCTTTATCAATATATTCGTACTTAATTAAAGGTTCATAAATCAAATCTACAAGGTCTTTTTCAAGCTGAATATTTGTTGGAAGAATTGGATTTACTTTATTGATTCTTTGAATTCTTCCTTCTGAATCTACTCCCATTACAACAGCTTCAACTAAAACTTTGTTAGGATTGTTGATTATGGCTTTATAGTGAGTATCGCTAAAAGTAACAAATATTAGAGCAAAAGTAGCAAATGCAATAACAAAGTGCGAGTAAGGTACTGAGATCTGGTACAAAGCTATAAGGTTTGTTCTTAGTGATCTTTCACCGAATAGTTTTTCGGGATAGTCCCAAAAGATGTCTCGAATCCGATAAATCGATTGTTCTAGAAAATTGAAAAATTTAGGCATTTAGAACGGCAATACTTAAAGATACTATTGCAAATAGTATACCTAAAATAATTGTTCCGTTATATAAAAATGCTTCAATTCCTCTTTTTGATCTATAAAACTCGCCGCCGCCTGATCCACCAAAGACAGTACCAATACCGCCACTGCGGTTTTGAAGTAAAACGGCTACCATTAATAATATAGAGATAACTACAAGAACGTATTTTAGGATATCTGTAATACTCATAATTATGTAGATTCAAAGTAAATTCGTTTTATTATAACACTAAAGCTGGCTTAACCATTCGCAGTTTTATTTTTTCTTTAACAGTTCCATGCTTACAGATAGAAGCGAGGTTATAACACTTAAAAGTACCAAAGCATATGTTTTATCTTCAAGAACTATAGTACCCACAAAATCCAACCCAAGATTTAAGTTTTGACCTGTTAAGTTAATTATATTTAAAACCGAGATCTCTACAAAAAAATATAAAAACGAAATTATTAAAGTTATTAAAAATAATGAGCCGAAATTAACAGGCAGTTTGAAGAATTTTAATAGATTTGGAGTAAATGCAATTAACAGTCCATACAGTAAAGCAACCATAAATTCATCAACAAACAAACTGCCGCCAATTATTAAAGTTTTTCTAAAAATCGCCCAAACAAAAAAGAAAACTAAGATATTTTGAACTATTAAATATATTTTCTTAATTATCATAGGCTTAAATTATTATCTAATATATCTTCTAATAGATAAGTAACTACTTAAAGCTCCAATTAAGAATCCTATTCCTGATAATCCAAATATTATTACTATCCACCCTAAGTCACTAATGTGCGGCCAAGGTAGCTGATTGAACATCTTAAATAAGAATACGGATACAGTTGATGATTTATTCAGCACAAATACTCCAAATAGAAACGAGCCTATTATCAGGGTTGATACGGCCGCACCCACAAAGCCGTAAAAGCCACCCTCAAGTACATATGGCGATCTAATAAAGAACAGACTTCCACCAACCAGCTGCATAACACCTATCTCTTCTGTTTGGCTTTGAAGTCTAAACTCAATTGCTAAGAAAGTAAAGAAGAATATACCTATAAATAATATTGTTAATACTGCAATTCCAACTACACGTAAGAAATAAAGGACTTGCCTTAGCTGATCTAAACTCTGATCGTCAACTTTTAATACAATCGGTTTTTGTGTAGGATCTTTAGAATATTGATACCTGGCTTGTTGAGGATAAGAAGCGGGACTTTCTGCTTCTGATGTATCTACAATCTGTAGTGATTTATTTGCTTCTTCAATATCTTGTTCAAGTTCACTCTTTAAAGATTGTAAATCTTCCAACGAATAAATTTGTATATCTAAGCTTGATGGCAGGGTTTTGCTTTCTTTAGTTTTAAGTACTGTATAAACTTCCTTTTGAACTACTGCTGTATAGTCTGCATATAATTGATATGCATCGGACTCTGAAGTATATGTAATACCCTTAATTTTGGGATTATTTGCCCATTTTTCGCGTAATGAATCAATAACCTCTACATTCATACCTTCTTCAAAAAACACTAGAACATTACTCTTTGATTCTATGTATTGAATATAGACATTTGAAACATAAGCAAGTCCACCAAAAATTGTTGCTACCAAAAAAGCTAATGTCATTACACAAATAGAAGCCCATGCAGACCATCCGCTTCTAGTAATTTGTTTTCTTGTATTCGATAAAATTCTTCCAAACATAATCTAAATTATTATATATTATCTTTTTCTTCTAAGAATCTTTTTATTTCCTTAGAAACTAAAACAACCTCTTCCGGATCAATCATAAGATTATCCGATAAACCTTCTGGGCCATCTTCTATTATCTCTTCCACATATTTGTACCCTGCAGTTTTTAAATCTTTAAGGATCTCCTTACTTAATTTTAATTTACTAATTGGAGTTTTTGCTTTAGATACTAATTCTTTTGCTTTTTTATTACTTATTTTAATTTTTCCTGCAACATGAACTTTTTCATCTTCTGGCTCTAACTCTTCTGATTTTGGAGTTCTTTTACGAGCTAAAGTCTGCGGTTTTGCCTCCGGAACTGGAATCGGATCTAAAATATCAGGAACGGTATCGTCTAAGTTGCTTTCTGTATTTTCAATTACATCTACAATACTTTCTTCATTCTTACCTATTATTTCATCATCTGATTCAGGTTCTTGCTCTACTTCAGCTTCATCTTCTACGATTTCTTCTACTTCTTCAGTTACTGGTTTTCGCTTAAGTCTATCAAAAATACCTAAAACTCCTTTTTTAGAAGGCTCTGTTCCATCTTCTTCTAAAGCTTCAGGTTCATCTAATAAATTCCCTTCATCCTTAGAGGTAATTTTTACTTTAAAAGTAGTCTTAGGATGAGTTACTTCTTCTTCCTGTGTTTTTTCTAATAGTTTAGCGGCAAAATTGTCGTTGGATTCATCGTAAGTACCGCCGCTGTCGTCTCTGACAATTTTGCCGCCATCCATTTGAATAATCCTTTTATTTAGCGCATTAACAATATCTGTACCATGAGTAGACATTATCACTGTTGTACCCCAGTTATTAATCTTTGAAAGTATTTGAACAATATCCCAAGCACTAGCAGGATCAAGATTCCCAGTGGGCTCATCTGCAATCAAAATTTTTGGGTTATTGGCAATAGCTCTTGCAATAGTTACCCTTTGTTGTTCACCTCCCGATAATTGTCTAGGAAAAGCTTTCATTCTACTTGAAAGTCCCACAATATCTAAAACATAAGGCACAGTTTCTCTGATCTCTTTATCTTTTTTACCTGCAGCTTCCATTGCAAAGGCAACATTCTCGTAAGCAGTTTTTTCTTGCACCAGTTTATAGTCTTGAAAAATCACACCGATTTCGCGTCTTAAAGTATAGACCTTATTTCTGGTTATTTTAGTAATATCCATATCATTAAAGATTATCTTTCCTGAAGAAGGAATTTCGTCTCTAATAAGCATTTTGATGATTGTAGTTTTACCGCTGCCCGAAGGGCCAATTAAAAATACAAATTCACCCTGCTCAATACTAAAGTTAACTTCGTTTACTGCGAAGATTCTATTATCATAAACTTTTGAAACATTTTTGAATTCGACCATTGGTATATTAAATTAATTCTATAGCATTTATCAGTATAAAGGTAAGTGAGCTAAAGTTCAAAATTAAAACTTCTTCTTTAACAATCTGCTAACTAAGAATAACAAAATAAATACAACTACTAAAATTATTACAACAAAAATGGCAATCAACTTATAATCTGGTTCAAAGGTTACATTTTCCTGTGCTTTTAAACTTATATTTTTGTTTAATTCTGCTTCGATGTTAACTGAAATTGTTTTATCAAGAATAAAATCAGTTTCGCGCAAATAATCTACTTTTAACGAATTCTCCTGTAAAGGCATTACTGCTTTAGTTAAATCGCCAACAACTATATTATTTAAAATTGATCCACCATTTAACTTCAGCTCCGTAAATGTAAGCAGCTTAGTTGAATTATTCTTAATCTTTATTATTCCCGAATAAAATTCACCGGAAAAGACTTTTTCTGGAAACTCTAGCTGCATGGAAACATTAGTTTCAAGTCCTTGCTTAACCGCCAACGGATTAATAGTTATCTCGTAAGGATTATTAATTAAAAGCCCTAGAATATCGTTATATGACTGTACAGGATGCCAAGTTCCCATTCTAAGCTTGTCTATGTGCGAGGTATTGAAATACGATATCTTAAATAATTTTTGATTTGGAACATCAAACGAAATATCTCTGCCATCTACCAATACCTCGCACCAAATAGACGGATGAGCTCCTGCCTGTAATCCTGGATTTAAAATTGAATACCCATAATTTATACGTGCTGGTAATCCTAAATATTCAGCAGTAGATACTATTAAATAACAGAATTGCAGCTGATTTAAGCTTTTATTACCATTTTCCCATATCTTGTCTAACGATCCAGCATCAATTCTTTTATCATCTACTTCAAAATTAGAAACTAGAAAATCATTGAGTGCATTTAATTTACCTATAACTTCAGTGCCCTGGTTAATTTGTGAGTATATCTTTTGTCCTAAAGTAGAATCCAAATTTAAACTCCAATTATATTTTTCAGGATATCCAGATTCTGAGTTATCTGAATTAACTTCTATATTCACTGAATTATTTATAGGAATATTACTATTACGTTCTAGTTTTAAATAAGAAAATGCATTGCCAAGTTTATCTGTTAAAGCATATTCAGCTGTGTTTACATTTATATAATGAACTATTTGGTTTTTGTATTCAGGAACTAAACCAAGCAGATAGTGATTAGATGTATCTTTAAGATTCCTTAAAGTCAGATCAAAACCTACATTATATTTAGGAGTTCCCCAAATTATCATCAAAGGATTTTTCTGCGATAACGATATTTGATTCTGTTCACTGTTTAGCGAAGTAAAGTTATATTTATATTCTGATATTAAAGTAGGAGTTCCAAGTGATACTGGATATGTTACATTTGCAGTTACTTCCTGATAGCTAAAATTCGATTCAGGATACGGCAGCAATAATTGAGATATGTCGTATTTCTGAACTATGGGACTATCAGCAAATAAAGTTATATTCAACCTACCATCTGAATTGTCATTTATTACCTTATTAAAGAAAGTTACATTAATTCTTGAGCCATCTGAAAGCTTATCGATGCTTATATCTACTGTTTCGCCATTAAGTTTAGCTTCAGCATTTACAATAGTAAAAGGGAAATCTAAACTATAGGCTCTTATTACTGAGCCTGTAGCGTTATTATGCAAATTCACTTCTAGGCTGATTTGAGCGCTTAAGTCGTTGGTTATATTTAAATTAAGATGATATTCAGACACTACATCAGCTTTTACGCTGCTGGTAGTAATAATACTTACTAAGGCAAATAAAACTAATGTAATCAAATTCTTCATACCTTTTTATTATACATGTTATGACGTCATTTCCTATACAGAAATACCGTCATATATAAGGTATAATCCGATTATGCATAACTTTAAGAAACAGTTCGGCCAGAACTTTTTGAAAAATACAAAATACGCAAAAACTTTAGTTAGCGAACTTAAATTAACTCCGGAAGATACAATAGTAGAAATCGGCCCCGGAGATGGCGCTGTAACAAAGTTTTTGCTCGAAACAGGCTGTAAAGTAATCTCTTTTGAGGTCGACTATGACTTAGTACCTAAATTATTAAAACAATTTGAAAAATATAGTAACTTTGTATTAGTGCATCAAGATATTCTACAAGTCGACCTACCAGAAGTCCTAGCTCAGCATAACGCTACTCAATCAATAAAAGTAACAGGTGCTTTACCTTACAATATCTCTAAAAAGATTATTGATCTATGCCTTAGGTTCAATCTTGAAAATGACAAATATAATATAAAAATCTGCACATTTATTGTGCAGGAAGAAGTGGCAAAAGATTATGTTGCTGCTGTCCCTAAAGCCAGCTTTCTAAGTAATTATGCAAAAATATTTGCAAAGGTCAGAAAACTTGAAAGCATTCCTAAGTATATGTTCTATCCTGAACCTAAAGTAAATGGTGGGATTTTGAGATTTGAAATCCATGAGAACATTTCTACTAATTATGCTGAAATTAATAAACTTTTAAGAATCGGATTTTCAAATCCTCGAAAAACTTTAAATAATAATTTAAAGTCATCAAAAAAATTTATAGAACAAAATATTCAAGATTCGTATGCAAACTTAAGTATTAAATCTACCGCAAGACCGGCTGAACTTACTTTTGAAGAATGGGTAGCATTAACTGAATCCCTGAATAATGTAGATATTTAATCTTTAATTTGCACTCCACCAATCTTAAATATCGGATTTAAATATCTCTTAAGTATCTTTAATTCCTCTACTTTTAAGAATAAACATACCAGGTAGTAAACCATAAATGAAGTTGCAACTGTTATTAAAGTAAGTAGGAACAAGTTTATAGTAGTAGAACCTCGATAGCTGAATGTTGCTGAAACCGGCAACGCATAAGTTAAGATATTCCATGTTTTGTAAACTAAGTACATTACTACAAACATAGACGCACCAGCTATCAATTTTTTTGAAACTGAAACTAATAATTGCTTAATATCCAACTTAACTTTAGTTTTGTGGAATATTATTAACAGCATAATAAATTCAATTGAATACGCTACACTTATACCAAGCGCAATTCCTCCAACAGCAGCAATAGATGTAGATCTTTCAAAGAAGTTTTCTAACGATAACTGTGTTGAAGTTATAGAAAATTCAGCATTATGACTAAATAAGTTTGTAAACAAAACGCCAAGTACAATAGTCAAAACTAAACTTATTAAAGAAACTATAAGCGGAATCACTGTTTGCTTTGCGGCATAAAACACTCTATACATAAACCATTTTCCGCAAATAAAAATATGCCCGACTGCAAACCATAACAGCACCCACGCAATCTGATAAGTACCTTCTAAATCAAGTCTTGTATTAGGTAAAATACCAAAAGCTAATCTAACAACAGCAACTCTTAAAATTAAAATTGTTATTACAAATGGAAGCGCTAAAAACAGCATCTCGTTAAGGGTTTTTGTAATTATATATTTTACTTTTTCAAGATTTTCATCTTCAAAAAATTCAGTCAAAGCCGGGAATGAAGCATATGCAAATGTTGCTCCAAACAGGCTTGGAACAATTAAAGAAAGTGAATTAGCATAATTTAAAGATGCTAAGCCACCTATTTGAAATGCTAAAAAGTCATTAAAAGTTAAAGCAATATTTTCGCTCATTAAAGCAAAAGTTCTTGGCAGACTTATTAAAAGCATGTTTCTTAAATCTTTGGTGTAAGAAAAGAACAATTTATAGCGGAAACCAATTTGCCTAAATAAGGGCAATTGTATTCCCAAATGCAGAACAGAACCTGTAATTACTCCAATAACAATTGCCCATGGGCTATAATTCATTAATGGAACTAAAATTACCAAACCTAAAATCCTTCCTACATTAAAAAATAATGGAGCAAGCTGAGGAACTAAATATCTGTTGTAAATATTAAGCCCGCTAGAAACTAATACGCTTACACCTAAAATTATTTGAGGAATAAGCAAAACTCTCATCATAGAAGTTATTGATGCAATATCTTCACCAGAAAGAGATGTTTGACCAGGAATTAATGTTCTTAAGAATAACGGGAATATAAAGTCTGCTAATAGAGCCAGAATCAGAGATATTAAAGAGAAAATTAATATTGCAGAAGTTATTACTGAGTTATATGCTTTAAGGAATTCCTCTGCACCTTTTTTCTTTTTAATAGCAATAAGACCCGGAATTATTACAGACCCAATTGCTCCGCCCAATAATACATTCGTAAGCATGTCAGGAATCGAGGTTGCTAACAGAAACTGATTCCACCCAACATTATTAGTACCAAAATACGAAGCCGCCAAAAGGTTAAAAAACTGACCAGTAATTTTGGTCAGTAAAATAGGAATCATTGTTAAAAAGGCTGTTTCCAGGATTACAGTCTGCTCTTTGCTTAAAACCGAAGTTATACTTTTTATTCTATTTCTAAAAACTTGAGGCATACTTAATATAGTATCAATAAGTGTACTTTACACATAATTACGAGATCAACCACGATAACAGACCCATTATTAGACCTATTACTGTACCTAAATATAATTGTATCCAGGTGTGTCTATTTAATTTCATTCTAGCCCAATAGACTACAGGGAGTAATATTAACAGCAGTGCATATTGAATAGCAATTTTATCTGCTAAATAAAGTACACTAAACGCAAAAGCTCCTGCATGCCAGCTGGCTTTATCTAAAAACCGATTAGCTAAATACATAATTCCAGCATATATAACAAACATAATTGATATTTTTTGCCAAAGTACAATTCCCTGTGTTGCAAATATCAATGTATTAAACAAAAAAGTATAAGTAGCCATTAATAGTAAAGTATTTCTACGCTCTCTAGGAACATTTATAAAAAATTGCCATGGCTTTTCTTTATGTTGATATTCAACGTACAGATAATAGAAGAATAATGGTAAACCTGCTACACACAAGAAAAGTACAAATGGGCCAGGATTTTGATCTATTTGTACTAAGTGAGAAGCAATCAATGTAACTATAACTACAAGAAATGGATCTAATACCCATGAAATTATGTGAGCCGCAACTAAATCAAACCTTATTTTGGACATATATAACTATATAATTCTATTGATAGTATATATGGAAAGTAGATAAAATTCACGAAGAATTCATACTAAAAAAGAGCCCAGCCGAAGGCTGGGCTCTTAATATTCTATTATTACTTTAATATCTTCTATTAGAACCTAGATCTTTTAAATCGTCTTTCGCCACGGTCTCTGTTAAAGCTTCCTCGGCGGTCTCCTCTATCATCACGTCTATCTTCTCTTTTGAACTCAGGAGCTGGATAATCTTGAGGATTATCAATCTTTTGCTGAATACTTGGATCCTGCTCGATATCTTTCATGCTAAAGTTAGTTTTACCGTTTTCAATACTAATTACTTTAACTTTTACTATATCACCCTCGTTAAAGATTTTTTCCATATCAACGTTTACTCTTTCTTTAAATATTTCAGATAAGTGGCAAAGTCCTGTTATGTTATTGCTTACATTAATAAATACTCCATAAGACATAACTTTATCAACTACACCTTCATATATTTCACCAACTTCTGCTTCTGCAAAGTTTTTTTCAATTGTATCTTTAATAAATTGAAGCTGTTCGCCGTTGCTTGCAGAAATTGTAACAATACCATTGTCATCAATATTAATATCTGGTGCTTCTTTACCAAACTCTGTAGCTTTAGCCACTAAATCTTTAATATTCTTTCCACCTGGGCCGATTAAAGCGCCAATTGATTCTTTGTCGATTGTAATTTTTTCGACAATTGGCGCGTTGGCAGGCAAGTTTGGTCTTGGCGCACTTATTACTGAATTCATCACTTCTAAAACTTGAGATCTTCCTTCTTTTGCTAATCTAAATGCTTCTTTTAGAACATTTAACTTTACGCCTCTAAGTTTATTTTCGTATTGAACAGCAGTAATTCCTGTATCAGTTCCTGTAACTTTAAAGTCCATATCGCCATAAAAGTCTTCAATTCCTTCAATATCTAATAATAGTTTATAGGAATCTTCATTGTTATCTTCTGTCATTAAACCAACACCGATTCCTGCAACGGCTTTCTTTAATGGAACACCTGCAACCATTAATGCCATAGATGAAGCGCAAGTAGCTGCCATTGATGTTGAGCCGTTAGAGTTTAAGATTTCAGATACAACACGAATTGTATATGGAAATTCTTCCTCTGTTGGCAACATATTTTTTAATGCGTTTTCTCCTATTGCTCCGTGACCAATTTCACGTCTGCCTGGGTGATAGCCGAATCTGCCAACTTCACCAGTTGAATAAGGAGGCATATTATAGTGATGTAAGAATCGTTTTGTTCGTTCACCTTCCATTTCATCTAGAATTTGAGCAATTCCGATTGGACCCAATGTAGCAATCGATAATGATTGTGTTAAACCTCTGTTGAATAATGCAGATCCATGAACTGTTGGAATTAAGTCAATTTCTGCACTTAACGGTCGAATTTCTTTTAATCCGCGTCCTAATCTTCTTTTATCTTCTTTTAATATAGATTCTCGAATGATTTTTCTAGCAATATATTCAATTGCATTTGAGATATCCATTTCAGTAACAGTAGCTTCTGGACTAACATGTTGAGCTACTAATTCTTCTTTTATTGTATTAATTAGTTTTTGTCTATCAGCACGCTCAGGTTGAAATAAGCTGTCTTTAATTGCATCGTACTTAGCTTCTTTAATTGAATTAATCAATTCTTCTGGTGCAGGTAGATCGTTGTATTCAACTTCTGTTTCTACAGTAATTTCACCACCAGCTTTTTTATATTCATTTATAAAGTCTGTTTGAGCAGCATTCATTTGTTTAATCAAAGTCATAGATTCATCTAAAACCTGATCCATTTGCTCTTCAGTTAATTCTTTTGCCCAACCTTCAATACTTAAAGCTTTATCGTCCACACCTGTTATTAAGAACTCTGCTAAAAATTCTTCTCGGCCTTCTACTAACGGATTTAAAACTACTTTACCGTCAGCTGTATAGCCTGCAACAACTCCAGAGCAAGGTCCATAGAATGGGATACCTGTTAAACTTAAGCCTAAGCTAGCACCTAATACTGCTAAAACTTCAGGATCGTGTTCTTGATCGTAACTTAGAACTGTTAAAATAACGTTTGTTGCTTTTTTAAAGCTTTTTGGGAATAAAGAGCGAACAGAATGATCAACCTGTCTTGCTTTAATTATTGCTTCTTCAGAAGGTAAACCTTCTCTTTTTTGAAATCTAGCTCCGCTAATTGCGCCTCTAGCATACATTTTTTCAATGTATTCAACTGTTAATGGGAAAAAGTCAGCTTCTGCTTGTTTCTTATCAACTGTAACTGTTGCCAGCAAAGATGTTCCGCCCATTTTTAATAAAATTGAGCCTTGGGATAGCTTTGCTAGCTTTCCTGTAGAGATATCAATATCTACACCTCCCAAGTTATAGGTTTTGGAAAATTCCATAATAAACTTATAAAAATATAAAAACGTATAGGGATTGCCTATAAGGCTTAACTAACGAAGAGAAACAAAAATTTACAACTTTACCGAAGATTGGCAGGTGTTATACCTTTTTACCTTCCTTCGCTTTATAAGCCCTATAGAATTATATTCTATTTTATTACCCTAAGCAAATTGTATTTAAATTGCACACGATGGTTTATCGTACCTATTGGCAAAACTAGCAAAATCTACAATATCGATTTTACCGTCATTATTAGTATCTCTACTACCACAAGAGTTAGGTGTAAAGCCTGAATTCGAACAACTCTTATTGTAATTCTGTGCAAAGCTTGCAAAGTCAATAACTGTTAATTTGCCATCACCGTCTGAGTCTATATTTCCGCATTCTGCTGCTGGTTCATCTGGATCAATAGGAATTGTATCAGTCGAGCAACTGCCTCCGGAAGCTTGAGCACAGTTAGAATTCGTAGTCCAGCCTGATGGACAACTAGTTCCATCAACTTGCTGAGATTCGCAAGTATTAGAGTCAGAAGTGGATAATGTACATCTGTAACAAGTTGTCTTTGGAGTTACAGGGTTACACAACTGACTAATCTGAGCTTGAGTTGTAACAACATTACCTTGTGCATCAACAATATATTGATATCCAGATTCTTGTGTACAATTTCGTTTTTGAAAGCCTCCTGTTACCGTTATTGGTAAACAATAAGTTTTATTATTACCACCACAGGTTGGACCATTTATCCAGCTACATGTACTAATACCGTCACCACATAGCGGCTGGAAGCCATCACTCCAGATTCCGCATCTATCACCGCACTTTCCAGCCGCTGTTTTACAACCACACAAAGTACCAGGTTCAGTATCATTTGGACAAGCGGGGCTTGCACACTTTTTATTTGCATTACATACTACTGTCACACCAAATCCTGATGTTGCACAATCAGCATCTGTATTACATGATTCACCGCATACAGCTTTTCTTGGTGTTGATGTTTGACCACCTCCAGATGATCCAGTACCTGTATTCCCACCTCCTTGGTTTCCGTCCCCCTGATCACCACCTCCTTCATTACCTGGGCCTTGATTTCCGCCACCTTCATTGCCAGATCCCTGAGCTACAGGACAGCATTTTGCACCATAGCTACACAAGGATGTACTTACAGAGTTTGCTGGATTGGACGGGGTACATGTATTTCCACTTTTAGGATCAGAACAGTAGCCTTTTCCTGGGCAGGGATCAGTCACTTTCGGTTTACAACATATTCCGTTTCTTACAGAGCCACCACTAACTGATATTCTGCATGTTGACTTTGAAGAATCTAATTCCATATTTGAAGGACAAGTAGAAATATCAACACTACAACCTGCTCCTGTATTACAGAAAGAAATTTGAGCACCACCACCACCTCCTCCGCCACCTCCACCCATAGCAGCACTTTCTTCAGGAGCCTGATTATTTGTTACAGCTATTCCAACTGCTACCGTAGATACACCTAAAACTACAAGTGACATAATAATTGCGACTACTTTTCCTGAAGAGCTTAATCTTCTTAAATTTACATTTCGTTTTCTTAAAATAACGTAGCCTCCTACTAAAAGAGCTATAACAACTAACAGGATAAAACCTAGTACTAATAACGCTGTGTCTGAAGATGGTGTAACTTGCTCCTCATCTGTTGGAGCTGATACCGGAACATCTAATAACATTTGTGGTGTGAAATACAACGCAGCATCTCCTAAGCTCTCGACTGTGTCTACTCCATTTGTATATTTAGTACCTTCTACTTTAACTATCTTTGTTTGTTCAGTTCCGCTAACTTTAACGCTTAATACACCAATCAATTCATCTTGGGTAATAGGAGTAGTTTTTGCTAACGATAAGCAAACTGAATCTGCAGTAAAGTAGCTTTCGCCATTATTACAATCTTTGGTTAATGCCACCCATTCAGGATTGCTTTCAGGAACAAAGTCTACAAACTCGCCTCCGGTAATACTTAGCATAACACTTAATCCATTTTGATCATCGGCGGAAGGAGTTGCATACAATTTAGCGTCAACTACTGTTTCGGCATCAAAAAGACCACTCACAGGATCAATTCTTAGTGCATTCACCAGAACTCCTGGTACAAGTACCAATAATCCAATCGAAAAAAGAAAGGCTTTTTTTATCATAAAAGTAAGATTAATTTTGATTTAATGGTTTTAGTTTTATAAGAACAAACCCGGTAGCTACAAGTAAGATACTTACCATAACTATTATTAATCCGTGAGTGTCTGTTATTGCTGTATTGGGTAGTACTCCAGATGTACTTACTGTAAATGATGCAGCAGTACCTGTGCTTGGAAATGAAGTTAAACCGTTTGAATATTCGTTACCAGCAGTTCTTTCTATGGTAACTGTTCCCGGAGTTGCAGGAAGTTGAATTACTAATGTACCTAAAGTTTCGCCGGCTACAATAGTGCTAACTTTGGCTAAACTTGAGCAAACTGTTGTAGATGTATAATGCGATGAACCTGCACAATCAGCTGTAGCCCCAACCCATGCACCTCCAGAAACTGGAACAAAAGATATTACTGTGGCACCTGTTACTGCTAATCTTATTGCTACTGCATTGGAATTAGCGCCAGTTGGGGCAGCGGTAACATTAATTGTAAGCTGGGTACCTGGGTAATAGTTACCGCTGCTTGGATTCATTGTTACTGCCAAAACTCTACTGAATGGGAAAACCGCTAACACTGCAAATACTAAGAAAGAGAAAAATCCTAAAACTTTACAGTGTGATTTCATTGTCTAAAAAAACTAATTTATACAAATACTAAGTTAATATAAATTTAGTGTGAAGTCAAAAAATTGTTTTTTGTTAAATACTCTTTGGCTAAGATTAATAGGTCAATTTTCTTGTTTAAGCCCGGCTCATCTATTACTTTTTCAAGTAAAAATTTTAGAGTTTGCCCAACTATAGGCCCAGCTGGGATATGAAAGTTTTCAATTAGATCATTACCAGTAATATCTAAGTCTGAAATCTTTAATGCCATTTCTTTTGCTCTTACATCTGCAATTCTTCTAGTAATAGCATCTAACTCTTCTTGATCAAATTGATATTTTTTATTAGACAATTGATCAGCTATTCTTAGCTTCAATAAATCATCAATTGCTTCTTCTCCACCTACATTTTGAATTAATCTTCTAATAGCGCCATCAGTCCAGCCATGTTCTGCACCTTTAGCTTCCTCTTCTGATTTACGCCAATCTGCAGATGGGTAATAGAACATATGCCATCTTACTAATTTATAAGTTCTATCAATTTCAATATTCGGAAACTTTAGCCTTTTCATTATCTCTTTAGTCATTTCAGCTCCAGCAATATCATGACCATAAAAGTGTGTACCTTTTTCATCTTTACTTATTGTTCTTGGCTTACCGATATCGTGAAAAAGTGCTGCAAGCTTAATTGAATCTTCAGCTTCATCAACTGTTAATATCGAATGTTCAAAAACATCATCAGAATGGAATTCTGGCTGAGTAACATCAACTCCTTCTAAAAGTTCCGGTATAAATAATTGTAGGATTCCGCTCTCTTTTAACAATCTTAATCCAACAGATGGTTTGGGTGATTTATATAACAATTTTAAAAGTTCGTCTCGAAATCTTTCAATCGATACTAATTTTGTAACATGAAGTGTTTGTTTAATTGCATCGAATGTGGCTTGCTCGATAGTAAAATTTAACTGAGAAGCTAATCTACAAGCCCTAACAGCTCTTAAACCATCTTCTTCAAATCTATCGATTGGATTACCGACTGCTCTAATTACCTTATTATTGATATCTTCAAGACCATTAAACGGATCAACAATCTGAAAATTGTTTGACTCATCTAAATTTAAAGCAATTGCATTAATTGTAAAATCACGCCTTGATAGATCTTCATCAATTGAACGAGCAAACTCTACTCTACTTGGCCATCGACCGCCTACATAATCAGCTTCAGATCTGTAAGTTGTAACTTCAACATCAAATTTTTCACCATGTGCATCTTCTGAAATTACTGTTATTGTTCCGAATTTTGCTCCTGTAGGAATAGACTTTTCAAATATTTCAGTAATTTGCTCAGGATATGCGTTAGTAGCAATATCAAAATCATCTGGAGTTTTACCGGTAATGATGTCGCGAATAGACCCGCCAACTAAGTATGCTTCATAGCCGTTTTCGATAAGTCTATTCGCGACTTTTGTTACATAGTCGGGAATTTTATTTTTAAAATCAACGTTTGTCATTATTCAAGTTCATCTGAAGTATAAAGCTCGGTTGGATCTGGAATATACTTTAAAAATAAAATTCCCTTTAAATGATCCACTTCGTGCTGAACAACATGCGAAAAAAATCCGCATGCTCCTAACTTTTTTGGCTTACCTGCAATATCTATATATTCAACCTCTATTTCCTGTGGCCGCTCTACACGACCAAACAAATCACCATCATTAACACTTAAGCAGCCTTCCCAATTTATTGATTTCTCTTTAGATTTAGACAAAATCTTAGGATTAATCATAACCTCCCATTCAATTAAAGATGGTTTTGTATTTAAGTCATCATTTTCTAAATCTGTTCTTCTGCAAATAGCAATATTTAGTAATTCGCCAATTTGAGGTGCAGACAAACCGGCACTTCGGTCGGCTTCTACTTTTAAGATCTTTAACATCTCATTGATTATATTTTGGACTTCGGGAGCATTAATATTTTTTACCGGCTTAGACGGCGTTTCTAGTATTGGACTCCCATACTGCAATATCTTTCTCATACTCTAGAATTTTAGCATTATTTTATGCACTAAGCATTTGCACAAGCTAGAAGTATGAATTTTAAAAGCCGTTTATTGTTGTGGAGTAACTACCTGAATTTATTATCGAACTTGTTTCCTGGTTGTAAAGGATAATAAGCTGGTGAGCGGGGAATAAGGCAATCAAATCGTTATTTCTGGCAACTTTATAGAATTCTGGATTTGACTGCTGTAATGCCCTAGTATCTGTAACTATTGATATTTGAGGAGTTTCAGTTGATTCTGCAGGAAGTAAATTTTGTTCTTTAGCTACTCTTATAATATCCTCAATAACTTTCTCTTTAGAAAGCCTTAGCAAAATTCTAAGCTCATCAAGCTTACAAGAAAGTTCACTCTTCTTATTAAATCTTTCATTAGGCGGTAGCACATTAACATCAATTACTAAAAGTAATAACTCTATGGCCGAAGTAGAAATATATTTACCATGAATTAATCTGTAGCTTTTAGGAAATTTCTCGATACGGGGATAGAGCCATAACAGAAAATCATAAATTTTCTGAAAAAGTATAAGATTATTATAATTTGACATAGAAAGCAGCCTCCGTTTTTTATAATAGCAGAATTGAAAAGAGAATACTTATAGAGTAAAATCCATATGCTATTAACAATTATGCTGCGGTGGTGGAATGGTATACACGACGGACTTAAAATCCGTTGCCCTTTAGGGCGTGTGGGTTCGAGTCCCACCCGCAGTATTTTTATCTTCCCTGCTCTCTTTTTAAGAGAATGGATTTTCAAGTACACCTTGTGCTGCCGGTTGTGCAGGAGCTTCTGCAGTTGCCCGCATCAAAATGTTCCTATCTAGATAACCTTCTCGTTTTACAACAGCTTTAATTAGGTTCTTACCTTCTTCAGAAATCATTATATAACCACGTTTACTTGCTAATATTGAATATTCACCTGATGGTAAGTCAAATCTTGCCTCTCCCTTATTGTTAGTTAAAGACAAAGCAATCTGTTGTTTTTCATCGTAAATTCTAACTACAGCACCTGGTATTGGTAAGTTAGCATCCATATCTACTACTTTCCCTCGTTTTTGAATTCTTTGATAAATAGTTGGGTAGAAAGATATTACAAATACTAAGATATATATAACCAAAAGTACCCAGTTTAACTTTGTTGGGAAGTTTATTTGTGAATAAATTGTAAATATAAATCCTAATACAGATGAAACTAATAGAACCCCTCTAGCAAAACCAATTAAATTCTTCTTTCGATAGTTTATTAACTGTTTAAATATGTTTGGTTTTGCGTCTAATCTTCTTAATGGTACATCGTAAACAATATCCTCTTCAGAAGCCAGCGGATTGGCCATCTTGATAAATTTAGTAAACGGCTGATATCCGCTGGCTTTGACTTCTAAGTAGAATTCGTCACGCCTATCCGTATTCAACCTATATCTTCCATCAAGATCTGAAACTGCTTGTGCTACTACAGTAGAGCTCATTTGGTTATCAGTACCAATAGCTTTAACACTTAATGTAATTGAGGCAAAGGCAATCGGCTTGTTGGTTAATTCATCTACAATAACACCCCAGTATTTCTTTCTTTTTGGAGTAAGGAATCCTAAGAAGATTCCAAATATCTGACCCACACCGCTTCCTGCTGCAACTGCACTTGTAGCAACAACTGTTGCTGTTGTTACAGCAGTAACAGCTGTAACTGCCAAAGGAGTTGACGTATCTACCGAAGACAAAGTTTCTCTGATTACCTCTTCAGTAATAATTTGAGGTATAGATTCTTCAATAAAGCCTTCTATAAAACCAAAGAATCCGTTACCGAAGCTATAAGAGCCATCTCCTCTATTATATGTTTGTGAAGGATCAAATGGTACAACAGTTCCTGGAGGAGCAACTACTGCATCTGGATTGAACACTGTAAAGACATCTTCATCTGGTGTTGTAGCAACAAAACATAGTGCAGAGTTAGGATCTTTACCAAAATATGTTTCAACATTTAAACAATACTGTCCACTGTTATTATTCGATACTGGGTCTTCTATATAACTAATATTTGTATTTTCACAAACTGTTGTAATTGGATTTGCACACAATGCCCCAGTAAATACAAGCTTTGTATCGGCACACATTTGTGCTTTATTTGTTGGGTTTAATTCAATATAGAATCCAGGAGCAGGTTCTGGAACTGCTGGATATTGGAACTCCAAAATCGCTGTTAAGCTTGGATGTTCTTCATAACTAATACTGCTTATGTCCAGTTCGTGTCCGCTATTAAGTAGCAAATTACCGCTCATTAATGGTGAACCAGTACAACTTACTATATTATCTTCGTTTGTTGTACATTGAGTTGAGTCGTAAACTGTTGCATTCAATATTGCTGGCGAAGGCGTTACACCAGTATCAACTACCTTAACTTTATTCCATGTAACATCCTCCGGATCTGTGTCACAGAACATGCCTTCGCCATTCAACATAACTGCTACATTACCTTGAGTTAGCGTAATTAACGGGTTACATGTTCCACCTGTAATTGGATCGAATGTAAATACTCTACCACTGTCGCTAGCTGCCCACATGCATTCAAATGCGTAGTAGAACGTATAGATCCTATCATCAAATGGTGCCACATTTGATGCAATACCATCTTCCCATCCTTCGCACTGCTCACCAGTTTCTAAATCCCAACACATAATCACTGCATCATCCCACTTTGCCATGTAATAAAGCCTTCCTGGATACTGATCACTTAAATCATGGAACATTTCATTTGCAAAGTGAGTTCCATCCATATTTGGTAAGTAATCATAGAATGTTTCTGCATCTAAATCGTAACAATATATCCTTGGCGAAGTTGGTCCAAAATCTTCATGGTCTGAGTACAACATGGCACAGATCTCGTCATTATTAGCGTTATAGAATATCTGCTGGTTTCGTTTATTCGGCAGAATTTGAACGCCACCTTCTGGGAAATCCGGACAGATCTCTTTTGTGGATGCAATCAAACACTGAATCTGCCTATCCATATTACCTACGTTTCCTCCACTAGTTGAATAAATTCTGCCGGTTGAAGCTTGATATTTTACTGATCCGTATCCTGGATCATAACCTGTAAAGGTACCTAAATCATAAGGCTGACCAACACAAGGAGTATTTGTTACTAAGCTGAAGCAAAGTATAACCATTCGACCTTCATTTGGTCCAACAGAAGTAGCATAAAGTTCCTGCATATCAGGATTGTATTCAATATCTCCAATGTTTCCCCAGCCCCATGCATTAAATGCTGTAGTATTCAAACTTACAGCTCCCCTGGTAAACCCTGGTGTATTACAGTAATAATCTTGTGATAAATCCCAGCACATAAATCCATGACCATTCTCATCTGGATCCGGACTATTCATATCTGTCATTGGAATGTACATTTTATCCCCTACAACTTCAGCATTAACTTCAAAACTAGTCTTTGAAGAAATATATTCATCATCTTTATCAGCCCATCCGTTTAAACCTAATGAAAGCGGATATACAATATTTGGATTTTGAGATACACAAGTATCGTTAATTTCTAAGTCAAAGCAGAACATAGTCTTTGTTGGATTGACTTCCATTCTTGTAACTGTCCAGTGGTGATTAAAGTAGAATACCTTGTTGTTATAAGGCACAACTTTATACACATCAATTCCACCCAAAGATGCAACATTAAGTTCACTAAAATCTGCAGCTGTTGTTATGTATCGAAGGTCACTACGTGTTGGTGGTACATTTACTCTATCATTCTGGAATCTAACACACCGCATAGCCGAATCTGTTGTTCCATCTGCCCCTACTGGTGTATATGTAAATGTAGATTCATCACAAGTTTGATCTTGAGAATATGTAATTATCCAATTTGGCGGAGCTTGAATAGAACCAACTACAAATTCTTGATTTTCTCTAATTGGGAAGTACGTTACTGCTGCATTAGAATTTGGACCTAGATTGTTATAATCCATTACCCATTCCAGAATTGAGCCGATTTTAGTTTCACTAATAGAACCTGTAACTTTGTCACGACCTTTAATAGATGCGGCGAAGTCGCTAGCTCCACCTTCTCCGCCTTCAGGCGGAATATCGCTACCTTCTGAAGATTCACCGCCTTCGCCACTTTCTACAACAGATTGAAACAACGTTTCAGAACTGCTGACTCTTAACCAAGGATTAAACCCATCCCAGAACGGTAAGTAGTGAGCACGAATATGATGTACGCCTTCATTAAGATTTAAATTACTTACTGGATTATCTGAAGTATTTACAGTAATAGAAACGTCACCATTTAAATCAACTAGTTCCCACCCCAGATCAATTGTACCTACAGCAAATCTTACATAACCCGAGAATTCTACTGGTGAATCGTCCGGTATAGTATAGTTTGGTAGTTCAACATGAGCTGTTAGTGTAAAGCTATCTCCTTTCACTACCGGGTTTTGGCTTGTTTCTAAAGTTGTAAATGTTGCAATAGAATAAACTCTGAGTGTGTGGTTTACAGACTGACTTGTATCGTAAGTATCATCACCTAAATAGTATGCATGAACAAAGTGGAAACCAGGGTTAGGCCGTATAGAAAAGGTAACCATTCCATTTTCATCTAACTCCAGAATATCCAGTACAGTTAATACATCATCCATTCTAAGTGCAACATACCCTGTTGGAATACTGCCAGGGTTTATTGGGTCATAAACTTCTACATCTATAAGTAACTCTTCTCCAGCTATTAATGCAGGAGCACCATCTGGGCTAGGATTACTCGACCACGACATTCCAATAATATGAGTTTCTGAAAGTTCTGCACCTCCGGGGTCACCGCCTCCATCGCTTTCAAATAACAAATCGTATTGATGTAACTCGTAAATATAGTTAAAAGAAGTTATGTACAGATTTTGGTTATTGTCTAAGTCGTAACTTATTATTGAATCATCAAGATCAGTTAAGCTAAAAAATTCTACTGCTTTGTTAGACTGTAAAACTCTTCCTATTTCACCAATATTGCTACCAGCAAAAAATATATTATCATCTTCATCTATTAGCAAGCTGCTTATACCATAAATTGGCGCCCCATAAGGCATAACTATAGGGTTCTCTTCTGTACATGATGAAAATGGAGCACCTAGCTCACAACCAGTATATGGTTTTATATGTAATTCAGTAGGATCACTTGTATAGCCTGCTACATATAAATCATAACCGCCTGGTTTACTTTTAACTGTTATTTCTATACTACCTAAAACACCAGATAGATCTATAAAATCTTCCTCTGTATAGCCAGATGCCGCAGAAATTGCATATATAACATCACCACTATACATTTGAAAAATAACGTCACCACCATTAACTATAAACCCTCCTTTTGTAGATAAAGGTTCTGTAGCACTAGAAGTAAATAAATTATCAAAATCTGGAAAGCCACCATCATTAGGCGCCACCGCATAATCATAACCATACTCTTCCCACATAAGAAGATCCCCATCATCATTTATACTTAAACCTACTGTTCCAAAGAATGGCATCGGATATAAACTAATATTTCCACTAGGATATTCAAAATACAATATCTGCGCATTATCTCCCAAGCCAACTAAAGAAATAAATACCCCGCCCGGAGCTGGAACCATATATGATGAAAGCATATAGTCATTAGTATCGTAGTTAAGTTCGTAAATATCACCATTAACATTAATCGATCCTGCTGGATAATCTCCTTCATTCCAATTAAGAACAGCATAAAAATTATCTTGCTTATTGTATGTAGAAGCGATAGATACATCTTCACCTTCATCTGTGTTGATATGAAGCGATGAACTATATACATATCTTTCGCATTTTGGATCGTTCCAAACATAAGGAAAATCGCAATCTTCTTCACCTAAGTCGCCTTCAGGTTCAACTTCTAAATCATAAAGATAAAGTTCGCGGTACCAAAAGCTAAGTGCAAGCACATCATCTCCTACCAAATCTATATTTCTTATTGCTACATTTTCAACGTCCCCTGAATCTAAAATATCTTCAGGATCGGATCTGCTCCACCTAGCAACCTTTGACCAGCTGTATGAATATAAGAAATCATCATTAACTTTAAAACGGCTTTCCCAACCAGATAAATCATACTCTTGTACTATAATTGGGTTCCAAGTTGTAACGTCGTATTCATAAACTTTCGAAGTGTTACTGCTACGAATAAAAACTCTTTCTCCATCAGGAGAAATTTGTAAGTAATCGTGTAGTCCACTATTATCATTTAAAAGATCATAGTATTGAAAAGATGGGAATGCGCCTGTATCATATCTATAAAAGTAATCATCTGCTGTAATATATAGATAATCATTAGTCTCATCTAACTCTGCTGAGACAGTACCTATACTATCTAGCGCATATACATCTGGATTTGCATAATCACCTGAGTAATAGACTACTAATTGTGAGTTTGTAATTACATATATATTGTTATTAGAATCATCATATCTTGCAAATACTTGACCGCTTCCTTCAGGATCTTCAGGAATAGGATAGTAATCAATACCATCTAATGAAGCAGTGTCACCATCGTAGTAGACATCGTAAACTAGAAGATCACCAGCATCGTAGTCTGCTATTACAATGTCGCCATTATTATTTACATCTACACTGTCATAATGATTCTCAACCCAGCTGTATGTATCTAAATAAAAATCACTGTGCAAGGAGTAATCAGTATTATTGGGGTGCACTGCAACCCGAGTTTGCGGATCATCCCACAAATTATAGAATGCGAATGCTCTGCCATCTGGAATGGTTTTAACCAAGTGTACACCGTTTGCACCTATATACCCTGCAACAGGGCTTGGAGTATTCCATGAATCTGCACTTGTTTGAGTTTCTTGACTAAAGTTAGTGAATGCAACTGCAGAAATCATTCCAACTAAAGTTAGAACAATAAGCAGTGGACGTGCGAACTTTGAAAATTTCTTTGATATTTGCTTTTTTATGTATCTTAAGTTCGCGCCAAGTTTCATACTTAATTAGAATACCAAAACTTTTTATTAAGAAAAAGCAATAGGAGCATTAATAGTTTATTTTTCTCTGAATTTAAATGCAGGTAAACTTTGTGCGTTTACTTCCACTAAATATGTGTGGAACTTATGATTAATTTGTTCCAAAACTACAGCATAAGTTCCAACTGGGATTGGGCTACCAGTAGTGAATTTGCCGTCGCCGCCTGATTTAGTTCTATAAATTATATTCTTTTGTCTATTAACAAAAGAAACTATAACATTTGGAATTGGCATATCCTTCTTATCTACAACTATTCCGTTAACTATCTTACCTTGCACTGCAGTTGTTTGAACTTGCTGATTTTTAATAACTGGCTGTACAGTATTTGCACTCAATTGAGGATTATTCAAAATTTTTAGTTCTCTATAAAGATCATTTATTCTAGATAAAATCTCCTCTTCTTTTTGCTTATAGTTTTCATCTTTTACAATCATTGAAAGTTCAAATTTTAATTTATTAATTTCTTCTGTATAGTCTTTAATCTGCTTATTTATACTTTCCTGAGTTTTTGGTTTTTCAACAAATTCTTTATTGTAAAATTGATTAAGTGCAGAGTCTTTTGACCGCTGAAATAATCCTTCGCCAAAAACATCTTCATAAACTCTTACAAAATTATCTTCCGAAACTTTATCAGGTTTTAAATCAATTGTATCTTCTTCCTTAGTTACAGTTGTTTGCATTATTGGCTTATTCTGATTTCCATAAATACTTTTTAAATCAACTTTACTGATGTCGATTTTGTTTTGCGCAGTCGCTTTATCAACTTTAAATTCTTTAGCTGTTGATGCTGCTACAGGTTTAGCTTTTAAAATATCCGGAGGAGAAGCTTCACGAATCCAAACATATCTTGGCGAAACGAACATTGCTTTAAGAAAACCAGCTAACCATGTTCCTAAGCTAGGAGCAACTGCCATACCAAAACCAATTATCACGCTTGCACCCGCCAATGGAAGTTTAATTATTGGAGGCAATGGAAGAACAAAAAAAACAACACCTACTAAAGCTCCAATCAAAATCCTGGAAAATTGTTTTAAAGTAAAACTACCAAAAAGTTTGAATTCAACTTCTATAACATTTTGAGGTACAGGATGCTGTGTCATATTAAATATTGTACATCAAATTAAGCAAGAATGTGCATTCAAGCCAATCAACCGAAGGTTGATTAGAAATTATTAATTTATATTTAAATCTACAACCATCCTGCTACTTAATTGGACTGTATACAACTTTATATATTGCACCGGCGTAGTCGTCTGTAATATACAAATCTCCGTTTTTATCGAATTTAACGTCTACTGGTCTTCCCCAGACTTGGCCTTGATCGTTAAGCCAGCCGGTAATGAAATTTATTTCTTTACCGGCTGGCTTAGAAGTATTTACACGAACAACTTTATAACCCGTTGGGATTGTTCTATTCCAAGACCCATGAAATGCTATAAATAAATCATCTTTAAATATCTGCTGTGGAAATTTAACTTTTTGAGTTAAATCATCATTAACTAAAAATGTTAACCCAAGTGCAGCAGAATGCGCCTGTAGATTAAATGCAGGGATTTCTGTTTCAGTCTTACAATACCCAGAGCGTTCAGGATATTCAGGATTATTAATTCCTTGCCCATAACAATAAGGCCAGCCATAATTTAAACCTTGACTAATAATATTAACTTCATCAGGCGGTAGATCATCACCTATCAAATCTCTTCCGTTATCAACTCCCCATATCTTAAAATCCACAGGAGTAGATTTAAAAACAAAATCTACAGTGTTGCGAAGCCCTGTCGCATAAGGTTGAAGATTACTCCCATCTAAATTAGCAGTTAACATTGCAGCTCTTCGCCCATCTGCTTCTTCACATAAGTTACAAGATGAGCCAACCGTTATATAGAGTTTGTTATCTGGACCAACCTTTACTGTTCGTGACCAGTGACCTCCTTGCGGAAGATTATCAATTAATACTTCTTTGTTTGTGTATGTTCCATCTTCTGTAAGATCACGATAAACAACAATACGAGACTCCTCTCCAACATAAAGATCTCCACTGTAATAATCTACACTGTGAACATTATCTAAATTTGAATCAATTGTGATCGTTTCTAACCCCAAAGTACCATCTTGAGACTGCTTAATGAACTTTATTGAATCTGCACCACGTTCTGCCACAACTATATTATTTTCATTTGTAAAATCTATTTGTCTTGGAGCATTTAAGCCTGCTGCCCAAACTGAGATTGTAAAAGCCTGAGGTAAATTTAGTGTTTGAGGCGCAGCAAATACGCCAACTTTATTTGAATCTGGCACAACTATTTGCTGCGCAAATAATACATTACTTGTATCTGATTCAACTTGCGAATTCTGATTGTTGGCATCTACCTCTTGTCTAGAAATATTGAAATTCAGAAAAGACGTATTCTTTGTTATAAACAGCACAGCAAGGAATAAAAATATCAATACAAGAACGACTAAAACAGCTATTGATACTTTTAACGATTTTGTCATATTTATAATAAAGGAATTTAACTAAGAATAGTCTATCAGTGTTGTATAATCACTGCAATTAGCCGAAGGAGGGGAAAATGGCTAATTTGGTCAAAGGCGGACCGGATCCGCTTACGTTAGCGTTCGTCCTTGCCAGAATTAAGCTCTTACAGGCTCGAGGAGAGAAATATCGGCTCCCAATGGCGTATGAGCTTGGAAGGCACGGAATCACTGGTAAGGTATGGGCAACCGGTGCGGAGGGGCCCCCTCTGATCTACGAACTCCCTGCCGGAACGTTTCGTTCCCCTAAAGAAGGGGAAAAAGCTCTCTTCTATTATGTTGATGAAACTGAGGAAGAGAGCGAGTAACACAGGATGCCGGCAAGCTTTCTGCTTGCCGGCATCCACCACTAATCAAAACTTTTTGATACAATATCTAAATGAGCATACTTACAGACACCGAAATCCTAAATCTTATTCAGCAGAAGAAAATCACTATTGAGCCTTTTAATGAAAAACACCTAAGAGCAGGCAAATACGAAGTACATTTAGGACAATATATTCTAAAACCGCAAAACAAAGGCGCTTTAATTGACCCAACGATTGAAGGCTCAAAACCGGAATATAAAAAGTTTGACCTAAAAGAAGAGGCCTTTATTTTAAAACCAGGAATGTTTATTTTAGGTCAAACAAATGAATTAATTGGACTTGATTCCGATACTGCAATGTTTATTGATGGAGGTTCAAGCATAGCAAGACTTGGACTTACAATACATCAGTCAGCTAGCTATATTCCGCCGGGACAAGATCCTCATATAATTACTCTTGAGATTTATAACGCAGGGATTTGGGATGTAAAACTATCTTTTGGGCTTAGAATCGGCAAACTTATAACCTTTAGATTTAACCAAAAGAATAAAACAGATGAACGTTCTAATAACCCATATAACGGGCAAAAAGAAGCTACGGGTAGCCTTTTTGCAAAAATGATATAAGAAGATTAATCCTTAGAAAGACTTTGGGCACCGCTACCGCGGTGCCCAAACTTGAAGACAGGAAAATTATTGTTTTTCGCCCCCGGTAATATACCAGAGGGCTGCAGCAAACATCCAAAGAACGAATGCCGCGCCTAAAGAAATTAAAGCAAAGTCACCTTTCGGCAACCAGCCATCGAACAACCAGCGCTCAGGGGTATTTACTTCAGTGTTGAAAATGAATCCAACTAGGATAAGTACACCTGCTAGACCCATCAGCTTAGCAACAAAGCGGACACGTTCGACGTTCATTCTTAGCTTTCTCCTACTTCAAGGTACGCACATATTATATATCCATTCTATAATAAATTCAAGTTATATTATTACATAAAAAGGGCATTTCAAGAAGGCAAAAACGGGATGAAAGGGATTCGAACCCTCAACCTTCCGCGTGACAGGCGGATGCTCTAACCAGTTGAGCTATCACCCCATAAGTTGAAGCTATGAATTTTACCCTATTTAGAGTAAGATTTCCATAATTTTAAACTACAAAGAGGCATAGCTGCCGATACAATATCGTTTGTACTTTTAAACCTAAAAGACTTTAATAACTGTATCGAAGAGTTAATTAAAGAGTTCGTTTCTTAACGGTATATTTTTGATTGACAAGTATATTAAAATTAAGCTAACCTGGTATCTAGGTATATGGTTAATTTTTTAAAATAAATTAAATGACTGAAGTAAAGCAAAAAACAGATCTATCTATAAAGAAAGCTTCTGGGATCTTAAAAAAAGTATCCGAAATGATAGAAGAAGATAGATACTGTCCTGAGATTATTCAGCAGATTGATGCTGTAACTGGCCTTTTAGAATCCGCCAAAAAGACACTTTTAAAAAATCACCTAAATTCATGTTTAGAACATAATTTAAAACATGATAAAAGCAAGGCGATTGATGAATTGGTTAAGATCTTCGATTTAAAATAAAAATATGGAAGAAGAGCAAAACAATTCAAGTAATATTATTGTAGTTATAATAATAGTTGCAGCAGTAATTTTTTTACTCTTTCTTTTGTTCCAAAATAAATCCAACAGTGGAGATATCAATAAAGTAAATACAGAAGATACTGCAATTGACGAGAATACCCAGGTTGTAGAAGTTACTGTAAAAGGTGGATACACTCCAAATTATATAGAAGCTAAAGCTAATACTAAAACTGTTTTAAAACTAATTTCTAATCAAGCATTTGACTGCAGTGCAGCATTCCAAATTCCAGCACTCGCCTATTCAAAGTTTCTTCCGCCAAACGGAGAAACTTTGGTCAATTTAGGGGAGCAGGCTGCTGGAACAGAGATCACAGCAGCCTGCTCAATGGGTATGTATTTATTAAAGATCAAATTTGTATGAAGCTTTCTACAATAAATGTTCCAGTAATCGGAATGGCATGCGCTTCTTGCGCAATAACCATTCAAAATACTTTAAAAAAAGCTGATGGAGTAGTTGAGTGCGATGTTAATTACGGCAATGAAAAAGCAAAAATTAAATTTGATCCTACTAAAACAACAATTCAAGATTTAAGTAAAAAAATTGAAAAGCTAGGCTATCGTTTAGCAAACATCGAGCAACCTGCAAATCATTTAGGAAAACATATTATGCCAGACGGGACTGTAATGGAAGATTCTGCAATGGATATCAATGGTATTGATCACTCTGCTCATTTAGGCCTTAATCAATCTAAAGAAGATAAGCTCAAAGAGTTGGCCAATCAAAAACGAAAAGTAATGGTTTCTCTTCCTGTTGCTCTATTCACTTTTGCAGTAATGATTTGGGATATTCTTTCTAAAAATTTTGGGCTTCCAATGCTGCCAATTCCAGAGAGTTTAATGCAAAAACTATTACTTATAGTTGCAGCAGTAATTTTATTTTGGGTTGGTGGAGAATTTTTAAAAGAGGTATGGATATTTATAAAATATCGGGCGGCCAATATGTATACATTAATTGGAATTGGAACACTGACTGCATTTATCTACAGTACAATTGTCACTTTGTTTACAGAAATTCGTGAAGTATTAAACCTACCAGAGCATGTATATTTTGATGTAACAATCGTAGTTATCGGCTTTGTATATTTAGGTAAATATTTAGAAACTAGATCCAAACTTCAAACAAGTGAAGCAATTGAAAAGCTACTGAGTCTTCAAGCAAAAACAGCAATTGTAGAAAGAGATGGTAAGGAGATTGAAATTAAAATTGAAGAAGTTATAGTAGGCGATATCATTATTGTAAAACCTGGCAGTAAGATTGCTGTAGACGGAGAAATTATTGAAGGATCATCTGCAGTAGATGAATCAATGATCACAGGAGAAGCAATCCCTGTAGATAAAACTGTGGGTGATTTAATTATTGGAGGAACAATCAACAAACAAGGTAGCCTTAAATTTAAGGCTACAAAAATTGGGCAGGCAACATTATTAGCTCAAATTATTACTATGGTAGATGAAGCTCAAGGCTCAAAAGCACCAATTCAGGGATTAGCAGATAAAGTCTCATCTGTATTTGTACCGCTTGTTCTTATTATTGCAGTAATAACATTAGTTGCATGGTTAGTTATAGGCTCTAATTTTATGCCTTTTTCAGAGAGCTTATCTTTTGGGTTACTCTGCTTTACCGGAGTTCTTATAATTGCCTGCCCTTGTGCATTAGGATTAGCAACACCAACAGCGATTATTGTCGGAACAGGTCAAGGTGCTCAAAACGGTATTTTGATTAAAGATGCTGAAAGCTTAGAAAAACTAAGTAAAGTGAAAGTTATTGTTACTGACAAAACTGGGACAATTACAAAAGGAGAACCGGAAGTTACAGATATACTTGTAGTAGATGATAGTAAATCAGAAAAAGATTTACTTAAAATAATTTCATCTTTAGAAAAATACTCAGAGCACCCTTTAGCTAAAGCTATAATCAACAAGTCTCAAGGTGAAAATATTGAATTAGATCAGGTTGAAGATTTCTCTATTATTGAAGGTAAAGGTTTAAAAGGAAAAATAAATAATGAACAATACTTTGCTGGTAATCTAAAACTCGTTGAGGATTTAGACTTAAAATTCGAAAAAACGCTTATTGAACAACTTATAAGCGATGGCAAAACTCCTGTAATTTTAATGTCATCTAAAAAGATTCTTGCTATTTTAGGACTTGCAGATACATTAAAACCAAACGCAGTAACAACTATAAAAGCACTTCATAAACTTGGGCTAAAAGTTGTAATGCTTACAGGCGATAACCTGGAAGTAGCCAACTATATTGCTAAACAAGCGGGTATTGACCAGGTTATCGCCGAGGTCTTACCTAATCAAAAAGCAGAAAAAATTAAACAGCTGCAAAGTGAAGGCAATATTGTTGCAATGGTTGGAGATGGTGTGAATGACGCACCCGCACTTGCTCAAGCCGACATAGGCATTGCAATGAGTACTGGAACTGATGTAGCAATTGAATCAGCTTCTATTACTCTATTAAAAGGAGATTTTTCTAAAGTATTACAGGCTATTAAACTTTCTAAATTTACCTTAAAGGCTATTAAACAAAATCTATTCTGGGCATTTGCTTACAATATTGTAGGTATTCCTTTAGCAACTGGTATTCTATACCCACTTTTTGGAATTTTATTAAATCCAGCTTTTGCAGGATTAGCAATGGCGTTAAGCAGCGTTTCAGTAGTATCTAATTCATTAAGATTAAAATATAGTAAATTATGAAAGAAGTAGAATTAAAAATAAACGGCATGAAATGTGCCGCTTGCGAACTAGTTATAGAAAATAAAGTTTCCAAATTAGATGGTGTTAAAAAAGCAGACGCTAAGCTTTCAAGCGGCACTCTGCATCTACAAGTCAAAGATAATACTGATTTATCTTCTTTAAAAAATAAGATAGATTCTCAAATCAATGAAGACGGTTATTCTTTAGAAGATAATAGTGTAAAAAATAAAAGATCTCTTTCAAAAAAAGAACTTCGAGATTACATTACAGCCTTAGCTATTGCAATCTTAGTTGTTGCTATATTCTTTGGAATTCAAGCAACCGGAATTGCAGAAAACTACGGCGCTGCTGAAATTAATTTAGCATTCGTATTTTTCATTGGAATAATCGCCTCAATTTCTACTTGCATGGCAGTTGTAGGTAGCTTAGTTTTATCGATCTCAAGTCAATACGCAAAAGTTGGAGCTACTAAAGCCTTAATAACATTTCATATGAGCCGATTAGTATCGTTTTTCGTTTTAGGTGGAGTGATTGGGCTAATCGGCTCAGCATTTACCTTAACAATGCAAACAACACTTATAATAAACCTAATTTTGTTTCTTGTCTTAGTTTTAATGGGATTAAATCTGTTAGGCTTTGAGTTTGCTACCAAACTATTGCCTCGAATGCCTAAGTCCCTTGTTAAGTCACATTTAAATTCAGATGAACAAAAAGGAAAAATCAATTTAATAACTCCAGCTATCTTAGGAGCAATAACGTTCTTCTTGCCTTGCGGCTTTACACAAAGCATGCAGATATTTTCTTTAGGTACCGGCAGTTTTGTGAATGGCGCTATAACAATGTTTGTATTTGCACTTGGTACATTTCCGGTTTTAGCATTAATCAGTTTTGCCTCTATTAAGTTGTCTAAAACATTGCAATCATCAGTTTTCTTCAAAACTGCCGGATTAATAGTAATCCTTTTTGCCTTATATAATCTGTATTCAAGTCTTATAGCCAGCGGAATTTTGTAAGGAATTTCGCCCTAAACATTACTTATTGTATAATCCATGCATATAAAGGTTTTTGAATATGGCTGTTAGCCGAAAGAATCCGTGGAATATTGTAAACTTTCAGGTTTATGCTTTGTCGACCCTAGAAAAAGCTCCTAAAGCTAATATGAATATTTGTACTTATGTAACTAAGGTATCTGCGAATCCAAAGTTCATGGCTATTGCTATCCAAAAGCATACTAAGACGTTTGAAAACTTAAAGACTAATCCTAAATGTATTCTGCAGTATTTATCTTACGAAGACATAGATTTAGTACGAACACTAGGCTATAAGTCAGGCAGATATTTTGATAAATTAAAGGGCTTAGAAGATAGATTAATGTACGATGAACGTGCACTTCCTTATTTAAAAACTGCAATATCAGCAATATGGCTTGAAGTTTTTAAATGGGATGATTTTGGAGGAGATCATGTAATGGCTTTTTTTAGAATTTCAAAAATGAAAAACTTAAACCCAACAAAAAAGCCATTAACCTACGAAGATCTTCGTCAAAAAGGGTTTAGACGTACTTAACAATTTATGCTGAAGTGGCGGAATTGGTATACGCGCAACGTTGAGGTCGTTGTCCCAATTAAATGGGGTGCAGGTTCAAGTCCTGTCTTCAGCAATTGATAAAATTCTTCATTGAGCCTAAATGTAACTATTGTTAGAATTATGAAAATGGATAACAGAATCTTCTCTAATACACTAACCGCAAAAAGTATAGAAACTGGGTATGAAGCCAAGAGCATTTCGATACTTTTAGACTCGCAGGGAAATCCTACTAGAGTTTATAAAGAATATGATCCAGAAAAAATGCATGTTCCTACCATTGGCGGCTTGTTTGGCCCTCCCTCAATTACAGACCCATATAAAATTGCAGAATATAAATTAAAAGAAGCTGACTTTTACTATAGAGTATTCGGTGATTCTTTTGCAGTTCCTGAGTATGTAATAAAAGATACTAATGGGGAATTAACAATCGCAGCTTTCCAGGAATATATTCCAGGTCAGAAACTATCCCGACAAATAGTAACTAACAACCCAGCTGTTCGGTCTCAATACCGGCTAATGCTAGAAATACTAACTACATATGTAAATAATAATCCCCAGGAAGCCAAAGAGTTTGGCTTTGATGATATGTATATTCCTACAGCAGAAGAGATATTTGATCCAGATTTCGAACCTCCAAGACAGATGCCAGATTTAGTTAACTTCGGTAACTATATTTGGAACAATAAGACAGAAAAACTAATACTCATCGATTTTTAAACGCGGTCTTAAGCATAATCCATGGTATATTATTCTAGTACACAATAATTATTAGAATAAAAAGTATGAGTAAACAAATATATATAAATTTACCAGTTACTGATCTTGCTAAATCAACAGCATTTTATGAAGCACTTGGCTTTGTAAAGAATCCAATGTTTTCAGACGAAAATGCAAGTGCTATGCAATGGTCAGACGACATTGTCGTAATGTTGCTAGTCCATGATTTCTACAAAAAATTTCCACGTAACCGTGAGATTGCAGATACTAAAAAAACTAGTAGTGTGCTTTTAGCTTTATCATTTGATTCAAAAGAAGATGTTCAGAAATTTGCAGACACTGCAAAAGCAAATGGAGGTGACTATTATAGAGTCGACATGGGTATGTCTGAAGATGCAATGTTCGGCTATGAGGTAGAAGATCTAGACGGTCACATCTGGGAGCCTCTATGGATGAGCCCAGATTTTAACCCACAGGCATAAAAATTATGGGCAAAAATACTTTTGTAGCACTTTTGCGAGGTATTATGCCAATGAATCCTAATATGCAGTCAGCAAAATTAAAGCAGGCTTTTGAAGAGATGGGCTTTAAAAATGTGCGCACAGTTATTTCAAGTGGAAATGTAATATTTGAGTCTTCTTCAAATGATAGTCAGGCACTGGAAAGCAAAATTGAAACAGCGCTACCGAAGCTTTTAGGGTTTTCTTCTTCCACAATTGTAGAAAGTAAAGAAAATATTCAAAGATTACTTGAAAAAAATCCTTTCAAAAATGCCGTTAAAGGTAAGCCTAATGTTACTTTTTTTAAACAGCCACCAAAAAGAAGTGAGTTACCGGAAGGCAGTAAATATTTTAAAAGCTATGGATTAGTGGGCGGCGTATTTTGCTACACAGTAGATTTAGATGTTGTTAAGACTCCAGAAGCCATGCTTACATTAGAAAAAAACTTTGGTAAAGGGATTACAACACGTACTTGGCAAACAGTTGAGCGCATTTTTGCCAAAATGTAATTAATTCCTAGACTATCGTACAGAAGAGATTAAAATTATCACCTTAGGAGTAAATATCATTAAACCTACTATAAGCGTAGTTACTGCACTCATAACTACAGCACTAGCTGCTACATCTTTAGCAAGCTTTATTTGAGCGTTGGGTTTAGTATCGATTGCGTCGCATGCGGCTTCGATAGCCGTGTTGATTATTTCAGTAGTTAGTACGAAGCCGCATGAAAAAATCACGAATATCCATTCTGTAGAATTTAAATTAAAAACAAGAGCAAGTATTAAAACAACTGCGGTAATAACCAGTTCAACTATAAAATTATGATTTTCAATAGTAAGTAACTCAAAAAAACCTTCTTTGGCATGCTTATAGCTTTTTAGATGCTTTTTGATCATATGTTTTTTAGAAAAGATATTAAAAAACCCTGCAATAAATTAATATTACAGGGTTGAAAATCTTAAATCAATGTAAGGTTATTTAGTCTCGGCTAAATCTTCCTTTACTGGTTGTGGTAAAACATCAACGTATTTTTGTGTTCTTTTAAAACCTGTCATTCTTCTAAAATGAACATATCCAGCTTCTTTTGCAAATATAGTAAAATCTCTTCCAACTGATGTGTTTTTACCTGGATAAAATTTTGATCCTCTTTGTCGAATAATAATCTCGCCGGCATTAACATATTGACCGCCGAATCTTTTGACTCCCAGTCTTTTTCCTGCTACATCTACTGTTCTTTTTGCTGAACCGGTTGCGGCTGAATGTGCCATATATAAAAGTTAAAAATTACCTATTAGTATTTAATTGATAATACTTTAAATTTAGTTACCTGCTTTCTAAAGCCTCTTGATCTTCGATATCTAGATTTAGCCTTAAAAATTTTAGTATTTACTTTTTCGCCTTTTGCATGCTCCAATACTTCAATCTCTACTTTAGCCTTGTCTACATTAGGCATTCCAACAACAATATCTTTATCATCACCTGCAGCTAGAACATCATCTAAAGTTAGTTTCCCAACTTCTGCTGCAAATTTTGGTACTTCATATTCCTTGCCTTCTTCTACTGAATATTGGCTTTTTCCAAGCTTTAAAATCGCAAATTTACTCATAATTTCTAGTTAAAATAGCTTAGGAATGATAATACAAATAAGCTAAAAGTACAAGCCTAAACCGCCAAAAACTTAAGCATGGTAAAGACAAGCAAAATCCTGTAAATTTAATTAGAAAGGAACTGAAGAAGTTTCTTAAAAAATATATAATGTATTTAAATATGACCTTAGCACAAGAGATTCTTACAAAAATGATGGAATTACCTCACAGAGGCTCAGGCACCATTTATGAAGAAAAAGCCGGTGAATACCTAAAGAATGTCTATTCATATTTTGGTATGCGGGCTAAAGAAGTAGAATCAAGAACGTTAAAAAACAGCTTAAATCTGCATCTTATAATAAGCTTTGCACTTGTTTTACTAACTCTTCTTGTGAATTTTTTAAATATAACAGTGCTGACTTTAATTGTATTTGTATTCTCAATCTTGGTTTATTTAAGGCTTTTTGGCTTACCCTTTAGGTTTTTAAAGTCTGTAAAACCGACAGTATCTAAAAATATATATGTAGACATCCCGGCAGCCAGGCAAGCTAAATATACGCTTGTAGTAACTGGACATTATGATACAGGTAACGATTATGGCCAGATTGTTGGTATTTTGGGGCCTATCTTTAATCAATTAATTGCTAGCCAGTTTAGAGATCCAAATATCAGAAATATCACTATTCCAGATTTTGTAAACAATCCTCTAATATTTGCAAATATAAGCTTTGTGCTTACATTACTATCTATCTTTATTCCTGACACCGCAGGAAAATTCTTTTTTGCATTTTTAGCTGGAGTTCCTTTGATAGTAAGTATATTACTTCTTAGAAATAGTAATAATAGATACTCAGCTGGTGCTTATGACAATGGAGTAGGAACATCTTTAGTAGTGGAATTGGCAAGTATATTTTCTAAAGTACCCTTAACAAATACCAGATTAATTTTTGCAAATGTAGCAGCAGAGGAAACTTTAACCCGAGGAACTATTCCTTTATTAAACGCATTAAATTTAGATAAATCTACAACTTTAATCTTAGACTTAGATTGCATTGGAGAAGAAGAGGTTGTTTTGATGCATTCAGAGCCTTCGTATCCGCTGGGCTTGCCTACGGAGTACGATTCCTCTTTTGAGCTTCTGGTAGAATTTGCTGATGAATTCTTAGCAGGTAACTTTAAGATATCGGCAAGCCCAGCTCCTACTGACAATCAAGAGGTATTACTAAATGGATATAGAGTTATGGGAATGGTAACAACATTACCAACACAGGGCTACCCTGCTCATTACCATAGCACAAAAGATACAATAGACAGAATCAAATGGGACAAAGTAGAGCAGGTAAGAGATTTTTTAGCTGCCTTTGCAACTTTCTTTGACAGTGTAATTGAAGACTACAAACCTTAAGTTAATGTTATATCGCAAATTTCAGCATCTGTATTTATTCTAAGCCTGCTGCCAGAATAGCCAACTCCTTGTGACAAGAAAAGCTTTGTATTTTTAGTTATCTGAAATAGTCCTTTTGTTAACCATCTACGTTTTGTAGGCATTGGGAGCGCGGCTCCAATAACAGGCAAAAATATCTGTCCAGAATGATTATGGCCGCTTAGAAGTAAATCTATATTATCCTCTTCTTTTATAAAATCAATAACATCAGGATTATGTGAAAGTAAGATTCTCTTAGTGCCAGGACTAGCGTCGGCAAACGCCTTTTTAATATCAAAATTTTTTGAATATAAATCCGGAATACCTGCAATACATAAATCTACTCCATTCACCTGTAAATTAACAGATTCATTAATTAAAAGCTTAATATTTGTTGTTTTTATCGCTTCTAAGAATTTTGTTGGAAGTGTATAGCTTACATTATTCTTTAGATAATAGGCATCGTGGTTTCCATAAACGCCAAACTGCAGCGGAGCTTTTACACCATTTAAAAGCTGAAGCCGCTCTACTTCAATTCTTTCTGTAAAAAAATCACCTCCAAATAAAACTAGCTCCGGATTTAAGGCGTTAATCTTATCTACTATCTTTTGCAGTCTTTTGTTATTAGTTGCAGCATATTCGCTTCCTACATGAATATCACTTACAAAAACAAAGCTCACAGGTTTAGGTAATCCCAGTTCGATCTTCGATGAGTTTACTTTGATCTTGTAAAATCTAATTTGAGAAAAATATATTAAAACAAGCTGATATACCGCCAAAAATATCACTGCAGGCAACAAAACTATGCTTATAGCTGGAATAATCAAAGTGCCTAAAGAAAGTACTATAATACCTAATAGTCCTGACCAATCAAGGACTGGGCCTGCAATATTTCTAATAAAATGAGCAATACCTGAATGAGAGGGAACTGAAACTAAATTTTCAATATTTTCCCTAGAAAATGTATCCATAACTTTAGTATTACAAATTCAAAACTTTTTAATTGTAGCACTTGCTAAAAACCCCTAAAAGATATGATAATCACTTGCTTAATAAATAAGTTACATATGGATGCTTTAGAATTGCCAAATGGCTTAACAGTTGCGGAAGTAAAGTCAGAGAAACTGTTTGCAGAAAAAAACTATCTTGAATACCTGGAATTTACACAAAGAAAACTAGATCAAATAACAATAGAGGTCTATAGCAATATTATAGAAGCAATTGGGCAAAATAGAGCTGTTAATCTTATTGTTCCCTTAAACGGAGGCTTGATATTCTACAGGAAGTTGATGGCCATATTCGAGGAAAACGCGCTTTATGCAAATGCCCTCAGTGTAATTTTTTGTGATGAAGATTCTTCTGGTGAGCTTTCTTTTTCTGACCAGCCGCAAGATATTGAGAATGCCTATAACCTTGTTATTGACGATATTTGGGATAAAGGCGGTACAGGGAGTGAAATAGTTGAAGCTTTAAGAGAATACGGAACTATTGGAACTTTAGATTATTTCGCTTTTTGCAAAAAAGAAAGCTCACCAGAAACCAATAATGGTGCAAAAGTTGCCAATACAGGCTCTATAGCCACATTTCCAGATGAATGGCTTCATGGTTGGGGCGGAATGAATAGCGGAAAGTTTGCAACTAGTCCAAATGCTGCAATGATTACTGCATTAGAACGGACCAGCTTTTTGCCTTTAATTCCAACTGCAGATAATATAAGTTTTGATATAAACGATGAAGAAAGCGTAGAGAAATATATGGATCTACTTACTCAAACCAATTTAGCTGTATGCGGGATTTTGCCCATAGAGGTCTATTATGATGTGCTGTACTTAGAGCAAAATCCCGCCTTACCCGCTAGATTTGAATATTTAGCAAATATTCATAAGAGATTTTTGAAAATTGACGAGGTGTAGACTATTATACTATTAGTCTGCAAAAATTTTATTTAACGAAATTAACACTATGAGATATTCACAATTATTTTCTAAAACAAGTAGAGACTTTCCAAAAGACGAGGTTTCTTCAAATGCACAGCTGCTTATTAAAGCAGGATATATCTATAAAGAAATGGCAGGAGCATATGCTTACTTACCATTAGGTCTTAGAGTAGTTGAAAAGATTAAGCAGATTGTTAGAGAAGAGATGAACAATATTGGTGGCCAGGAAATTATTATGACTGCACTACAAAGAAAAGAACTTTGGGAAAAAACAGATAGATGGGATGATGAAAAAGTTGATGTTTGGTTTAAATCTGCTCTTAAAAATGGAACAGAGGTCGGTTTTGGATGGTCTCATGAAGAGCCAATAAGCGAAATGATGAAAAATTACATCAATAGCTATAAAGATTTACCTATATATGTATACCAATTTCAAACTAAATTAAGAAATGAGCTTAGAGCAAAAAGCGGAATTATGCGCGGCCGAGAATTTGTAATGAAAGATATGTATTCGTATTCTACAACAGAAGAGGCTCATCAAAAATTTTATGATGCAACTATTGATGCATACCTAAAAGTCTTTGAAAGGGTAGGCTTAGGAGATTTAACTTTCTTAACCTTTGCTTCTGGCGGGGCATTTACACAATTCAGTCATGAATTTCAAACAATCACAGAAGCAGGAGAAGATACTGTTTATTTACATCGAGAAAAAAAGCTTGCTATTAATGAAGAAGTTCTTACGGAAGAGGTAATGAATCAGTTAGGAGTAAAAAAAGATGAACTGGAGCAGGTAAAAACTGCTGAAGTTGGAAATATATTCAGCTTTGGACCAACTAAATCTAATCAACTTGGATTAAATTATGTTGATGAAGATGGAAGCTCTAAACCTGTAATTTTAGGCTCTTATGGAATTGGAATTACAAGATTAATGGGCGTTTTAGTTGAACGCTTTGCTGATGAAAAAGGTATTATCTGGCCAGAAGCCGTTGCACCATACAAAGTACATTTGATTGGACTAAATCTAGAAGATGAAAATGTAAAGCAGAAAGCAGAATCAGTTTATCAGGTACTTAAAAAAATGAATGTTGAAGTTTTGTTTGATGATAGATTAGATGCATCTGCCGGCGAAAAATTTGCCGATGCTGACTTAATAGGTATTCCTTACAGAGTTGTTATATCTAAACGAACAGCTGAAAAAGCTGAACTCAAAGTTAGAGCAGAGTCTAAATCAAAAGAAGTTAGCCTTGAAGAGTTATTTGAAGCATTTAAATAATCAAATTCAATATGTTAGAGAACACAATTAGTAGAGCCCGACTTGAAAATTCAACAGCAGGAAAGCTTGTTGCTCAATTACTTGCACAAGGATTATTAACAGAGACACAGCTAGATAATCCAGATCTTATTGAAATGGTTAATAATTCTGAGCCTTGGAGTTTAAGTAGTTTGAGCAGAGGAGATGAAATATTTTTTTTAGATACTACTGATCCTGCTAATTCTATTATTAAAGGTGTTGTAGTTTATAGTGGAGAGTTTGAAACACTAGGTTATAACGATAAAACACTTGTCACAGAAAATGGTGTACGGGTGCAGGCAAGAAATAGCTTTCCATCGGGAAGTATTCAAAGAATTGCGCAACAATTTATTCCAAAAACGATGGATATTGTTTTTATTAATCCTACTCAAAAACTATTTAGAGTTATAAAAGAAGAAACTGCTACCTATGCTGACAGCGAAACAGCCGCTATGCTTGCACCCGAAGGTTGATTAGATTAAACTAGCTGTATATGGAAGCAACAGCTGCAGAAACAACTCAATATATTCCAACTCCAGAAGATATAACAGTGCTAGTGCTTGTAGGAGTTGGTATCTTTGTTGTCTTACTGATATTAGCTGTAATTTGGATTTATCTAAAACGCGGCGATTCTAGCTACAAAAAAGAGGCTTATGTACCGCCACCTCCGCCGCTACCAACAGCTTTTCAACAAGAGATTCAAAATATTAAAGAAAGAGAGCAGACTAAAGTAGAGCAAAATGATATACAAAATCCAGATGTACCTATAGTACCAGTTGTACAGCCAGAAGTTACACAAACTACTAATGGTGAACCACAAACACAGCTACCTACAGTCTCATCAAATAGCTTGCCGTCTCCAGAAGTACCAAGCCAGACAGCCATCTAGAATTTTAGCTAACTTAAATTTACTAACAATTTAGTATCTAAAACTGTAAAGTTATCCACATAAGTTCTCATCCACATTTCAGCTATAAATACTCTCCAGAAGAATAAAACGTCCCCTTTCATCTTTCCATCAAGTGTATCTTTAAAGTTTTGTAGAATTAAATCTGCTTTCCAGAACTTTCTGGATTTAAAAGAGTCAGATTCAAATATCTCAATAAATTTTTCTTTCTTACGCTCTATCCACTCCCATTCAGGGTTTGTAAAACCTATTTTACTTCGCCTTAATCTATTCTTTTCTGGGATTAACCCTTTCATTGCTTCTCGATATATGTGTCTTGTCCAGCCGTTTTTTATCTTTTGATCAATCGGCAGGTTAAATATGTACTCTACTACAATATGGTCAAAAAACGGCACTCGCGACTCCAATGAATTTGCCATTGAATTCTTATCTTCATACCTTAAAAGTGATGGCGTTGTTAAAGAGGTAACGTCTTCAAATAATCTTTTATTAAGATTTCTAGTAGCCTGAGGTCTTATAAACTCTGTATTATTAGTATTGATTATCATTTGAGAAGCATTAATTGTATTATCCTTCTTCAACTTTTGAATTAACTTATCCACAAAGAATTTGGTATATAGATCTCGGCCGGCTACAGTTTCTCTGAAAGCCTCTAAGAACTTACCTTTGTCAATTGCCGACTGTAAATACGTCATAAAATAAGGAATGTAGCCGGCCAGCAATTCATCACCGCCCTGCCCTGTCAAAAGAACTGTTACATGTTTTCTAGCTTCACGCATCACAGTGTAATAAGCATATGGTGCGCCACTTATCACAGGCTCCTCTTGAAAATACACCCAGGTATTTAATTCTTCCCAGAAAGTTTCTACACTTGGAGTAATCTTTACTGACTCTACTCCGGTATGCTCAACAATATTATCAATGTATTCTTCTTCATTTATAGTTTCGCCAGGATGAACTGCCGAAAATGAATAAAATTTAGTATTAGGATGATTTTCTTTATATAATTTTGAAGCAATAGATGTGATTCCGCTCGAGTCTAACCCTCCTGATAATGTTACACCTACAGGAACGTCAGCAATTAAATGAAGCTTTATGGCTTCTATAAAAATATCTCTAAATTCTTTTGCATATTGCTCGTCTGATTTCTCAGAAGCAAATTTTGATGAGTAGGTAGGATTCCAATATTTCTCTATTCTGTGATTACCCTGCGAATCAATTATCATTAAATGTCCCGGCAGCAATCTTTTTATATTCTTAAAGAAAGTATCATCATTTATATCGTGAATTCTGGAAGTTAAAAATTTGTACAAAGAATCCTCATCAACCTCTCTCTTAATATCAAAACCAGCTAATAAGCTTTTAATTTCAGAACCAAACACTATTCTTTTATCAACCTCTGCGTAATAAAAAGGTTTTATTCCTAATCGGTCACGAGCAATTAATAATTCATCTTTGGTCTTATTGTATAAGACAAATGTAAACATTCCTCTTAAATGTTTAACAACATTTTCACCCCATTCTTCATATCCGTGAGCGATTGTTTCTGTATCGGACTCTGTTTTGAATTTATGTCCTAATTCCTCTAATTCTTCCCGTAGCGCCTGGTAGTTATAAATCTCTCCATTCAAAAATACACTTATACTCTGCTCTTCATTATGAATTGGATAAATATTTTCGGATAAATCAATAATTGCAAGTCGCCTAAAACCTACAGAAAAGTTCTCTTCTTCAAGATTAGCTGCATCATCCGGACCACGGTGAAAAATTGCATCTCTCATTCGGTTTAAAGTCTCTGTATCGGGTTTGCCTGAAAAGCCAACAATTCCACACATAGTAAGAAAGTCTAATATTAACAATCTATAATACTACAAAGTATTATTCAGTGTACACACTGCGTTGTGTGGGTATTTGATTTACCAGCTTTATAAAGATATAATCAGCGTTAATGATTAAACGAAGTTTTATCTTCACAAACACTACTACTACAACCCCATAAGGGGGTAAAATAACTACGTATACAATTCAATATTTATATCATTTTTCAATTAAATTACATTTTATGAATTCAGAACATTTAGATAAATTAAGACATAGCAGCGCGCATTTGCTTGCAGCTGCAGTTTTAGAATTATGGCCAGATGCAAAGCGCGCTATTGGGCCATCAATTGAAAACGGCTTTTATTATGATTTTGAGTTTTCAAAGCCTATATCCGAGGAAGATTTCCCTAAGATTGAAGCTAAGATGAAAGAGCTTTTACAATCATGGACTAGCTTTGAAAAAATTGAAGTGAGTAAAGAAGAAGCATTAGAAAAAGTTAAAGGAAACGAATATAAAGAAGAGCTTATAAATGAATTTGCCGATAAAGGTGAGTCATTAACTTTTTATAAATCAGGCAGTTTTGAAGATCTATGCCGTGGAGGTCACGTTGAGAATCCGAGCCAGGAAATCGGTGCATTTAAACTCTTATCCATTGCTGGTGCCTACTGGCGTGGAGATGAAAAAAATAAAATGCTAACTAGAATTTATGCAACAGCATTCCCTACTCAACCTGAATTAGATGAATATCTACATAACCTAGAGGAAGCAAAAAAGCGCGATCATAGAAAATTAGGTAAAGAACTTGGGCTATTCGCTTTTTCAGATTTAGTAGGTTCAGGTTTGCCTTTATTTACTCCAAAAGGCGCTTTTTTGCGTGAAGAATTGAATAAATTTTCGCAAGGATTGCGAGAAGAGATTGGGTTCCAAAGAGTTTGGGTTCCTCATATTGCCAAAAATGACTTATATAAGGTTTCTGGTCACTGGGATAAATTTGCAAATGAATGGTTATTAGTAAAAAGTCAGGAAACTTCTGATGACCTTGTAATGAAGCCTATGAATTGTCCACATCACCAGCAGATCTTTGCGGCCGAGCAGCGTAGTTACCGCGACTTACCAATAAAGTATATGGAAACTACAACTGTTTACCGTGATGAAAAAGCAGGCGAGCTGCTCGGCCTTTCAAGAGTCCGCTCAATAACACAAGATGACAGCCACATTTTCTGCAACATTGAGCAAATTGAACAGATATATAGCGAGCTTTTGACAATCATTGATAAATTTTACTCTTCTTTGGGACTAAGCTATAGAGTAAGATTATCTTTTAGAGACCCTCAAACTCCGCAAAAATATCATGGAGATCCTGAAGTTTGGAACAAAGCTGAATCAATACTAAGAAAGATCGCTGAAGATAATAAACTAAATTATTATGAAGGGCCTGGAGAAGCTGCGTTTTATGGGCCAAAGCTAGACTTTATGGTAACAGATGCGCTTGGTCGTGAGTGGCAGTGTGCAACTCCTCAATTAGACTTTGTACAACCTGCAAGATTCGGTCTTGTTTATACCGATAAAGACGGCAGCGAAAAAACACCTGTAATGATTCACTTTGCTTTAATGGGTGCACTAGAAAGATTTATCTCTGTATATATTGAGCATACAGCTGGAAATTTTCCTGCTTGGTTAAGCTATACCCAAGCGGTAATTTTACCAATCTCAAGTGAAAAGCATTCTGATTACGCTTACAAAATTATGCAGGAACTAAAATCAAAAGGAATACGTGCAGAAGTTGATAGTGCAAACGAAACATTAGGTAATAAAATTAGAAAAGCTCAAGCGCAAAAGACTCCATACGTTTTAGTTGTTGGAGACAAAGAATTAGAAAATAATAATGTAAATATTAGGCTAAGAGGCGGAGAATCTTTAGGTGAAATGACTGTAGAAGAATTTGCTAAAAGAGCTTCTGAAAAAATAAGTTCTAAGGCATTAGACTTATAAGCTAATCAGGACTCTGCTGGTATTTGCAAATTTCTTAACTTAGATAACTGAAAGCGGTATTCCTGCTGAATTTCGTCCATCACTCTGGCGGCAATATTATTGATTTGTTCCTCTGTAAGATTGCCGCCTAATTCTAGATTCTTAGAAGAAACAAATAACTTAAACTCTTCGGTCAATGATTTATAGAAGTTAAGAATACTAGGATATCTTCCTACTAAATTTCTTAATGCTGGATATACATATTTTCTTAAAATCCCTTCTTCAGTTAATGCTTCTACTCTAGCAGTATTGTTTACAGGCTCAGTAGATAATTGAAAATCTCCTATTGCAGCCATTAATCTGAATATATTTCTTACAGAATTTTCATCAGCATTATTTATTGCTGTATTTACATATCCAGCTCTAATGTCGGGATCCGGTACTAATTGAGTAAAGTATAAGGCAAAGTTACTGATTTCTTCATCTGTAGTTGCATCAAAGATCGTTTCAATAGAATTAGCTAATAGCTCAGCTACACCGGTACTATTCCAATCTATAGATTCAAATATATTTTGTAATCTTCTTTGTGCTTTAATTAAATCCCTTTCTAGATTTCCACCCATTGCATCTTGTGTAGTAAAGTTATTAGCAATAAGGTATCCCTGGAGATCAATAATATTGCCGCTCATTACACCGTCATATAATCCATTTGCTCTCATTGCCTTATTAATGCCTGAATTCAAAGCAGTGTTAACTGACTCTACTCCAGTTTGAAAATTGTTTTGAATATCTATACCGTTAAATGAGTTAAGCATGTAGTAATTGCCGCTATCAGCATCAATTAACAAAATTCCGCTTGCTCTTAAGCTTTCAAATAAATCAACATTAACTTTTTGAATTTCACCAATTTCTATAGGATTTAATGTTCTATATTTTGCAAGCATGCTGAATCGAGCCAAATTACCATCAATCAGTTCGGTTCTTCTAAATGTATCTCTTAATAAAACACTGTATACCTGCTGTTCTCCAATAATTGGGAGTATTACAATCTCTTGCGTACGTTCCGTAGTTTCTGGGGGGCGGATAATCTGCTCCAAGTCTGGGAGCTCTGTTGTGAGAAGTCTATGAGCAAAAGCCATATTCGTTATTTAATAACAAAACTTTATGTATTATTTGATATAATCGCCCTGTCAGTAAACAAGGTACTGTCAGAAAATTTTGTTATCAAAAAAGCGCTCAACTTATTTTAACGATAACTTTTATACATCAGAATGTCAAGAAAAAATATCTTAAATTTGCGATATCCTATAGTGGGATTGTCACCTATGGATGGTGTCACTGACTCCGCTTATCGTTACATAACTAAAAAACATGGTAATCCCGATGTCATTTTTACTGAGTTCACTAATGTAATGGGAATGTCTCAAGCTGGACAACATGTTATTAAAGATTTTCATTACGATAAAACACAAAAACCTATTGTTGCTCAGATTTACGGAAAAGAACCTGAATATTTTTATCATGTTGCAAAAATTGCGTGTGAATTAGATTTTGATGCAGTTGATATCAATATGGGCTGCCCCGCAAAAAATGTGGCTTCTAGTGGTAGCGGGGCAGCCCTTATCAGGACTCCTAATCTTGCAAGAGAAATTATTGTAGCTACCAAGCAAGGTGTTGTAGATTGGGCAAATGACGGCAAACTTACAGGTTTGCCGGAAAAAACTTTAGCTGCAGTAGTAGATTTAAAAAAAGAACTGAACGCTCAATACTCTACAAGAAAGGTTCTGCCGGTATCAGTAAAAACAAGAATTGGCTACTCAGAACCAGTAACTGAATGGTGGATTAAAGAACTCGAAAAAGAAAATCCAGCATGGATAAGCCTTCACGGTAGAACCTTAAAACAAATGTACACTGGCTCTGCCGATTGGGACGAAATTAAAAAAGCAGTTAAAACAACAGAGATTCCTATTTTAGCTAATGGCGATATTAAAGATTACTCCGATATTAAAAAAGTTTTAGATTTAACTGGTGCACAAGGCGTCTTAATCGGCAGAGCCTCTTTTGGAAATCCATGGATATTTAAAGGTAAAAAATTTGAAGATATTTCTTTAGAAGAAAGAGTAAAAGTAATGATTGAACATACTAAAAAATTTGTAGAGTTAAATCCGGACCCTAAAGCATTTGTGCAAATGCGAAAACATTTTGGCTGGTATATTAAAGGATTTGAAAATGCCAGTGCAATAAGAGTAAAGCTAATGCAAACAAATTCGGTTACAGATGTAGAACAAGTGATTCAGGAAGCTGGTATCCCTCTATCTTTTTGAATATCTCGCCCATTTGATCCCATTGTTTTGATGTAAATAGTTCTTTAAGATTATTAATTAAGGATAATTTAACACCTCGCTCTGTTTCATCTTTAATAGCTTTAATTCTTTTTTCTAAAAAAGCAATTTGATCCTCAACAAAAATTTCAAGAACCTCTTCCATAGCTTCATCAAAATCTTTATTTATGTCTGCTCCGTTTGCAGCATAAATATCTTGAATCCGCTGTACAAACTGATCAATCGAAACTGATTTACTATTGAAACTCTCACATAAAGATCTGTATTCTCCTTGGCCAATAACTTTAGGTAGCTTTTGATCTATAAGTAACAGCCATGCAGCTTCGGTAAATTCAGTAAGTTGTTCAGATTGGGCTTCTTCACTTATATCTAAACCTATAACTTCCCAAATATTTTTTTCTATTAAATTTTTTGTTGATATTGCAGGTGCATCCATAGGCTATTTATAAAATTAAGCTGCTTTAGTACGAACTTTGGTTATAGTATTACGCATTTTCTCAAATCTTCCGTCTAAAAATTTATTAGGAATGTTTGCTACTTTAATTGTTCTTCCTCTTGCACTACGCTTTGTAAACTTCTCAATACATGAGTCTATTACCTGTTCAATATTTTCCAATGCAAACAAAGTATCCTTGCTTACTGCTTTTATTAATATCTCAAATAAATGTTCAATACTACCTTGTATTACAGACCATCTTTGGCAATGGTACATATATATAAATAGATTTGCTATAAATTCTTGGAATACTTTCTTATTATTGTCACCTTCAACAAGCTTTTTTAATAAAATCTTTATTGTTTCTTCATCTAAATTGCCAAGTGTATCTTCTACGCTTGCTAACAAAGTTAAAACTCTGCTTCTGCTTGTTACTTCTCCATTTTTAATTAGTTCGTTCACAGACTTTATTCTATTGAACGTTATCATTGACATTCTGTTAATTTCATAATTATTAACACTTTCTGCAGAATTATTGATGTCAGTACTTAGCTGAGCTACAACGACGGTAGCATCTGCTGTTTCAGAATCTCTAATAATTGGCACATATTGCTTTGCTTTTTGTTCTAGTAAACTTTTTAGGTCATTTGTAAAAAAGTCGGGTCTTTCTGAAGCAGAATTAATTACATCTGTAACAAAGCGCATAATCTCTTCGCACGTTTTCAATGCAGCATCTTTTTTAAAGAACATTAACAGGTAATACAGATTTATTAAGCTGCTGATAACTTTTGTTAAGTTTTCTATATTTGCCTGATCAACGTTTATAATTCCTTGTACAAATACTTCTCTATTATTCTTTTCATTTAGTTTATTGAAGAGCTTTTCAGCAGAATCTAGTTGTGGAATAACAGTGGCTGCTTCTTTTGTAAATATATTATTATCAGGATTTAATACTGTTTGTATCTGAGAAATATTATCAGCATTTGTAGTAACTAACTCGTTAACAGCTTGTCTGTTAGCTAAGTTTTTCTGATGCAGCCTACTTTCTCTTCTAATTGCAGCCAAATAGCCTATTACTTTTGGATTTGTTACAGCATCAGGACCATTCAAGAAGTTATCTAGCTGATCAAATTCAGACAAGAATTCATTTCTAGGGTTTTCTTCTTTCTTTCTAGAAAATAATCTACGTTTTGTACTTACCGGTTCTTCTTCAAGAACTATCTGAATTTTATTTCTGAATTCAGCGTTTGTTTCTTGCGCGTATATGTAGACTGCAGACAAATAATTACTGAAGTCACTTCTAACAAACGCTGGAGGTGGCGTTGGATTTTTTAGAAGTTTTAGAACAATCTTTCTATATTCTTGCGTACCTTCTGTAAAGCTAGATAACAATGTTTCAGCTGCTTTTAATCTGGTTTGTGCAGGTAAACTATCCCAAATTGAATGTCCTAGAGAATTTGTTTCTTGTATTAGATACATTATAAATCCGACATCATATGAAGATCTAAGTCCAGAAGCAACAAGCGAATCAATTGTAGAAACTAATAAATCTTCAAAACCTGGAGTATCGATATAGATATCGTATAGCCTTTTGTCAGATAAAATTATTTCAAGTTCCTTAATAGCAATATTCCTAGGTTTAGCAACTTCTAGATATTGCTCTGATAGCTTTTGCTCTTCTTGTTTTTTTGTTAACTCACCCCGTAGTTTTAATCTTATACTTGCAATACGATTCCCCTCTATCTCTTCAACTCTTAGTTCTTCACCTAAAAAGTCTGTATATTTATTCTGATATGTTTCTAACTTAGCTTTTAATAAAGGGATTCTAACAGCTCTTAACTCTGGAGATAAAAATTCAAGTACATTATGATCTAATGAATAAGATTCAAAAATTTGTGCTATCTTTGGTCTTAAAGAAGCATATTCTTCGTCTGAATAAAGCTTATATAATTCAATTAAAATAGCTTCGAACTGATTTCTTGTTTTTGAATCTGATAATACATAAATGAAATCAGCATCGTATCTATACTGACTAGAATTAGCTTTTATCACTTCTAAAAGTGAATCAACTCCTACTTCAACTATCATTTTCTTTTGTCTTTTAGATTCTTCTTGAACATTCTCTTTTAATTTTTCATCTATACCTTTTCGCCACTCTGTTCGGAATTTATTAAACTTAAATCTACCAAAACTTAAAGTGGATTCAATTCCATGCACAGCTTTTTCTTTCCAAGTTCGTTGTAATTCTAGTTTTTTTAATTCATCACGTTTAATAGAATCAGTAATCATTTCAATCCTAACTGCAGCAAGTGATTCACCAATTCTTGATTTAATACTATCAGTTCTTTTTTCGCGTCTTTCGTATGCACGCTCATCAAACTTTTGTCTAATTTCCGGCCTTATAACATTAATAAGTTCTATTAGTTCTGCAATTGTGCTGTCGCCTTCTCTTCCTTGGAGCTTATCTAGTAATTCATCCGCACTTTCATCTGATCTAAACGCAATCCAAGATATAAATTCACCAATTGGGATTTCCTGTAATGCATCTTGCTTCGCCCTAACTTGGTCAACAGTAGTAATTTGATCGAATTGAAGAATATCTTCCACCTCATCTATACCTGTAAGTTTTGTATAAAGCCTTTTTAAAAGTCTTAATGCTGTTTGATTTGGCAAAGCAAACGCTATATTTTCAAAAATTTGTGAGTGCACTGCAGGAAATGCAGCGTATACATCAGGATTATCAATTAATATTAAATATAGTTCTTGGATTCCAGAATAGTCTACCCTATCTTCTTTAAGCAATTTGAGTCCATCTATAATTTTATTTTCAACAATCGCTAGTGTTCCTGTATTACCTAAGATTCTAGCTTCAGGTCTGCCTGTTTCGAATGAGTTTTTATATAATTCTATTGCTACTGTAGTTAGTGTTCTACCATAAGAATCAATTTTGTAGCTTTCCGCATCTGCAAGGTTTAATCGACGAAAATTACCTAATACAATACCAAAAACTTTCTTAAGAACTCTATCATCAGGGCTATCTTTTCTTTTTTCCTCTTCTAATAACTTTAATACATCCTTTAACACCTGGTGCTTTTGCTCCAATGAAAGTTCTTGATCATTTAAGCTATCCGCCAGCTGCTCAAGTTTTGGACCTTTTGTATTATATTCAAGCAGCTCGTTAGCAAACTCCTCACCAAAAAGTTCAAAAACTATCTTTTTAAGATTAGAAAATATCGGATTATCTAATTCAACATTTTTTTGTAAAGATAAGACTAATTCGCGGAATTTTTGTTTAGTGCTATCTAAATACTGCTGATCGGGTGAGGCAACGAGTTTAGAAGTAAATACCTCCAAAAATTCCGCTCCAGAAAACTTAATTAGAATATTATTAAGTTTATTCAAAGATAGCGCATTGCTTGTAATCAAATCAATAATACATTTCGCGTATTCAGGAGCTAAAGCTTGAAGTTCTTGAGGAATAATTCCAAGAGTATCGTTTTCTAAGTTAGTATAAATAAGCCGTTCTATAAACCCATTATTTAATAATCGTTTAGCATCGGCATCTTTTAAAGTAAGCTCAACTATTTTTAATTCAGATTCTGCAGTTAATCCTGTCGGATTAGTTGCCATATCATTTAAGAAGTTATTTAAAAAAGAAGCCTGCCCTTGAGTTTGAAGTACTTTTGCTAAATTGAACAAGCTATTCGAAATACCATTTGCAAGTGATTCATTATTTGCTTTTGATAATTGAATTCGTTCTAATACTTTAAGTAAATTTTCATACGAAGTATCTAACGGAGCGCCTGACTTTAAAGCTTCTGTTAAATGGTCTATAACTTTAGTAAAAAAGTCTAATAACTGATCATAACTTCTTCCTGTATCGCTTTCATGAGCGTTAATTAAAAGCTCTAACCCTTCTGTTGCACTTTCAATCTGCTGTGGATCTTCACTTTGAATCTTATCAAGAAAAGTATTTAGAGTTTCAAAACCAACTTCATCTAGGTTTATACCAAGTTCTGTCGATAGACCTGTTAAAGTAGGAATATCATTCTGACTTGCAGGGTCTTTAGGATTTGCCATAATTCAAATTTACAAGAATTATCCAACGCTGCCTTTCATAGACATACGAATTAAATTGTTCATCTCCATAGCATATTCCATTGGCAGTTCTTTTGCAATAGGCTCAACAAAGCCAGACACTATTAGTCCTCCAGCTTCCTCCTCAGAGATACCTCGTGACATTAAATAGTAAAGTTGATTTTCAGAAACTTTGCTCACAGAAGCTTCGTGTTCAATTCGAGTAGCTTTTTCGTAAATTTCATTATAAGGATAAGTATCTGTTTGAGAAATATTGTCTAGTATTAACGCATCACATACAACCTTTACTTTTGCATTTTTTGCACCTTTTACAACTTTTACTAAGCCGCGGTAGCTGGTTCGTCCACCTTTTTTACAAATAGATTTAGTAGTTATAACACTGCTGGTATTCTTACCCATATGGATCATCTTGGCACCACTATCTAAATGCTGAACTCCATCAGCTACCGCGATAGACAACACTTCACCATGAGAATTATTACCAACTAAAAGTACCGACGGATATTTCATTGTCTTGTAAGATCCTAAATTACAATCCACCCATTCAATTGTTGCATTCTCATGGGCTAAGCCTCGCTGAGTAACAAGGTTATATACATTCTTAGACCAGTTTTGAATCGTAGTATAGCGAATACGTGCACCTTTTAATGCTACAAGCTCTATTACTCCCGAATGAAGAACATCTGTTGAGTATGTAGGTGCAGTGCAGCCTTCAACATATTGAACTTCAGCTCCTTCATCAGCAACAATAAGTGTGCGCTCAAACTGTCCCAGATTTTGTGTTTGAATATAAAAATATGCCTGAAGCGGAATCTCTACTTTTACACCCTTTGGAACATAAACAAAGCTGCCTCCGCTCCAGCATGCAGTATTTAAAGCAGCATATTTATTATCTGTGTGAGGAACAACCTTGCCAAACCATTTTTTAAAAATTTCAGGATGTTCCTTTACACCAGTATCAGTATCTGTAAAAATTACTCCTTGGCTTTCCCACTTTTCCTTCATTCTTCCATAAATTACAGAAGAATCGAATTGTGTTTCAACACCTGCTAGAAATTTACGTTCAGCTTCAGGAATCTTTAATTCTTCAAATGTTTTTTTTACCTCACTTGGAACTTCATCCCAGTTTCTCTTTTTTTTTGAACCTGGTACAACATAGAATTGGATATTGTCGTCTTTAAAGCCTGAAAGGTCAGCACCCCATGTAGGAACAGGCCTTTCCATATAGTGTTCATAGGCTCTCAGACGCATGTCTGTCATCCATTGAGGCTCTTCTTTAGATTTAGAGATTGACTCTACAACTTCTTTGGAAAGGCCTGGTTTAGAGAGGATATCAATATATTTTTGCTTATTAGTCATAAGCAAATTTTACCATACTAAAATTACAGGAATCTTACTGGGATTGTTTGCAGAATTACATCTTGACCATCTATCGCACTTACATAATAGAATTCCCAAATGCCAATTTCACCTATTGCAGAAGATAAGCCAGGAATTGATAGTTCGTAAGTAAATTCTTTGAAAGCTTCCTCTTGATCTGGAATTGTAATTGCATCTTCATAAACTGTATTTCCGACTTCATCTATTAACCTTAAGTTTAACGTCCCTTCAAATAATCCCTTAGCTTCTCCGTGAACTGTAATATTATCGCTTAAAATTACCTGATTTTTTAAAGGTGCAAAGATTGTTAAATAATCAGGAGAGTCAGTATAACTTTCAAAAACAATATCTATTTGTTTTGTAAAATTCGGATTTTCAGAAGTAACAACTATTCTTCCTTCTGCGCTTAGAGGAGATGTAATTACATCTAATTGTGTTTGCCAAGTATTTTCAGCACCATCCATTACTGAGATTGGCACGTTACCTAAAGCTAATCTATTATCATGCATATCAAATAACTCAACTTTTAATAAAGTAATATCTCCACTTGCAGTTCCTGTTACTAAAACTTCACCATTCAGTTGTGCATTCTCTGATGGAGTTTCAACTGTTATATAAGATTGAAGATTCTGCTGATTATTAGTGCTATTTGTTGCAGTTTCGTTATTTGCAGTTTCATTTGTCCCTGTAGTTAAAGCTAAATAGCCCACTACACCTACAACTAAACCTAAAGCCACAATTATTACTATTCCTATTAAAACAAGGGTAAGGGTGGAGCTGTGATCTTGAGGATTTACAGCATGTACATCTGTTTGCTCCATAAATGCCTTTAAAAAATTACCTAATATAATACTAGCAAAAATTGAATAAAATGGTAAGTTATAATAAAGAATAATTCTTTTAAGCCGTAAATGATATACTAACTATCAATTAACGTTTATATAATTACTATGAATATAATAGTTTCCGGATGGCCAGGAGTTGGACAATCTACATTAGCAATTATCTTAGCAAAAACCTTAGGTTTCACTTTATTACAAGGCTCCTCTACTTTTAGATACTTAGGACAGCAAATTAATTTTGAGAATACCGGTGAAGATCGAGTAAAAGCAGATGAACTTTTAGAGCCACACTGGGGACCAATTTTTGAAAAATATATGCAGTGGATTGCTGACAATAAATCACAAATTGTTACAGAAACAGATATCTCTGGTTTTTTTACAAAAGATAATCCCAATGTATATTCAGTTTTTTTGCAAGCGCCGCAGAAAGTAAGAATTAGCCGGCTTGTTAAAGATGGCAGACAAAAAGATGTAGATTATATCGGTAAAAGAGATGCTTCATTAACAAAAACTTACAAGGAGCTTTTTGATGTAGATTTTTTTGACAAAGCAAAAATTGAAGATTCTTATACACGTGTATTAGATAATTCTAATCTAACTATTGCAGAAGAGTTGGAGATCGTTTATTCAGACTTAGTCGATTTAAATGTCTTGAATCAGGAACAATACAATTTATTAACCTCCCAAGTTAAACAAGAAGAAGAATTTTTTTGGAAAAACGGTAAGCAAGCATATATCGATACTATTAAACAAAATGGAAGATATCCTGATCCAGCTACAATTATTAAAGAGATCAAAGAAACATTTCCAGAAGACATTGCTAAATTACCAGAAGATTTAAAAAATTTAGTATTAAGGTAAAACTAAAATTTGGTTTGGATATATTAATGCCTGCTCGCCCGAAGGTAAAAAACCTATTAAATCTTTGTTACTCTCTAAGATTTTGTGCCAATCTTCACCATTACTATAATATGCCTGTGCAATCTGCCATAAAGTATCGCCCTGTTGTACAACGTATGTGTTTTCAACTATATCACCATATTGATATTGGGTAGGGTTCCAGAAGCCGGTTTGCGAGATAGCGGCTGAATTTTCTTGAGACCGGCGCAAACCGGCTTCAGAGTGTCCAGTCCTAACTGTACTAATTGAAGAAGTTCTAGGGCTAGATTCATTTTCTGTTTGAGTAGTTTCTGATTGATCAGGCTCAGAGCTTGTACCTATCGGAGACTGTCTGGCAACATCATCCTGCTCATTTATAATATTTATACTATCAATTGGGAAACTCAGTATAGATCTATCAATGTCATCCTTAACACTAAAAATAGAATATATTGCTAGAATTACAACGATCGGGAAAATCAGGAACCCAATAATAAAAAATACTAAATCTGTTCTGATTTTTGGGACTTTTTGTAACAAACTCATACCTGATTTTACCTCGAAACGCTTAATTCACAAAGTTATAGCTAGAATTAGCCTTTGTGTATTGTCTTTTGAGACATCTAATACTAAAATACAAGCGTATTTTTAAACGTTTTCTATGAGTAGTTTTAATCCCAAAGAGTTCGAAAATAAATGGAAAGAAAAATGGTTATCAGAAAAACTCTACAAAGCATCTGTCGACAAATCTAAGAAGAAATTTTACTCCTTGTATTCATTTCCTTATCCATCGGGAGCTGGCTTACATGTTGGACACGTAGAAGGAATGGTAGCAAATGATATTGTAGCTCGCTACTACCGAATGAAAGGATATAATACCACGTTGCCTATGGGGTGGGATTCCTTTGGATTACCAGCCGAAAACTATGCAATAAAAACAGGAATCCCACCTAAACAAAGTACCGAAGAAGTTATTCCTTCTTTTATTGACCAGATCAATAATGTTGGAATTTCAGTAGATTGGGATAAAGAAGTTGGTGCACATAGACCTGACTATTACAAATGGACTCAGTGGTTATTCATTCAGTTATTTAAAAATGGATTAGCATATAAAGCAAATGTACGGGTCAATTGGTGTCCTAAGGACCAAACAGTTTTAGCAAACGAACAAGTTATAAACGGCAGATGCGAAAGATGCGACACACCGGTTGAACAAAAAGAAATGAGCCAATGGCAGTTTAAAATAACTGCATATGCAGATAGATTGCATCAAGATCTAGATAAAGTGGACTGGCCTGAAAGCACCAAATTGATGCAAAGAAATTGGATCGGTAAAAGTGAAGGTACTACTGTTAATTTTAAGATTAAGGCAGCCGAAAATGAAGTAGGCTCCTTTGAAATATTCACTACCCGAATTGATACCATTTTCGGCTGCACTTACACTGCACTATCACCCGAGAATCAAACTTTACAGCAAATAAAAGATAATATTTCTAATTGGAGTGATGTAGAAGCATACATTAATCAAGCAAGAAATAAAACAGATTTACAAAGGCAAACTGATAAAGAAAAAAGCGGAGTGAAATTAGAAGGTGTTATGGCTATTAATCCATTCAATAATCAAGAGGTTCCAATCTACGTTGTAGATTATGTATTAAATACTTATGGAACTGGCGCAATTATGGCAGTCCCTGCTCATGACGAGCGAGATATGGAATTTGCATTAAAATTTGATATCCCTATTAAAAACGTTATTATTCCTACACAGCAAGAATATATCAGTTATATTGCCAGAAAATGGAGTAATGACTTTGATAAATTTCTAACTCAAATACAAAAATTTAATCCTGTTTATATAAAAAAGACTAATGATGAAGTTTTATTTAAATTCAATGCTGAGTTTATTGATGAATTCATTGAATATGCAACAGATAGCGTCGAAGGTCAGTATGCCTGGCATGATGCAGTAAGTGAATCTGAAGCAGTAATAGTATTTGGAAACGATAAAGACGAATTTGGGGGAACTGACGTAGCAAGAATCCCAAAATTCTTGGAAGATGAGCGAACCTGGCTAAAAATGAAAGATTTTGAAGAAGGTGTTCGCCAATATAAAAGTTTATGGGAGATGTTGTACAACTCTGATTATAAAGAGAAAGTTTGCCCTACCAACTACGGTACTTTAATTAATTCAGATAAGTTTGACGGGTTAAGCTCACAAGAAGCTGCATCTAAAATGCAAGAATGGTTAGAAAAAGAAGGAATCGGCAGTAAAAAAACTACATATCGTTTACGTGACTGGTTAGTATCAAGGCAACGATATTGGGGTTGCCCTATTCCTATTGTTTACGATCCACAGGGCAACCCGCATGCACTTGAAGAAAAAGATTTACCATTATTATTGCCAGAAGATGTAGATTTTAAACCAACTGGAGAATCTCCTATTGCTAGAAGTGAAAGTTTTAAAAAACTAGCTGAAGAAAAATATGGGAAAGGTTGGCACTTTGAAGTAGATACAATGGATACCTTTGTAGATTCTAGCTGGTATTTTTTAAGATATTGTTCACCCGATGCTACTGATGTATTTGCAAGAACAGAAGATATGAATTATTGGTTACCTACTGATTTGTATATGATTGGTGTTGAGCATACAGTTTTACATTGTTTGTATTCTCGATTTTTCACAAAGTTTTTATACGACCAAAAACTAATCAACTTTGATGAGCCATTCTATAAAATGCGGCATATGGGGTTAATTCTAGGCTCAGATGGTAGAAAAATGAGTAAAAGATGGGGCAACGTAATCAATCCCAATACAGAAGTAGAAAAATATGGAGCTGATACTTTAAGAATGTATGAGATGTTTATGGGGCCATTAGAAGACCCAAAGCCTTGGAATGATAGAACAGAAAGCGGCGTATTTAGATTCTTAAGTAAAGTTTGGACTTTAAACAATAAAGTTGCTGAATCAATAGATAACGAAAACGCAGCCAAACAGCAACGAATTGTAAACAAATTAGTAAAAAAGATCTCTGATGATATCGATGATTTATCCTTTAACACAGCTGTAGCAAAGTTTATGGAAGCTACTAACTCTTTGGCCAGCTTTGAAAAAATAGATAGGTTATCGTGGTCAGTATTTTTAAGATTATTAGCGCCTTTTGCGCCATTTATTACAGAAGAACTTTGGAATTTAAACGGTTTTGAATATAGCATTCATACTCAAAGCTGGCCAGAATACAATTCTAGCCTAAATATTGAGGAGCAAGTAACAATTGCGATACAAATAAATGGCAAGCTTAGAGCAACAATTAACGTAGACTTTAATTCTGAAGAATCAGCAGTTGTTGAAAAGGCCATGGTATTGGACCAAGTAAAGAAATTTGTTGTAGGTGAACCAAAAAAGGTTATATACATAAAAAATAAAGTTCTAAATATAGTAATCTAAACGTGTCACTTGTATTGCCTCACTATCCTAAATTTGCCCTAAAATAAGGCATAAATATACCTATGTGATTGACTTTCGGGCTATGCACGATGGAAAGAACAGGGTATATTTATGCCTGATATTTGTATTGTCAGTTATATAAATGATATAATTACCGCACAACGGGGCCCATTCAAAGAATCGCGTTTGGGTCAAAAAGCAATTTTACAACCCAGATGAGGAAAGTCCGGACTCCAAGTGGTTCCGACAGTATACAGTAATGTTTACAGGCTTTGAGATTACATCAAAAAGTATCGGAATAGACACCTTTAACTTAAAAGTAACTCGAAAACATAGCAGGAAAAGCAATTGGATAGCTAGTAAGTAAAGGCTTCTAGGGTATAGGCGGGGCGCAAGCTTCGGGAGAAAAGGGCAACAGAGAACAAACAGCCTTAGGGCTAGTTTAGCTATATGTACGTGATATAACTAATGCTAGCTCTGGGTAAAGGTGAAAAGGTGGAGTAAGAGCCCACCGATCCTGATAGCAATATCAGGGTGCCGGCAACCCCTGTCTGGAGCAACCCTAAATTAGGGGCAATAGATAAATGATTCTATAAACAGAATCCGGCTTATGGATGGACCCCCGTTTTTTAAATCCTCCAAAACTTTGATAATCTCCAGGGAATTTCTAAGGCGTATGTTAAAACCTCATATTTTAACTCACTTGCCAGCATCTCTGCTCTGGCCATTTCAACTTTATCTAAACTTAAAATCTTACGAGCTTCTTTAAGTACAACCCTTAAGATCTGATTATATACACTAATTCCATAGCAAATCAGGAAAAGATTTAATAGTAAGCTTACAAATCCTAATAACAGCACAATTGAAGCGATTTCTGCCAAGGCAAAGAATAGTACAAGAAATACTATTTGAGAAACAAATGTAATTGATTGGTAAATATAGATTCTGCGAATATCTTTAAACTCTGAAGAGGTTAATTTAAGTTGAAAAAGTAAATATAAATTACTATATAAATCTTTAGCATAAATTGACTTTTTATTGATAATCAAAATATCTTCCTCAGCAATACAAACATCATTAATTTCGTCAGTTGCAATGATTTGCAAGTTAGGCTTATGTTTTTGATATTCTTCTAGGATATTATTAAATTCGATTTGCTCACCAAGATAGTAGCTATACTTACGTTTCAGGGATTTTTTAGTTCTATACGCGAAGATTCCGAGTACCAGCTGGACCAAAAGTAAGAAAGCGTAAATTACAAGCAATAAATACATACACTCATAATATTACAATGAGGCATACTTATCTATGCTTTTTTCAATATCATCAATCCCAACTTCGGTATTACTTATAACTCTGCCATCTTGAATAAATAATACTGATGGCGTTAAAGTAGCGCCTAGCTCGTTTGCCAGAGCTCGGTTGATTTCGATATCTGCCTCGATAAAGTCTATATTAGAATACTTTTTTGCAGATAGTTTATAGAAATTAGAAAGTGTTTGGCATGGGCCGCACCAACTTGAGGTAAAAAACACAAAATGCTTACCTTCCATTAGATTGGTTTCTATTTTTTCTTCTTTATGATAATTTGCAGGAACTTCGCTTGAAATAGTTGAAGCTACAATATCAATTCTCAATAATCCTGTTGCAATAGAGATTCCTAAAAAGAATAGCACTACTATACTTACAGCTACCGCAGTCTTAAGAGCAAATTTCTTTTTTTTCTTAACCATTGTCTTTTGTCATTAAAATCGGTTGTAAGGTACAGTATACCAATAAGTCTATAAATTTCAACTAGGGATTTTTTCTGGATTTTCTTTTACCACTTATAAATTCGCTTAGAGAGATTTTTTTGTTATATTCTAAAGCTCCAAATTCAAAAAGCTTAAAGGCTAAAATTACACCAAGTACACAATAAAGCACCAATAAAGCAACGCCTATGACAGCTTCTGTTGTACTTAGCGCATCTAGAGCGCTTCTTAACAATAAAATCAAGCTAGCAGTAAAGGGAAAGTAACTTAGGATCTGAGCTAATGTTCCGCTTGGATCACCAAGAATTGTAGTAATAAAATATATAGGAAATATTGATATTAGAATAAATATCGAAGATAAACTTTGTGCTTCTTTGTATGTTGGGCTTGCTGCGCCAACTCCGACCATTACACAAGCTAGAATAAAGAAGCCTGACAAAGTAAATATTATTCCTAGAATAATTTGTCCAATGAGCTGTGAGATTTCAATATCAATAGAACCTAAAGGTATATTTACTGGATTTATACCTGTTGCAGTTGAGCCTTGTAAAAGATTGCCTACTAATAAAACTCCAATTATTGATAAGGCAATAAGTAAAAGAACCTGAGTAATAATTATCCCAATTAATCCAATGATCTTACCTACAATCAAGTCTTTAGGTTTAATTGCAGATAATACAATTTCCATTACCCTATTCTCTTTTTCTTCTGATACGCTAAGCAGTAAATAGCTTGTTGCAAACGTTGTCAAAATAAAATACAAAACTAAGGAAATTCCAGGAACTAATAATTTTGACAACGAAAAATTAGTTTCTACACCATCTTTATAGGTTGTTACCTGATAGTGTAAGATGGAGTTATACACTTCAACTTTAGCTGGATCGTTTAAATCACTTAATATGCTCTGCTTTAATAAGGTATCTGCAAAACTGTTATACCGTTCATTTAAAAATAAACCTTGGTCTTGGGTATAAATTTGTAGGGCTTTTGTACTTGTAACATCAGCTGGGAAATAAATTACAGCATCTGCATTGCCGTTTACAACCTCTGTAATTGATTCTTCTAAATTGTCTGCACGCTCAATTTTGTCTACAAAAAAATAATCTTTTATAAAATTAGATTCGTCAACTATTAAAACTTTGTTAGCTTCAGACAAACCACTTTTTAATTTTTCTTCAAATTGAACTGATGAAAAACCTGATATCAAAGCTACTGCAACAATAAAAACAGGAAAAAACAATGTAGAAAGCCAGAAAGAAGGCTTTCTTACGACTTTTATATATTCCCGTTTTGCAACTATTAAACTTTTTTTCATTTATTCATTACTTGAATAAAAATATCATTTAATGATGGAGCGCTTTCTTGGAGCTTCAAAACATTGACGCTGTCTGCTAGATATTTAATAACTTCTTGTTTTGAAGCTCCATCTTTTAATCTAATTACTGCTCGATTTTTATTTATTACAGCATTAAATAGATTTGTTTCCTCCTGAAGCTTACCCTCAAAATTCAAGTATAATGAGTTATCTGAATATTTAGATTTAACGTCTGCTACGCTCCCGTATAAAGCGGCTCTACCATCTTTAATCATTAATAATCTATCAGCGATTTTTTCGACTTCTTCCATCTGATGAGTGCTGAATACTATGGTAGAGCCGCTTTTATTCAACTCTAACAAAATATTAAGCAGTAACTCACGATTCACTGGATCCAAACCTTTGGTAGGTTCATCTAAAATCAATAATTTAGGTTTATTTATTACAGTTATTCCAAGCTGGATTTTCTGCTGCTGACCCGATGAAAGTTTTTTAATATCAACATTTTCTTTATCGGCCAAATCAACTCTTTGAAGATAGTTTCTAGCATTTTCTGTTGCTTCAATCTTACTTAACCCCTTAAGTTGGCCAAAATAAACTAAAGTTTCTAAAACTCTGGAAGTTAAATAAAGACCTCTTTCTTCAGGTAAATAACCAAGAAGACTAGATAATGTAGGAGAATAAACCTCGTTATTAATTAAAAGTTCTCCACTATCTTCCTGAAGGATATTCAAAAGACAGCGAATTGTTGTTGTTTTACCAGAACCGTTTGCTCCTAAAAATGCGAATACTTCACCTTCAAAAACTTCAAACGTTAAATCATCTATAACTTTTTTTGTACCAAATGACTTACTAAAATTTTTTACTGTTATTATTTCTTTACTCATTTTACTATTCTGTATTATAGTAATTATATTGCAATTACTTAAATTATTAAACTACTTCAATGAAACTAATATTTGCTACTTCAAATCAAAATAAAATCGATGAAGTTAAAAGAATTACAAATTTAGAGATAGAAGGTACTTCTTTAGAAATTGAAGAAATTCAATCACTTGATCCAGTAAAAGTTGCAGTTGAGAAAGCTAAAGCATATTTTAATGAGTTAAAAACACCATTATTAGTTGAAGATACTAGTTTAAGTTTTAATGGACTTGGCGGATTACCTGGGCCTTATATAAACGATTTTGCAAAGGCGCTCGGGAATAATGGGCTAATAGAGCTTCTGCAAAATCGTGACAATAGACGTGCTGTTGCTCAAGTAACATTTGCTTTAATCCTAGATGAAAATACTATTCATACTTTTGAAGGAAAAGTTGAGGGGGTAATTACAAATGAAGAAAAAGGAAAAAACGGTTTTGGCTGGGATCCAATTTTTATACCAACAGGTTCCGATAAAACATTTGCAGAAATGCAGGATTCAGAAAAAGACAGATACTCAATGCGTGCAAAAGCACTCGCATTATTACAGGAATTTTTATTAGCAAATCCGCTTTAAGGGTTTTCTAACTTATATTCACCAGCGTGAATAATGCCTATTTTATCTAAAGGCCACAATCTGAATATAACTTTCCCTTGCATCCACTCTTTATCTATAAATCCTATAAATCTGGAATCATTACTCACAGCTCGGTTGTCTCCTGCTACAAAATAACTATTTTCAGGCACCTGCACAACCTCGCCCTCAGATAAAAACGTCCCACTTTTAGTATATAAATCCGAGGCTAAATACTCTTCTAATAGGCGCTTACCATTTACATAAAACTGTCCATTAAGTAATTCAATTTTATCTCCAGGAATTCCAATTATTCGTTTTATTAACGACCCACCCATTCCCGGTTTGTAAAATACAATTACATCTCCTCTGTTGTATGACAAATTCAATGCTCTTCCAACATCACCATCACTAAACCATTGAGGAAGTCTATTTGTATAAACTCTTTCGCCATTATGAAAATTAGGTTCCATTGAACTACCTTCTACCTCACTTGGAGTAACAATACTGAAAATAATAATAGAAAAAATTATCGCTAAAGTTACTGATTGTAAAAAGTCTACTAAAGCAGATTTTTCTCTTTTTTCATTAAAAGGAGTGTTATCAGTTTTTTTTCTGCCGAAAATGTTTCTCATAGTCACTATTATTCAAATGTAATTGCGCCTGTAGGTATTAAACCAAATGCTTCACCAGGCCAGAATCGTAAGAATACTTTACCTTTTAACCAATCTCCTCGAACAAAACCTAAAAATCTCGAATCATAACTTACTGGACGATTATCGCCAATAACAAAATACGATCCCTGAGGAACAATTCTGCTTTCGCCTCCATCTTCTAAAAAGTCGCCTCCTCTAGTGTATAGAGCTGGCGGTAAATATTCTTCCGTAATTATTTTATCATTAATATATAGCCTGCCATCCCTCAAAGTTATCTTATCTCCAGGCATACCTACAATTCTTTTAATAAATTGAGGGTATCCAGGGATTTGTAATACAACAACATCACCACGTTGATATTTAAAGCCTGTAATATCACCCACTGCAGTTCCATTAAACCACTGGACTAACCTATTTGCAAAATACAATTCACCGGTATAAAAATTAGGCTCCATCGAAGGGCCATCTACTTGATTTGGAGATAATATAAACAAATATAAAACAATACCAACTGAAGTGAGTATCACTAGACTTTGTAAAATTGTTATGAACCAATTTCTTGGTTGTGCCGGCGCTTGCTCTAAAAAGGGATTGTAGTTATCCATTAGCCTTATTTTAAATAGTCATTATCAATTCAAAATATCACAAATAAATACTAAATTCTATGGAGGCAGAGTTACTATTTGAAGCAATCCTAGCTACGCGTTGGAAATGCTTCTTCTAGCAACTCTGCCTCCAAATAAACAAAGTACCTAAGAATTAATTGAATTTATTAAATACTTTAATTAACAAAGTCTAATAATTCTATTTCAAAATATAGGTCGGAGTTAGCTGGAATATCACCGTAATCAACTGGACCGTAACCTAAAGAGGAAGGAATTGATAATTTTCTAACTTCACCTTTTTTCATTCCAATTACACCTTGGCTCCACCCTTGGATAACGCCCTGCCCTACTGTAAATTGAAATGGCTGGCCACGATCTACTGAACTATCGAATTTTGTACCATCTAAAAAAGTTCCTGTGTAATGTACGCTGATTGTATCGCCAGTTGCAACTTCTCTATCTCCTTCGCCCTCTCTTGTAGTTTCTTTTACAAGCTCAGTCAAGCCTGAAGATGTAGATGCCGAAGAAGTATCACCTGTTTGATTTCTACTATTTTCCACCGTTTTTGAATTAAAAAATAAAATACCAACCAAAAAGACAATAACTAACGCTGCAGCAATAATAGTTTTATTTTCCATAAAAAATTTAAGATTATGTAAGCAAAGTTAATAATAAGCCATAGAGTAAAGTTGTGTCTAGTAATTAAGCTGCAATATCTTGCCCTACAATGATATTATTAATCAGTATTTTTGCCGTAAAAGGCTGCAGAGGTTAGCTTAATTGGTAAAGCATACGGTTCGGGACCGTAAGACTGCTGGTTCAAGTCCAGTACCTCTGATAAAATACAAGTATATTTATAATCCTTTGCCTATGTCAGATATTATAGAAAGAATCAAGCAAGAAACTGAGCAAGCCGTAATAAAAACTTCCGCGGAGTTTTTACCTATGAGCAAATTAATTCCTAATGCCCTTGCAGAATTAGATTCATGGCAACCTTACGACCCAATTAATATACCTAGACCTATCTATGATTTTTTATTTAGTAGACAAAGTTTTATTGTAGGAGGACCAGGAATCACTGAAGAATTCACAAATATTTTAACTCACGATATTCGAAAGTACCCAGCATTAGTTGGTGGGTATATGGATCTTTTACTTCCGGCTGAGGCAGTAACTGTAAGTACAGAAGGAGATATTGTAACTATTCAACTTAACGCTAACTATGAACATATTGCGGACGCCCAGCAGGATTTTGAACAATTCATAAATATTTTTAAAGATATTTTGCCTCGTCTTAAAAATTTTATAGATACAAATTTATCTAGAAAAGGTCTTGTACAACTTATCGATATTAAAAAGAATTTTGATACCAATAGCAATATTAGAATCAGTATTCACCCAGATATTCTTGCTACACAAGATGAACTAATTATGATAAATACTTTAGTTCTTAACGCTACAAACCCGGAAGTCGGCGCAACCCAAATAACTGTCTCGGTTGACGAAGCTTCTCCTTTTAGGACATATAAGATATCCGATAATGGGTCTGCAGAAACTTGGGAATTACTTAAAGATAAGATGAAAGCTGCATTTGAACAAGGCTTTAGAAACCCAACAGAAAAATGGCCAAATAATGAAAGAGGTGCGCAAATGGTTGCATATATTATTGGGCAATTAGTGGCGAAAACAAAAGATAGCTCCGATACAAGAACAGCAGATCAATTCTTTTCACAACATTTAAAATTTAATGTTGTAAAAAACGAGGATGGGATTGTACAAGAAAAGATATTAATAATATCATTCCCTATTCAAGAGGGTGCGAATATTCAGACTATAGCTGCTTAAAATGTGAAAAGGCACCTTTTTACAGGTGCCTTTTCTGGGATTAGCGAGAAGCTCTTTACAGCAGGATCACAAGGATCACTGCTACATGGGCGATGATACCCAGAGCAAGAGACACGGCAATCATCTTCATCGCGTCGCCTACAGCGCGCTCAATGCCGCTGACATTCGGATTTCCACCCATGAGCGGTGCGAAAATCAGTTCAAGAAAAAAGAAACCGAGACCAGCGAATAAACCCACACCTGGAACCATGAGCGCGGCGATCAGGATGACTATTACCGAGATGATTGAGATCGCTACGCCCAGTACGGGTGAGATTGCGCCAATTAAGGCAGCGATCAGAACGGACCCGACCAGAGCAATAGTGAACTTAGCCATTTGAAACTCCTTGTTAAATATCCCAGTTACATATCCAGTATATATTGAATATATAAAAAAGTCAATGCCAGCGTATCATATATGTTACGTGTTTTATTATCCTATAGTTAGCTAAAAGCGCCATTTTATGGTAGAATTCCAAGTCAAATTTAAAAACACTTATGTATACAAAACTCGATCAAGAAAAAATTAGAAATATAGCAATTATTGCTCACGTTGACCATGGAAAGACTACGCTGGTAGATGCATTTCTTAAACAAACACACGTATTCCGCGAAAATCAGGAGGAAATGAATCAGGAAATGATCTTGGATTCTGGCGATTTAGAGCGGGAAAAAGGAATCACTATTAAGGCAAAGAATATTTCTGTTAGATATAAAGGTGTAAAGATTAATATTATAGATACACCTGGCCATGCTGATTTTGGTGGTGAAGTAGAAAGAACACTAAATATGGCTGACGGCTGCATCTTACTAGTAGATGCACAGGAAGGTCCAATGCCTCAAACTAAATTTGTACTAAAGAAAGCATTGGAGCTTGGATTAAAGCCAATGTTAGTAATTAACAAAATTGATAAGAAATTCGCTAATCCTTCTAAAGTTTTAGATAAAGTTCAGGATCTTTTCCTAACATTGGCTACAGACGACTCTCAGCTTGAATTCCCTGTTTTTTATGCGATTGGGCGAGAAGGCAAAGTATTTAAGGAATTGCCAGCGGGCGATTTAACACTGGCTGGATCAATTGAAGGAGATATGAGCCCGCTTTTAGATGCAATTATTGAATATTTTCCAGCACCTGTTGGAGATCCTAATGAACCTTTACAGATGCTTGTAACAAGTCTTGATTATGACCCACATTTAGGAAGACTCTTAATTGGAAAAATCCGCAGAGGAACGGCCAAAGTTGAAGATTCTATAGTGGTAATCCATAATGATTCTCCTGATTCACCTAAAGACAGCGGTAAAATTAAAAGCCTTAAAGTAAAAGAAGGTTTAGTTTATGAAGATATCAAAGAAGCTAGCGCAGGCGAAATAATCGCAGTTTCTGGTATTGAGTCAACAGCTATAGGAGGTACTTTATGTATTGCCAGCAAACCAGAAGCATTACCTACAATCAAGATTTCTAGTCCATCTGTTCAGATTAAATTTGAAGCAAATACTTCTCCATTTATGGGTAAAGAAGGTAAGTTTGTTACAGCAAAACAGCTACAGGCAAGATTAGAAAAAGAAGCAGAAATTAATATTTCTTTAAAAATTACAAAAGGAGATGGCGGAAGCTACTATGTAGCAGGTCGAGGAGAACTTCAGTTAGCCATTTTAATCGAAACGATGAGACGTGAAGGCTATGAATTCCAGATTAGAAAGCCGGAGGTTATTCTACAGGAAAAGGATGGACAGAAGCTAGAGCCGCTTGAAGAAGTGACTATAGATGTTCCATCTGAATACCAGGGCACCGTTCAAGCGGCTCTAAGCGAACGTAAAGCTGAGCTTGTAGATATGGAACTTGAAAATAACCAAGCTAGATTCACTTACAAAATTTTGACAAGAAAGTTACTTGGTTTAAGAAATCAATTATTAACCACTACAAAAGGAAATGTTGTGATGAATAACTTTTTAATTGATTATGTACCATTTACAGAAGTTGAACCGTTATATCGAAAAGGTGTTCTAATCTCTATGGATACAGGAACTGCAATGGGTTATTCATTAAATACAATTCAAGAACGCGGCGAATTATTTGTTGAACCAGGAACTCAAGTTTACGAAGGTATGATTCTCGGTTTAAATAAATTCGATCAAGATTTAGAAGTTAATCCCGTAAAAGAAAGACAAAAGTCTGCTGTTAGAATGAAGCACGATGAAATTACTCAGACTTCCTTAAAAGCGATTAAACCTATAACGCTAGAATATGCTCTACTCTTTTTAAATGATGATGAAATGTTAGAGGTAACTCCAAAAAGCTTAAGGTTAAGAAAGCTTTATCTAACAAAAACAGAAAGAGATTGGTCAAAGCGAAAAAATTTGACTGACTACGCAAAGCAACAAATGGGAATAAAATAAAATTCCTCTTTTAAAAAATTTCTTGGTGTGCATATAATCAATTGTTGTAATTTTTAAAACCAGCATTATGGGTTATTCGTTAGACGCACCTACTGTTACAGACACTCACGAGTCAGATACTCAATTTCTTCAGCAACTCCAAACAATTGGAGATGTAATTAATCAGCTTAAAGGTGATCAAGAAGGTCTAATTGATCTCTTTGACAGCTTAGATCCAGATATTCAAAAACAATTTGGAGTACTCTTTTTGTATTTACAGATAAATAGAACAATAAGTTCTGACGATTTTTTTCAACTTGCACGAAAATTTAATCTCCCAAAATTACCAAAAGAATTAACTCATGTACTAAGATTTGGGGTTTCAGATACAGGACATATGAATCCGGATTATCCTGCCAATTTAGACTATACGCCTGAATGGCCTCTGGATAAAGAGCCTTAATTTGCTAAAATCCGCATACAGCCTTTATAATCTACTAGTTATTACAAAACTAGAAATGGACGGTTTAAAGGCTCCCAAAAATGTTGCGGAAGCCGAAGCAGAAGTTATCGGCTTCATTATTAGCCGTTTCCAAGACCAGTTTCCTCACTTACCATTATCTCAAGAGAGATTAATAGATATTTTCAACGAAGACTTTTTAAGTTCAATCTACTATTTTTCTGCAATTATTGCAGAAGGCTATGCGCCATCTTCATTTGAAATATATGAAGCATTCATAGCCGGAAATGTTGATCCTTTTGCTTTTACAGTTCTTACTAGTATGCTTGGTAAATTCCTAGAAGGTGCATCTACTGTTGATTTTCGTGAATTAGAAGAGATAGGCGTTTCCTATGATTTTGTACCTGCATATGTATCTACTGAAGAATTTAGGTACCTAACTTTCTTACATACAGCTTTTAGCAGAGTAATCAGCTATTATCACTCAGAAAGTTAGATAAATTCCCGTGATATACTTAGCATAAGCAGAATTTTTAACTTTTATCTTTGTTGCTATGCCTCAAATACAACCCGATGAAGAGACAAAAAAAAGAATTAAAAATTTAAGTATTGTCGGCAAGGCAATTGATCAAATCTCTAATCAAAATAAAGAGCAAACAGATCTCTTTTTAGCTAAAACTTCACTTCAAGAATTTGAAGCAGGAATTAATAAATTAGAGCTAGATCCAGAAAGCCTTGAAGGTATGAGAAGCCTAATTAAACATTTATCAAATATTCTTGAAAAAAGAATGCAGGATTCTACAGGAACTTATTGAGCTAAGAACTTAACATGAATATTTTAATTGCAGAAGACGAACACAATATCCGAGATGTTGAATCTGCTTATCTCCAAAAAGCTGGTTTCAATATTATTGAAGCTGAAACTGGAACTAAAGCGCTGAGCATTTTTGAAAGCTCAAATATAGATTTGGTTGTACTTGATATTAACTTGCCCGAAATTGATGGAATTACTGTTTGTAAAAGAATAAGAAACAGATCTAAAATCCCAATTATTATGGTTACTGCAAGAATCACAGATAGTGATGAGCTGATAGGCTTGGGTTGCGGAGCTGATGATTACATAAAAAAGCCATTCAACCCAAGCATTTTAGTGGCGCGAGTTAAAGCGCTTTTAAAAAGAAGTAATGGAGAAACCTTAAATAATAAGTATATTTCTATCGATCCCGACAAACAACAAGTTAAGGTAAATAATAAATTAGTTGAATTAACAACTACTGAATTCAATATTCTTTTGACAATGTTTAAGTCGCCTGGAAGAGTCTTTAACCGTGAAGATATTATTTTAAAAGCATATAACGACTTTGATACAGGCGATATACTAGATAGAACTGTTGATGTACACATTAAAAATATTAGAAAAAAATTAAAAGTTGAAGCAAGCTTGCCTGAATTTATTCTGACTGTAATAGGCAAAGGCTATAAATTTAACGATAATCTATGATTTTAAAAAAAATCTTCTCGAAAACATCTGTAAAAATTGCGGGCGGAATTGTTCTAATTACTGCCATTATCTTGGCATATATAAGTATTTTCGCAATTACAACTGCTCAAAGCGAATTCCAAACTGCAACAATAAGGTTTATAGATGGAAATCTATTCTTAGTTAAGCAGTCACCAGTTGCGCCAGTTGAAGTAATAAGAAAACAATTTAATGACGCCTTATTTAATACTCTATTTTTTGCCGGAGCATTAGGACTTTTAATGTCTTTAATTGCAGGAATCGTTTTTTCGGTAATAATAACTCAACCTTTGCGTGAACTTAGAATTGGTATTAGTAACCTTAAAAAGAGTAAATTTAAAAATAAATTACATAAAACCGGCGAAAGTGAGTTTGACCAAGTTATAGAAGAATTTAACGAATTAGCAAGTGAACTCGATTATCAAGAAGTTTTAAGAAAAGATTTGATTTCAGATGTGTCACACGAATTGAAAACACCTTTAACTTCGGTTACCGGTCAGTTACAAGGAATGATAGATGGTGTATTTGATACAACAAAAGAAAGACTCGAAACTACACTGACTGAAGTTGAAAGGCTAAATGAATTAATTGATATGTTAAATGAGTACACAGGCTTAAGATCAAAAATCACTTATAAAAAATTAGAAAAAATAGCTCTCTATTCAGCTGTTGAGAAGATCAAAAAGACGTTATCTGTAAATCTAGAAAATGCTAAGATTAAGTTAGCAAACGAGATTCCAGAGGATTTTAAGATCAATGCTGATCAAAATTTATTAGAGCGAATTTTAATTAATATCTTTGATAATTCAATAAAATATTCTAAAGGTACTGAAATTAGAATTTTTATTGAAGAAAATAAAATAGTGATTTCTGATAATGGAGTGGGAATCCCTGAACAAGATATTAAACGAATTTTTGAGAGGTTCTACAGGGTTGAAAAATCAAGAAATAGAAAAACTGGAGGCCTTGGGCTTGGATTAGCCCTTGTGAAGGAGATGACAGAAGCTATGGATTGGGAAATCGAGGCAAAAAATAATGAAAACCACAAAGGTATACGATTTGTTATAAAAATTTGATACGAATTCTTCACATATTCTTCATAAAGTTGAAATAATATTAAGATGAATAGGGTTGCTAGGCATCCTAACTTCATCCCGAAGTAATCGGGCAATAAACATAAATATAAGGGATAGCCTTTCTACAAACCCTTTCACACTTAAATTTTGAGTTCTAAAACCTATGAGAAAAAGAAAAGTAATTATGACTACAGCTGTTGCTGCTACTGCAGCCATGTCTTCTGTCTTTCCGATTTATGGGGTAGCCGCCCAAACTAGGGATCCAAGCACTATAGAAAAAGCGGCCAGCTACTTAGGAGTAGATTCTCAACAATTGCTGGACGCTTTTAAAAAAGCTAGGATAGAACTAGTTGAGGATAAAATTAAAAACGGATTAATTGATCCGGGCGCAGGAATTGAGCTGATCCATAAAATTGAAGATAGCGATGACTTTTATATACTACCTAAAGTAGCATGAGGCCTTCTAAAATAGTAAGGAAGCGGCAATCCTTTCCATAATATCCTTTGCCGCTTCCTCGTTGTATTCTCCTTGAGGAATCAGCGTAATCTTACTTGGATTGCGTGAAGTAGTTTTCCAAATATATAAAACTGCAGTTTTTGTTTGTCCGAATTCTCTAGAACTTCCATTATCTTTAGTAATTTCATTCATACCTACAATTAGAGCCGCCTCTAAATTATTATCTAATGCAAATGAAGATGTCTGAGCGGCGGCTCCACTTACCGAAGGTAAAAATAATTTTTCTCGACTTACCCATTCCGATAAAGTAGGCGGCATGCCACCAAGGTAATTATTAAATAGTGGAAAAGCAAGTTCTAACTTGTAAGCCTCACCATCAATTTCTCCAAAAAAAGAAATTACGCCATCAACTATTTCACTTGAAGTTTGTGCAAAATTATTTGGCAATTCTAAACTCCACACAACATTATTATTAATTTTAAACTCTCTTCTACTCCATAATTGTGATTGATCAACTTCTTCTTCATCTGAAACCGGAATTAAATCATCTCCTTCATTTTGAGTTATATTTGAAACTGATTCTAATCTTGCAAGTGTGTAACCAATATACCCAGCACCTAAAATTGAAGCGATAATTAAGATTCCTACTAAAATATTATAGCCCGAAACCCCTTGTCTAGAAGCATATTTAAGCTTTCTAATCTTCTTAGTATTTAGATTTTCTGTTGTTATTTTAGGTAGCGAAAAAGGACTTGTTTTTGTTTCAACTTTTGTTTGTACTTGCGCATTACTCATATTTATACATTATAATCATTTGGTTATGAGATCACAAAATTTAAAAGGAATAATTTATAGAATTTACTCTTCAGGACAATCTGACAAGGTTATTTATGTTATTGACACCGATGGCAGCAAGAACACTTTACTTGCTAAAGGAGTAAAAAAAAGTACAAGTAAGAAATCCCACTCTATAGAACTGTGCAATTTAGTTCAAGCAAAAGTTTTAGAAGGCTATAACTTACCTTTAATTACTGAAATTAAAACTATAGATGAATTTAATCTTTGGAAAACTAATGATATTGGGATTTTGTTAATTCAACTTTTTTGTGAAGTTATAGATAAACTCTGTTACGAAAACAATAAAGATAAAAATCTTTACAATATCTTTTTAGACACACTTAATCACTTTGATCAGAATATATTACTGCTTGCGAATGCGTTTATGCTTAAAGCAATCTGGCATACAGGAAGTATAGCGGAAGTAAGCATAAACGCATTAAATGGCTCTGCCTTAAATCCAAATAATATTTACTTTAGCCGGCAGGTTGCCGGCTATATATCTAAAAGCGATTTGGCAAGAAATATCGAATTAACAGGCGAGCCAGTAGACGCCAAAATTGCCAAATCGCAAAAATTTATACTCGAAAACCCTATAAACAAGATCATCAAGCTCAATTTAACCTTTGAAGAACTTTATAAAATGCTCCAAATTGAGCTTGATTGGTTTGAAATTATTACTGAACAAAGGTTAAAATCAAAAGGTATAATATTAAGTTTAGTAAATAAATTACATAAAGCCCTATGAAAGTCCTCTACTCCCAGCTTAAGAAATATTTGCCGAATCTAACTGCAGATGTAAAAGAGGTGGCGAACGTGTTTACTATTACAGGCTTTATGCTAGATAAGCTTCAAGAAGTTCAATACAATGGACAGTCTGACTATTTACTAGATCTTGAAGTTCGACAGAATCGAGCTGACCTATTCGGTGTATGGGGCTTAGCAAGAGAATTATCAGCCTATTACAAAATTCCTCTTAAATATCCAGAATACAATCTTACACATCTAACACAGGATTACAAATTGCCAATTACTGTAAAAGATAAAAATGCAGTTAAAAGAGTTATGGCTGTAAAGTTAATTGATGTGGCAATTAAAGAGTCTCCTTCTTGGCTAAAAGAATATTTATCTTTATACGAAATTAATAGTGTAAATAATTTAGTTGACCTAACTAACTATGTAATGATTGAAACCGCCCATTCATCACACGTTTTCGATACAGATTTAGTTGGCGACTCATTAATATGGGAGATAAATAATGGTCAGTACAAAACTATGACCACTTTAAATGGGCAAGAAATTGAACTGCCTGAAGATGCTTTAATTATTACTGATGGTAAGAGACCTTTATCTTTAAGTTTTATTGGAGGCAAAGAAGATGCAGTCTCTAGTACTACTACTAAAATTATCTTAGAAATGGCTGTTTACAATGGAACTCTAGTCCGAAAGAATACAAAAGCTGCAAAAATTATTACTGAGGCTGGTTCACGATTAGAAAAAACACTAGATCCTCAATCAATCCCACAGGCATTCGATTGGCTTGTAAGTTTAATCTTAGAACATTGTGGAGGCCAACTTGTGTCAAATGTATTTGATGAATACAATCAAATCACTCAGGAAATAACAATTGATGTTGACTTAGGCAAAGTTCAGCAAGTCGCAGGTATTGAAATTTCTTATGAAGAATCAAAAACATATTTAACAAACTTAGGGTTTACTATTCTTAATGACTCAGAAAATAAAATTACTGTGCAAAGGCCAGTTAATAGACTGGATATTGAAATTGAACAAGATGTATTCGAAGAGATAATTAGAATGAAGGGGTTCGATAAGATTCCTTCGAATTATTTAACAACTCAAGTTGTAAAAGATATTACTCCTTCTAGAATTTATTTAATTGATAACATCACTGAATACTTAGCATCAATCGGCTTAGACGAGGTTAGATCATGGGTTCTTGTTGATCAAGAAACTAATAAACTAGCTAATTCTTTAAAATGGGATCTAATTAAAGTAACCAATTCTATTAACGAGGAAGTTCCAACATTAAGACAATCAATAGCAGTAAGCCTTTTAGGGCAAATGACAACTTATAAAAAAAATTATATAACTCCAATTGCTCTTTTTGAGATAGGTAAGGTATTTGGGAAAAAGGATCATGCCTATACAGAATTTAGTTCACTAGCAATATTAGAAGAAGGCAATGATATTAATAGCACCAAATTAAAAATTGAATCATTACTAAGGCATCTAGGCTTAGAAAGAATCGAATATACATTAGAAAATGAACCACCTTTATCTGCACATCCAAAGACAGCTTGGAGAATAATCGTTAATACTAAACAGATTGGAATAATTTACTTAACAAATGTTCATCATTTTGACTTAGCTGCAGTGGCTGAAATCAATCTAGACTTTGTAGATGAGTTAACTTCTACACTTGAAGCCACTTCTTCAAAAGAAGTAACGCAAAAGATTGTAGCTTTAGATTCTAATGTTATGCTTCCTGCAAGTGAAAATATAACTTCATTTATTCTTAAAAAACTAGAAACTATAACAGACAATTTATGGTCATGGGAGATTATTGATGAGTATAAAAACGAAAACAATGTTAAGTACACGGTTAGAGTAAATTACGTTAATTTAACTGACCCTGAAGCAAAACAGCTGCATTCAACACTATTCGCCGAATAGACTGGATAAATCAAGTAAAAAGCAGGTTGGCCTTGTGGGCCAACCTGCTTTAAATAATCTTCCTTTACTTCAACTTTAATTCTTTACAGTAACACTAATTGTTCCTGTCTGGTTATCAACTGTTTTATCTACCCAAAGCTTAAAGTCAGTTTTTTTAGATAATTCTAATCTGTACTTAGCTGTACCTCCTTCAAATGATAGCAGCTCTACTTTTACCAACGTTGAGCCTGCTGTTGTAGCACCTGTCTTTGCTTCAATATCACTTAAAGATAAACTCTCTACTCCGTTTGCGGTTAGAACTTCTTGTGTTAGATTCTGAACTTCAACAATTAAGTATGTTTTTCCTGCTGTTGATGTATCATAATATGCAGTTGCATTAGGAACATTGCTATCACCAATTACATTTCTTTGAGCCCATGAAAATTCCCAAGAGCTGCCGTAATTATCAAAGTAATAGACATTATGAGCTAATTTATTTGTATTCACATTACTTACAACATATTGCTTGTTTTGTGAGAACTGGTTATCAAAATGTGGTGCAACTGGTTTGTTGGCATCAGAGGTTGAAGATCCAGTATTTGTTGGAGGAGCTGGTGTTTCCTCTTCTTCTTCTTCAGGTTGCTGAGCTGTTGATGTATCTGGTTTAGCTAATTCTGTAGATGTTTTAAAGTTAAATACTAGATTATCACCTTCTTTTTTAACATTGTATTTAACAGTATCCTTAAACATAATCACAAAGCTATTGTTTGTTTCAACAAACCTAATTTCATCCACAATATCGCCTATTGGCAAATCCTGCTGAAGACTTTGAGCTACTGTACCTAAATTTTCTACTACAACAGTCATTTTATTACCTACTGAATCAAAATTTACTGTTGTTTTAGGTAGTTTCTTATCGGATGTATTTAAATCAAAGGTAAGTCTTGCAAAAGTTGTATAACGAATATATGTAATCTTATCTAATGATGTCTGTGCAGATGTAGCAGTTGAATCGCCTAAATTTACAATTGCTGAATCAACATAATCTTCGTTTTTTACAACGTTAACTGCAGATGAGTCTGCTAGCGGTGTCTTTGAAACAGTTAATGCTGTAATAGTCGAATCTTGCTGAGTAGTATTAGTTGTATTAGAAGTATCGTCAGTAGTTGCATTTTGTGAGTTCATAACAGCATTTCTTACAAATAATGCTGCTGCTACTCCTACTACAATAATTACAGCAATAAATATGATAATTCTAAGAGAACTGCCATCAGATTCCATTTCTCTGATTTCAGTAAATCTTGTTCTATCCAGTTTAGCTGGATCTACTGTGCTTGACCTTAGGGTAGGCCGTGACGCCAACAATGGAGATTCTTCAATTCGAGCAGAATCCACTGGCGCTTCTTTTTTTCGAGGTGCCATAAAGATACAAAATAAAAAAAGTTAAAAAAGTGCTATACGTAGTATAAGTGCCTTGCTTTTTCAAATCAAGTGCTAAACTACTAAGTTTCCGTCTTTCATTTCATGTATAAAATCAGGCTTTATATATTCCTGAACCCTATCGTAGTGAGTGATGATTATTAAGGAAGTTTTTGGAAGAGCTTTTTTAAACTCTGCAAGTCCGCTAAAAACTTCCTTTACTGAGTTTCTATCCAATCCAGAGTCAATTTCATCTAGCATAATATATTTAGGTTCCAGAACCAGCATTTGGAGTATCTCTGTTTTCTTTTTTTCACCACCAGAAAAACCTTCATTCAAATTTCTTGTAAGCAAATGCTTAGGATAGTTAATTACTTTTGCTTTTTCTTCAACTAGTTTTTTAAATTTAAAAACTGATGCTTGCACCTCTTTTGGCCTTCTGGAGTTATAAATAAGCCTTAAATAATTCATTAAATTGACCCCAGGTATTTCAACCGGATACTGATTAGCCAAAAATAAACCTAATAAAGATCTTTCATTTGGGTCAATCTCCGAAAGAACTATCTTGTTACCCTGTACAGCTTCCTCATCAATTTTTTCTAATATAAAAGGAGGTATTTCTTCATCTAACAGCTCTACACTTCCAGAGGTTATCTCAAACATTGGATTACCCATTAAAGCATTGACCAATGTACTTTTTCCCGATCCATTATTCCCATTTAATAGATGTACTTCGCCTGGATTGATGGTTAAGTTAACCCCATGAACTATCTCTTTTTTATCTTCAGTTAGGGTTATTTTTAGATCATTTATTTTAAGCATGGGATAATTTTAACAGAGGAGCTGTATTTTGACACCCAGTTATATTTTTGCAATACTTTATTGTTTAGCAATCTTCTCAATGTCTAATAGAAAAAAACTGATAATTGCATTACTTATTATTGCTACTGTCATTTTGGCAGTGCTTACAATATTAATAGCGTTATCTTTAGGAAAAAGTGATACGGTAGATACTCAAACTGATACCCAAATTCCTACTGTTTTATCAAATTGTGATAACTTAACCAATACTTGTACTGTTTCTGAAGGAGTATGCGATCCGGCCAGAGCCTTTGTACACTTTTGTAATGATGTAAAAAATGATAGTGAAAAATGCATAAGTAGTACTCCGATTGAGATTTCTGGCAGTCCCTTGAGTGCCGGACAATCTATAAACTTAAATGACTATTTGCAAAATGTAAGCTGCGGCACAATTCAGCTTTATTTAGAATTAGAAAACTCTGGCGTTAAGTCCTTAGGCGCTTGCGGAACTACTGTTAGAAGATTCGCAACAGCCTGCACAACTACACCGCCATTATCGTTTCCACAATCTCAAACTCCGCAAGCGCCCGATGATACCACAGAACCTGGAACAGATAACGGCGGAATTCAAATTGCCCAGCCACAATTTTCAATAATAAATTCTGTAACACCATCTTGCGAATCAAATGGTACTGCGCTATTGAGATATAGAGTTACAGTAACTAATACAAGTACTGTAAGTGGGACTATAAATAGAGTTACAGAAACATTTAATACTAATCTACAGTCAATTAGCCCTACTACTGTAAGTGTTGGCGGAACATTCAGTAATAATAGAATTACCTGGCTAGGAAGTGATTCTGAGCGTACTTTCGCATCAGGACAATCAAAAAACTATAATTACGAAATTAGAATTCCAATTAATCTGCTTGAAACTTTTCAAAATGGAATCAATACAACATCAACTGTTATTTACGATACTAGCGTTTCTGAAAATAATGCTAACTCTTTTGAATTAATAGGAAAACACTCTTGCACAATTACTACAACCGGAACAACACCAAATCAGGCAAATGGACAAGGAGCTGCCGGACAGTTACCTAATACAGCAGCAACGGATAATTTAACATTCTTAACAATCGGAATTACTTTTATAATTTTGGCTGTAATATTTTTCAGATTTGAAATCGGGAAAAAACAGGTAGAAAAAATAATTAAGAATTTTAGAAATTGACATGCATTCTAATTTTTGAAATACTAGTTTAAATTACTTTTGGAAGGGATTTTTATGTCTAGCAGAAAAAAACTCACGTTAGCGATTTTAATCTTATTAACTGTTGTTTTAGCAGGAATCAGTATTTATGTAACTGTTAGGCTTCAAGAAAGTCAAGCACCAACAGAAACAGGTGCGGCTACAGGTGCAGGTTATACCAATGTTTGTGGAACTAACAATGCAAGCTGGAGTAATAGAGATCCTCAATGTCGAGGTTGTACACAAGGAAGTTGTTCTGGTGCATATGTTTATAAATTTATCTGTAATGGAAGACATAATCAGTGCGGTGGCTCCGGTGCAACGCCTGTTGAGCAACATGGACCTAGCAGTTCGCAATCATTAGGTGGCGAGCGGTGTGGTGTTACTGTTCAAATAGATGTATTCGAGGGAGCAAATTTTAGCGGTTTAAAAGACTTCTTTGTTTATTACACTGGAGATTGTACAAGCACACAACCTCCAACTACTGGTCAAGTAAGATGCGGTGGCTTATGTAATACTACAGCAGATTGTTATCCTGCTGCAAATGGAGGAACAGTTGTATGTAGAGATGAAGGAAGCGGAGTAAAAAGATGTGCAAATGCATTATGTCCTGTTGGACAGACAATTCCTGGTGCAAACTGTGATTGTGCTGCAGGAAGAACTTGTGGTCAAACATGTAATGCCAGTGTTGGTTTATGCGGTGATGGAAAATCTGTATGTAGATATATTGTAGGACCAGCATGTAATGTAAGTAATCCAAGTGGTACTAATACAACATATTGTGTTCCTACCGTTGGGCCTGGCGCAGCTCAATTAACAACTGCTAAATGTGTAAGTAGAGACCAAGGAAATAGCTATGTGCTATATCAAGGTCGAAACCCAACACCAGCTGAAATTCAACAACTATGTAATATGATAGTCCAAACAACAACATGTTATAGATGTACTACTTCAAATACAGATGGAAACGCTTGTGAAGCTCAAGATTTTGAGGGAGCTAGTTGTCCATCGGGTTGGACTACTAACTCAAATTGTGCTCAAGCAGCGGGCGGAAGCTGTCCTGTACAGCAGGAGCAAACAACATGCTACAGATGTACTACTGGAACTACAGATGGAAATGCTTGCGAATCTCAAACGGTTCAAGGTACAAGTTGCCCATCAGGTTGGACCACTAATTCAAATTGTGCAACAGCAGCACCTGGAGGAGCATGTGCAGTTGAAACACCTACCGTAAACGCTAGTGCATCCTGTGTAGACGGTAGTAATCAATTAACAATTTCTTGGAACTCAATTACAGGTGATAATCGACAATATTATGTTGATATTAGCGAAACAAGTGCATTTACAAGTCCAAACTTCTATCACAAGCAAACAAATAATGTTAATCAAACAACTGCACCTAATGGATTCACTAGAGTCGCAAATGATACACCCTTAACATTAGAACCAACAAGAACTTACTATGTTAGAGTTGCATACAGTGCCATTTCTAACCTATATAGCAATGTATCAACAGTAACTACTCTATCTTGTGCAACCACACAAACAATACAGTGTTATAGATGTACCACTCCAACAACAGATGGTAATAATTGTGAAGAACAAACTTTTGAAGGAGCTAGTTGTCCTTCGGGCTGGTCTGAAAATTCTAATTGTGCTCAAGCAGCAGGCGGAAGCTGTCCTGTACAAGTAGCTTGTGGAGCAAGCTGTAATGAAACAAACTTATGTGCAGCTGGCCATACATGTAATGCTGGAATATGTAAACTTGATGCTTGCTTAACACCTGGCGCATGCTCTGATAACTCTTGTACACCTGTTGGACCGGTTTGCGGTGCTACTTGTTCATCTAACGAACAATGTCCAAGTAATCATTCTTGCATAGGAAACAAATGTACATTGAACGGCTGTACAGGAACAACTTGTGCTAATGGATGTACTCCATTATGTGGTGGACCTTGCTCAAGTGATCTAAACTGCCCAAGCAACCACTCATGCCAGGCTGGCAAATGTGTATTGAATGGATGTACAGCATCTACCTGTGTAAATGGATGTAGCACAATACCAACAATACCAGAAACAGCAATTGGTGATGATGCTAGATTATTAGTAATAGGATCACTATTTATAGTTGCAGGTTACGGAGCATTTAAATTAAGTGGAAGAAGAAATCTATTATCAAGCTTTGTAGAAACTATCTCAGCTTCTTACGAAGACAAAGCAGAAAGAAGATTAAAAAGAAAGGCTGAGAAATAAAACTGGTAAATATTAATGAATTTAAGAGGCCCGATTTTATCGGGCCTCTTCATTTTCTCTATTTAATCAATGGCTAAAGAATCTCCATTTTTTCTAAGCCAGATTCGACATTCTTTATAGTTTGGCATTGCTTGTTCTACAACATTCCAGAATGCTTTAGAGTGATTCAGTTCAACTGTATGCGCTAATTCATGAATAATTACATAATCTAGAATTTCAGGTGGCGCTAAAATCAATTTCCAATTAAAATTTAGATTCTTTTCACTGGAACAGCTTCCCCATCTTGTACTTTGCTCTCTTATTGAAACTCTGTTATAAGTAAAATTATGTAATGCAGCAAGTTCCTGCACACGTTTTAGTATTAGTCTTTTGGAATAACTTTTAAGCCATGAATTTAAAATTACTTTAGGAGCCAATACTCTATCCTCTGATAAAAATATCACTATTTTATTTGTTGTTAACACAACTCTTTCCTTTAGAAATTTTCTTTCTGATATTTCTAATTCAAACCTTTGATTTTGTATATAGATTTCCATGACTAGTATTTTATCACGAGTTAAATTTTGTTCTTACTTTCAAGTATTTAATAATCTTTTTACGACTCCTAATTACTTCCAAAACAATTATGAAAGCAATAACAGAATAACCAAACATTACAAGATAAGCTTCTGAATTGCTATCTGAACTATCTACATTGGTTAATCTTGACTGCAGATTTATATCTTGAGATACATAAGAGGCAGGTAGCTGTTCACCTAGCACCTCAGGCGCTATGATATCTGAAGCAATAATACGGTAAGTGTTTCTGTAAAAATCTATAGTGCCATATACTTCAACCTTTTTATTCTTTAAGTCATTTCCAAATACTATTAAGCCGTTAGTATAAATACTAACTAATTTATCGGAAATATTTAAACGTATTCTATTTGAATAAACCTCTGCAACTGTACCTTCCAACTTTGCTTGCTTTGCAATTGATAAACTATCCGGATTGTTGAGATCAAAAATCAAATATTGTGGAGTTACAAATTCAATAATTTCAATTGTTGTAGTATCGACTAGTAAATTTTTAATACCACTTGATGATGTAATTTTAGCAGCAAGTTTAACTTTGGTATTTATTAAGTCAAAATCTAATACATTAGTAGCTTTTACTTTCATTGCACCACCACTATCTTCTAAAAAGACGCTCTTATCAATAAAGTTGTTTATTTGTACATATAAAATTACATTTAGCCCTGATTTTAGATCTTGAATTTGGCTTAACTGTACAACTGGAATATCTGCAACAGCGTTAATAGTAGCAGACAATTCAGGCTTGTTAAAATCAAGCGGAGTTGGAGTTAAATCTTTTATTACATTCACACTGTATTCATTATTTGTGTACTGTCTCCCGGCTGATTTTGATTTTGTCGTTTCTAAATAAGTAAATTCATCTATTAAGTTGCCATTAATATCAAATATATAAACTGAATCACCAGAATTATTTAAACTTATACTAAACTCATTACCGTATAAAACATAATGAGTATTTGGTTCTATTATCTGATCTTTCAGCTTGCTTTTACGATTTGATATCCCTGAAGAAGTTTTCTCTTCAATAAAATAGTCTCTCAAATTAATTGAAGAGCTACCGTAATTAAAAATCTCTATCCATTCTTTATCACCAGCAGCAGGACTTGGATAAACTTCTGAAATTAAAATATCTTTTGATATTTCACTACTATTATCATCTATTGGAGTTGATGGATACGAATTAGGTACAGATGGACTATTAGCTTCTCCTGGAGCCGGCCAGCAGTCACTTGAAAAGTTTCCATTGTGCTGGCCGGCTGTATTATTTACAGATTGAACAATCTTACTACACAGGGGGCCATCTAATTCCCAGCTTACGCCTTCTTTTGAATCACCATAATTAAACTCCGACTGTAAAAGTCCAGCGGAATTAAATAAATTAACTTGACCAAAATCATTATATAGCGCCAATTTTGCTGAACCAAGACTAATGCCCACATTATTACTTAATCCAAGAAGTGACAGATCCTCTGCAATCACAAAATACCCAAGCGCATTGATAGTTAATTGAGGCAGGTTTATTCTTTTAGAGCTACCGCTTTGATTTGAATTAGTTATGTACCAGCCGTTTAATGTGACGGCGGTAAAGTTATTATTGAATATTTCAAAGTATTCTTTACCGCCATCTGCACCAACAGCATCGGGTAATACTTCTGTAATTTCAATATTATTTATACCAGAACTAAACAACAAAGGTACTGGCATTAAAAAGCAAAGTGCTGTTAGTAAGATAATAAAAAAGATAGCTTTCATATCGAAATGCTATCTTTTTTACTTTACAAAATCTTTACAGACTTTCTATTTTTATTTAGTTACAAAAGCTTTTAATTTATCTATCTGAACTCTTAATGATTCAGGGAGTTTGGATGGCTCATAATACACTACAATAATTCCTCCAATAACACTCCAAATTACCATTCCAACTACAGACCACACTAATGCTCCAAAGAACCAAGAGATAAAGTCTGCTAAGCCTGGAGTATAGTAAACTCCAAAAAAGCTTATTCTTGAAATAAATAATCCATTAACAATTGAAGCTAATCCGCTAGCTACGCCAGAGATAAGACCAGCTATTACTCCTGTTACAACAGAGTTCTTTATTACATCACCTAAATTCTCTTTTTTACCATTTGTTGCGTAAACTACTGTATAACCAGCCATAATGCCAACTAACCAATTAAGTAGGCCAAAAAAGAAGCCTAATACAGGAATAATACCTAGAAAGTTTAAAACAGCTGAAACTGCTCCAAATGTTATTCCTCCCTTAACTACTGGTTTAGGAAAAAGCTCTGCTGAAGGAGCAGAAGGCGCTAAAGGTGCCGAAGGTGTCACCGCAGGACTAACTTCGCTCATATTTATATTTCTAACAATTTAATATTCTGAGTTTAAAACTTATTTAAAGCCAAGTCAATTAATCATGTTAAAATCAGATAACGATAAACAGGAGGTGTCATGAAGCGGTTAATCAAAATCGTTAAAATAGTAGCCTCTTTCTTATTGTTTACGGCGTGGATGTACTTGAGCTGGCCGAACCTTTTATTACTGGTGGTAGCACCAATAATAATGGTCCATAATTGGATGGATCAACGATGGGAGTTGTCCCTTGCCTTTTGGGATGGCTTTATCGCGGTACAGATCTTGTTAGCCCGCCCACTATGGAAGCTCGACACGAAAGTACGACGCGCAAACGCAGAGAATGCGCAACGACACCGTGCTAGAGCGGGGGGCTGAAAAGCCCCCACTTACTCTATTCTTCAGTTCTTAGTTTTTTATATCTTTGAATTTACCGAACAAGAAGTAAGCTAGAACGAATAAGCTAGCAATCGACACTAGTGAGAATGCTACACTTGAATTAAATGAATCTATCAAAGAGCCCATAATCATATTTCCAAAAAAGGTTCCTATTCCCATTAAAGTAACCAGTAAGCCAATTCCTGTTGCTTTATACTCTTTAGGAATATATAAAGATAACCAGGCTTTACTTACATTGTCGTAAATTGTCATGAAAATTCCCCAGCAGATAAATGTAATTATTATCATCGGCAGAGTTAAATTATAAGCAAATAATCCATATACCACAGCAAAGAACAACATACCTGCAATCATTGATTTTTTATGACCAAGTTTATCGCTAATAGCACCTATTGGATTTGCCGTAGTTACATAACTTATATTAAATATTATGTATAGAATCAAAACTAAGATATCTGGCGAAACAGTTAAGCTGTAGTTATTGTTGAATGCTAAAATTTCCTTTGCCCTAAGTAAAAAATAAAAGTCAGTTGAATTTAAAATTGATAATAAAACTAATCCAAAAAGAATTTTTTTATAGTTAATATCTGCTTTTTTAATAAATGTGTTAAACGAGATTTTTTTTACCTGAGCTTCTGTAGGATTAGAATCAATTGATTTAACTTTCAATAAGAATGTTAGTGTTACGGCGATTGCTCCCGGAATAAGTGCAGCTAAAAATAAATGAGAATAATTATTACCTAAAAACACTAAGAATACCAACGACCCTATCGGAGCAATCGCCCCTCCTAAGTTATCAATAGACCTATGAAAACTAAATACTTTTGCTCTATCTTCGGGTTTTGATTCAGAAATCAAAATTGCATCTCGTGGTGCAGTTCTAATTCCTTTAGAAAATCTATCCGCTACCCTAGAAATAAATATTACAGGGAAAGATTGGCTTAAGCCTATTATAGGTTTTGAGAATGCAGAGATGGCATATCCAAGTTTTACAAATATTACTTTTTTTCCAAGTTTGTCAGAAAAAAATCCAAAAAATACTTTACTTAAACTTGAAATTAACTCTGCAACTCCCTCCACTGCACCAATTGCTGTATAGCTTAATCCAATGCTAGATAGGTACAAAGGCAAAATTGGATAAATTATTTCGCTGGACAAGTCATTAAAAAAACTAATTAAAGACAAAAGCAAGATATTTCTAGTAACGAATCTTTTCATTTTTAATAGTCAGTTAAAGCTAATATGTGATTTTTCCCTGCAGAAATTGCACTAACATCTTGATCTGAATAAACTACAGTAGGATTAGGTGTAAAAACTATATTCAAATCTGAATTCACTACACCAGAATTGTTTTCTCCAAACACAACAAGCTTATTATCCCCGTTAATTAAAACAGAAAAGTCGTGTCCTGCAGAGATCTCTTGAACATTTTTTAATCTGCTAAGCTGAACTGGCACCCACTGATCTTCCCCAGAAGTACCTATACCTAAGGCTCCTCTGAGGTTATGCCCCCAGGCAAACACATTACCATCCTCATCTAGTGCCATGGAGTGCCTGTATCCTGCCGATACTCGAACAATACCCTGCAATTCAGGGATTCTATAAGGCTCTAAATGATTAGGAGTATTCGAAACCTGACCATATAAATTACATCCAAATGACCATACGTCTTTGTTTGCATCAATTGCTAATGTATGACCCCAACCTGCTGATATTTGAGTTATATTACTTAAACCTTCGATTTTAACAGGAGTTTTTGAAGTAAATCCTATTACCCATTCATTTGCACAATAAGAATTATAATCTTCTGATTGCAAATTAATATTATCTGCGCCACCCAAAGATGTTGGGTCGTAGTAGCCGCCAATACCAACAACTGTTTGAGGAGATGCCATCCAATTATTGGCGGCTGCAGCACGATCCTCAGTACAAGAACCGCCCCATGCCCAAACCTCACCAAATTTATCTAAAGCTAAACCGAATTTATAACCAGCACTAATCTGCACTATATCTTGCAATCCTTCTATCTTAGTTGCATATTCTCGGTCTTGATTATCTCCTTGCCCTAACTGGCCTGTAATATTACTACCCCAGCTCCAAACAGTTCCATCATCTTTTAAAGCAAGTGAATAATTTGAGCCTGCAGAGATATCAACAATTCCTGTTAGCCTTTTGACTTCATCGCCTTCTAAAATATTCACATAATCAGTATATGTTGAACCTAAGGTGCTAGCTGAGCCTATTTGAAATACTTCTCCATCAGGAGTGAGTACTAATGAATGTCTATTGCCCGCATCAAATTTTACAATGTTTTTTAATCCCACACTCTGAAGCACTACTGGAGATTTTGAGTAATTTGCTGTTCCCAATTGTCCAACAAAATTACTTCCAAATCCAAATAATTCATTATTTAAATTAGGATAACTTAAGCTAGGTGTAAAGTTGATCTCAACTTGTGGATTAGCATTCTGCAGATTTTTAACTGCTAAAAATACAAGTCCAAATACAATTAGCCCAACAATTATCAACAATGGAACATTTCTTTTTTGCATGCAGGAAATATAATAAATATATTATTCTTGACCGTTCAGATCCAGCTCCATTATAAGAGCTAAAATTCCATTAGAAAACATAGCAAAAATATTTGCATACAAATCTTCAACTGTTGCATTAGTAGCAGCTTGTCCAACATATTTTAATGCTAGAATATACTCCCCAAAAACATATAACGCGTCGCGTACCTTAGGCTTAACACCTGCATCTGATAAAAAATTTTTAAACCTGGCTAATCTTTCAGGAGCGTTAGCAAAATCACTATAAGGCTCTTGTAAAATTGAAATTGCTTGTATTAACGCTTCTTTATTGATTACGTTTAACTGCTCCATTAATCTTATGTAATTAATGTTTTTTAACGCAGCTTGCATTACTTCATGCTGTATAGACCTATTGCTTTGCAAAGATATAGGTTCACCCAAGTGAGCTTCAGTGGCAGCCTCGTAGCTTTTAAATCTTTCAAAATCCAAGGTTGATGAATTTATTCCTTTAAGGAGCTGATCTAATGTATATTCAGAAATATCTGGATTTTCTTCTATAAAACGCTCTAATCGATTTAATATATCTGTAGTTATGTTATTAAGATTGCGGGCCAAAGAGGCACTATCTTCATTTTCTAAGTACACCAAAGGATCGATTCCTTTAAAGGTAACATCTACCACTTCAGGAGAAGCTAAATCAGCAGCAGTGGGAATATTATTATAATCGTAACTTTCAATAAGAGCTCTTGTATGAGCTATCAATGCTTGAAGTTGTTGTCTTTTTAAATTTCGCCTTGCAGCATCATCAAGAGATTGAGTATCAATACCTTTACCATCCATAATCAAATTTTAATAGAAATAGTGTGATAAATGATACTAAGAGATCTTCTGCGAAGCAACTTTTATTCTAAGATTTCTATTTGCTGAGAGCCATTGTATTGCCAATTTTAATCCGTGTTCGTCTAAAGGAATACTAACGTAAGGTTGAGCAAATGTTGCGTAAGAAATTGTATGCTGTACTGCGTCCTCAAGGTCCTCTGAATCTACTGCGCAAGAAAAAAGTAATTGGTCAGGATTTTCTGGATCTGGAGTTACTAAACAGTGTATTTCTTTACCTTGGTACTCAAGGTCAATTATTTCGCGACTAAAATCAAAAGGGACATATCGGGTCTCTGTATTGGGTGGAGTTTCGGTTGTTGCTTCTAAACCTGTACCTATCATATCTATATTGTATCATGTCAGCTGGTTTTGTCAATACAGAGGGCAAAATCGATTGAAAGTTATAGAGGGCGGGATGAAATCCCGCCCTCTTACATTAAAGATAATCTATGTGAGCAAATACCTTACTAGGAAGAACAAGCCGCCACACAGGAGCCACATAAGCAGCCCTGCAGCCATCCACACGATTATCCAACCTGTAAGGACAACCGAATCTTGGTATACTGGCATTTCATACTCAACCTTATCAGTATTTAGCTCAATACTCTTACCATCAGTCATTTAAAGAACCTTTCCATTAAACGATATCAAATTATACCAGAAACAGGGCTATGTCACCATAACCTGTTGACATAATATATAGTGATTATGTATAATTAAAAGCTTGATAATATAAATCAGCACATTAAAAACAGAGATCAGAGTTTGACTCCATTTTCTTGAAAATCAGTTTTTTGGGAAAATGGAGTCAATCGAACGGTTGCTCCAGAATCTTTCAATAGATCAGGAGAAAAAAGGAAATGAAGGACAAAATCCAAGGGCATGTTGCAGGCCTGGTTTTCGAAGGTGACTACGCGGGATATTCCGCAGAAGTAGTCTTCGAGAAATGCGAATGCGGCAGCGGCACCGCGGTATTGAAGGTGAAGAAGGACGAACAAACGAAAACCTTCAACCTTACGCACGATCCGGTCTCGGAGGAGGAAGCCGCGGAACTCATCGACCTGCTAACGACTGAACAGATCGTGAAGGCGTTTGAACAGGAAGATGATGAGGAAGCGCGAGTGCGAGTGGTCGTCATCGGTGTGGTCAGCAATCGCGGCATCAAAGATGGCTTCGAAGCCGCGCTCAGCGACCTTCCAGACGAAATTCTCGACTTCCTTATGGAGGACGAGGATGTACCGGAAGAGCTGAGAGAAATGCTCAAGAAGCGCCGCAGCGAGAAGCCCGTCCGCAAGACCGACGACTAGTCCTACCTGATCTCTCGTTTCACCGTGGTGCCGCGCAATGCGCGGCACCACAAACTTTAATCTATAATCTCCTCTTTTTTATTCAACTTAAGTAAAACCTTAATTTTTTTTAATACCTTCTCGTAATATCTCCCGATAACAAAGCCAAGCAATGTAAACAGCCCAATATAGAAGAAATGTAATAAAAATATTTTTAAATCCATAAACTTATCTTACAATTTATAAGGATTATTTTATATACTTTAAGTATGAACTACAAGATAATTGGAATTTCTATACTTTCGCTTCTGCTTTTAGCTTTTTCACTAAATCTAAATTTATCTGAAACTAACGTTCCGAATTCCGGACATTTATTTGCACAAGGTGCATTTTGCGGTGACGGTTTTGTTCAGCCTGAGCTTGGTGAGCAATGTGATGATGGATGTTTAGAAGACAATATTCGTCAAGATGGCACTTGTAACAATATAGAGGGTGATGGGTGTAATGCTAACTGTAAACTAGAGTTTTGTGGTGATGGAGTAAGACAAATTCCAACTTCACCTTTTGCAACTGCTGAACAGTGTGACGATGGCAATACTACAGATGGCGATCGTTGCAGCTCAGTATGCGTATTAGAAACATGTGGGGATGGTCAGCTTCAGGCACAGTTAGGTGAACAATGTGACGATGGTAATACAAATGGCAGCGATGGCTGCTCTGCTCAATGTAAACTTGAAGGCTGCGGCGATGGGGCTGTTCAATTTGCTTTTGGTGAACAATGCGACGACGGCAATACTGTAGATAATGACGGCTGCAGTAGCTTTTGCCAAAGAGAAACTTGCGGTGACGGAACACTGCAGCCGTCATTAGGCGAACAATGTGATGATGGTAACACTGATAACAATGACACCTGCTCAAACTCCTGCAAAGTGATATCAGGAAGTGGGACTACCAGCTCCGGCGTATGTGGAAACTTTATTTTAGACCAGGGTGAGCAATGTGATGAAGGACCTTCTAATGGAAAAATGTGTACATTCCCAAATGGCGGGACATGCAGTTACTGCGAAAAAGATTGTGAGATAGTTACTATATCTGCAGCTACACTTTTAAGCTGTGGTAACTCACGGATCGATACCGGTGAACAATGTGATGACGGCAATAAAAATTCAGGCGATGGCTGCAGTAGTATCTGCAGAATAGAAAGATCAAGCAGTTCAGGATCTGGTAATATATTTACTGATACCTTTACACCAATCGACAGATCTCAGCCCAGCTACATAGTGCCTATTGTTGTCATTTCACTAATAGTTCTAGTTGCACTTGGCCTAATTATCTTTACAATTGTAAGGACCAAACCTAAACAAAAAGGCCCGTTTTAAGCCTTAATTTATCTGACTAATGCAGTTATCAAACCTGCAATAACAACATTCAATACCTGATATCCAGTATCTAATAGGAATAATTTTATACTCTTCCTTTGAAAAAAGTAATTAGTTGCGAATGATGTTGCAACGTATCCTATTCCTAACAATAAACCTAGCGCAATACCGTCTAAAGCAGCAGTTATGCCTAAAGCTAAAACTAAATAAGATGTTACACCACCCATTACGATGCCGCTTACAACAGGCAGTAAGTACATTACTGGCGAACCTCCCTTTAAATCCTCATCTGTAAAACCAATTAATTTTGCCCAGAGCTTACCAAAAAGCAATGGCCCATACCAAACAAAGCCAAGGACAATGCTAGCTACTCCAACTACAACAGCTGCTAAAACACTAAACTGCATACGCTAAAATATAATAAATAATATCTATAAGTTATCTTTTATTGCAGTGAATGTCAAAAAATGCGATAGTTAACAATAAGTTTTAAGCCATAATGAATAAACTCATTACTGATTACAAATTTTTAATTACACTAATATTTTTTGATTTGGTTATTATCCTGCTACATTTTGCATTTGGATATCAATATAGATTATTTAATCTAGATGTAGAGAGTAATCTTCCAACTGTTTATCAGGGAATAAAACTGCTTATTTTAAGTAATGTCCTGATTACAGTTTTTTTACTATTTTTAAAAAGTAAAAAGATTAAGCAGCTTGAAAAAGTAATATTTGGACTTTTAACAGGAGCCTTTATAGTTTTAACTATAGATGAGTTGGCCCAAATTCATGAGAATATTAGTATCTTTCTTGAAGAGATATTTCCTAAACAAATAGATGCATACGGGGAATTTTATGAAGATACGTTCGGTTTTAATTCTGCTGATTGGCTGATATTTTACTTGCCAGCATTTTTGATATTTCTGGGCATAATAGCAATATCATTAAAATTACTAGCCAGAATATTGCAAAAGAAATTGATTATATTTTTAATAGGATTAGCATTTACTTTTTCAGTTCCAATCTTAGAATTAATCGATACATCAGGACGGTTTGATCAAAGTACAGTAAATAGTCTTGTAGCAGTAGAAGAAAGTTTTGAGATGTTTGGTATATCTTTGATTCTGGCCGCACTATGGTATATGTATTCAAATATACGTACCCGAAAAGTTGAAATTTAAGCTTAAAATTTTTATGCTATTATTAGAGATATGAAAAAGTTAAAAGAAAAGTTTGAAGATATAAAAAAATTTCTAAAAAAAGATAAGAGACGGACCGCTATTATAGGGGTAATTCTTGTTGTAATACTAATTTCTGCTGGAATATTCTTTCAAGTGCAAAGAAATAATAGTACCAGCACCAGAGGCTCCCGAGAAGCAGGTCAGACAAGGCAAACAACTCCTAGAACAGTTACAGTTACCGGCAGAATTGTATCTATAGATGAAAATAAAATTGCAGTTGTAGATAGAAGAAATCTTAAAACAGAAGCTGTAGTTGATAAGGAAAAAGGCGTAAAGATAGCAAGCACAAAAGGTTCTGTAGCCTATCAGGATCTTAAAGTTAACGATCAAGTCATTATATTCGCAAAAGTTGTAGATGGTGTTAACGTACTAGAACGAATTAGAATTCGAGAATAATCTTTCTTGCAAGCGATATCCAAAAATGATACTTTTTGTAGTATCAATATTAGTTCTGCTGTAATGAAAAAGACTTTTCTAGTTGGAGTTTTTATAGGAGTGTTAGTTTCTGCCGCTGCAGCGCTAGGCTACCTTATTTACCAAAACAATTCATCGCTGCAGCGGTCACAAGTTGGCATTCAGCAGCTTATAAAAAACAATAGGTGGTATCTGCAAACACTCGATGGAGAAACTCCCCACAAGATTATATATTTTGAACTTGACGAAAATGAAAGAGCCAACGGATTTAGTGGTTGCAACACCTTCTTTGGCGCTTATAGCTTAAATAACTGGCAACTCACTTTTTCTGAACTTGCAGCTACTAAAAAAGCTTGCTTAGATATAATAGACTTAGAAACAGACTTTTTAGCTGCATTAGGAGAAGTAGAATCTTTTAATCTTTCGGACAACAAATTAATATTAAAGAGCAATTATTCAACACTAGTATTTGTACCTAATATAAATATGGTTTCTGGAATTATTGGCAAATGGGAATATATTAGATCTGTTGAAAACAATATCAAAAAAACTAATTTACCTAATACATCAATTAACTTAGAATTTGATATTAATGGAAATTTAAATGGTGAAGCATGTAATTTAATATCTGGGACCTATACAGTTGGCGCCGAAGGCACTACTTTAGAACTCAACGCAGCTACAACCCAACGATTCTGCATTAGCCCTGAAGGTATTATGGAGCAGGAATCGTTATTTTTAGATAATCTAAGCAATGTAAAAGGCTTTAAGATTAATGGCACTACTCTAAAACTATATTACACGGAAGCCGATTATCTTGAGTTTACAAAAGTTAGTAATATTGAGGTAAGAACATTAACAGATGCATTAAGTATATCCAGAACATCTATTAATGTTGTATTTGAAAAAGAAGAATTTGAAGCTAATGAAGTTATCGAATTTTCTATTGTTGTTGAACCTGACCTTATAACTTCTAGAACTATAAATGATAACCCAGTAACTGGTACAGTAACTTTATTTGAAAATGAGCAGCAACTAACTGAACCTACTCTGCTATTAAATCTTAAAGACTTATCTAAAAATGGTATAGCCTCTGTTGAATTAAATAATCTTTCTGCTGGTGCACATATGATTACTGCAAGATACAGCGGAGATGCTAACTATCTGCCTACAGAATCAAAACCTATTGTATTAACTGTTCAAAGTAATGAATTAAATAATACATCAACAATACTTGATGCCGATACTTTAACACTTACTAAAGGAGACACTGTAACTTTTACAGCCCAGGTTACAGATGATATTAACAGCAACATAATAGGACAAATTGATTTTTTTGATAACGGTAAATTAATAGCTAGAGTAGACACTGATGTAAATGGAAGTGCTACTTATTCAATAAATTCTTTGAAGTCAGGAACTCATTTAATTTCTGCTAAATACAAAGGTGATCTGTTAAATAATTCTAGTTTTTCTAATACTTTATCAATCATAGTAAATCAAATTCCACAAACTACAACAGCTAAACTAACATCAGATAAAAACAATTTAGTTGTGGGGAAAACTGTAATTTTAACAGTTCAGACAGTTGGCGAAGCAACAATACCTACTGGGAATGTAGAATTTTATGATAATAACAACCTGGTTGGTACAGCTACTCTAAGCGAAACAGGTAATGCTGTAATTGTATTAAGAATGCATGAGCCAGGTGAGCATACTTTAAGTGGATACTACAAAGGCGACTCCTCTCACCTGGCTCAAAACTCTAACCCAATTACGCTAAATGTAAATCCTGAACTAACACAAACTAGCTTACTATTAACTTACGATGATCAAAATACTTTCACCGCAAGCGTAATAAGTGAGTCTAATATCTTCCCTGCAGGTGAAGTAATATTTTTTAAAGACACTACTCAGGTAGGATCTGTGGAATTAAATGGAAACGGTGCAGCTATGCTATCAATACCAGATTTAATATCAGGAGTTCATAACATTTCAGCCATATATTCCGGTAACGATGTATTTGCTTCAAGTCAATCTAATACACTACCTGTTGCTATCTCTACAAATCATACAAAAACAACTACTCAACTAAATTCTGTACAATCAACTGTATCTGAATATGAAAAAATAACACTTACTGCGATTGTTACAGTTGATAATGAAAATATACCTGCAACTGGAAGTGTTACCTTTCAAAGTGGCGGTGTAGTAATAGGAACTAGTCCATTAAATACAGACAGCCAAGCTACTTTAACTATCGACAATCTAAAAATAGGAACCCACAATATATCTGCAATTTATAGCGGAGATGCTGCAAATAATCCAAGTGCTTCTGCACCACTCACAATTAAAGTAACGAAATCTGAAGCTTCAGATCTACTGCTTGAAGCTATATTGGCAATTATTATTGGTGTGTTAATAGTTACTATTGTCGGGCTTTTAGTATTAACAACTCGTAAGTCAAAATTAAAATCAAAACCAACTTCATTATTTTATACCCGAATCTAACACTTTTGGTAAAATAAAGACAATTGATTTTTTTAACTTAGAATTATGTCATCAGAAAAATTACTTGAAATACTAAAAGCCCGATTTGAAGCTAATACGAAACGCCATAAAGGTATAGAATGGGCAAATGTTGAAAAAAAACTAAAAGCGCATTCCACAAAACTTAATTCGTTAAGCCAAATGGAAGAAACAGGAGGAGAGCCTGATATTGTTGGCTACGATAAAAAAGCAGACGAATATGTTTTTTATGATTGTTCTGCGGAAAGCCCTGCAGGCCGCAGAAGTCTTTGCTACGATCGAGAAGCATTAGAAGCAAGAAAAGCAAATAAGCCTAAAAATAGTGCCATTGATATGGCTGCAGAAATGGGAATCGAACTTTTAACAGAAGACGAATATCGACAGTTACAAGAGCTTGGAGAATTTGACACAAAGACATCAAGTTGGATCAAAACACCTGCAGATATCAGAAAGCTTGGCGGAGCTCTTTTCTGTGATCGCCGCTACAATCAAGTCTTTGTTTTCCATAATGGTGCAGACTCTTACTATAGCGCACGTGGTTTCCGCGGTTCATTAAGAGTTTAACTACTTATTCGTCTTACTCTTAGATATTTTCTTAGGCACTTCAGCACCTTCTTTTCTTGCTTTGGATAAGCCTATGGCAACTGCCTACTTACGGCTTTTAACTTTACCTCCAGAGTCGCTTTTTAGCTTACTTTTTTTACGCTTTCTTAAGCCTGTACAAGCAAACAGCTACTACAACAAATGCTAACAAGCATAATGTTGCTTGAGTTACAAAACCAAACAGCTCAAAAAATTTTGTTGTACATACTGTACTTAATGAGCACGATATACTATCAACTTGAATAACATTCCAATGTACTAATTGTTGGTATAAAGCAGATGGGATTCCAAAGCCGACAAAAGGTGCTGCGTAAAATTTTACATTGGCATCTTCTCGAAAAATTCCAACTGTCAAGATTAGGAATACTCCAAAAATCAGCATTCTTTCAAACCAGCAAAGTGCTGCTGCGGGATTTCCTTGTATCTCAATAAAATAAATACTTGCAAGTGTTGCAAATAGTGACATACCCCATGCTACAAGTAGTAGCGGATTAGTCTTTTTTATTTTTGCAAACATAGGCTGAAAAGATATAAAAGATATACGTCGATTTTACTACTTATCTTGATCTAATTACACCATTGCAAAAGTCTTAAGAATTACTTACCAGATAATGAAATCTAAATAATATTTTAAAATCGTCTAGATGGGAACTTATACTTTTACGAAGAATTTAAAAGGAGTAAGCATTGCACTATTGTTATTACAAATTGTAGGAATTATTCCTTTTACTAAGCTTCAGGCTGATCCTATCGGATATAATTTTAACGATACAACACTAGAAGATCTTTTAGAAACAGAATTCACAGAAACTGGCCCCAATACATTTGCATATAGTGCTTCCGGTGGATTAAATTCTTCTGGTGCAATTGATGTTCAGAATAAAGAAGCAATATGGACTACACAAAATCCATATGATTCAACTGAAGAAGATGGGAATATTGTTATTGGAGCATATTTTTATAACTTTAGTAACAGCGGCTTTGGCAGTATTGGTATTACACCTACAGCAGTAAACCCACCTCTTGCAGAACACTATCTTGTAGTTCCTGAGGATGGGATTGCACTATATTTTCATGGAGGCGGAGGTGGCATTATGAACGATGGTGTAGATTTTGATTCGTTCTCTTGGGATGAAGGAGATATTGATAACGGGTGGTATTACTTTGAGTTATCTTTAACTCCTACTGGTGAAGACGCTTATAATGCAAGTATTACAATTCTGGAATCAAATATAAATGGAACCTTCAATTTGTTACACACAATTAATACATCTACTAATATTGTAAATTCCTCACTAAGAAGCGCAGAAGATGTATACGGATTCTTTAGTACATCACAATCAAGATTTTCTCGTGTTGATAATTTTGGAGTAGGTGGAGTGCCGCTTGAATACGAGATTGTACCATCAGAATCTCCATTTGATGGCGGTACAGGAATCGATGTTGATCCTTATGAAATATCTGACTGCGAACAGCTGCAAGCAATTGGAAGTAGTGAAGAATATCTATCTGCATATTACGAATTTACCAGTTCTGAAATTGATTGTTCTGATACAGAAAATTGGAATCTTGGAGATGGCTTTATACCGATTGGAGATTGGGATGTACCATTTACTGGAACAATTAATGGTGAATTAGAAGAAGGTGGTAGCGTAGTCATAACAGATTTATACATTAATTACCCTTCCGAAGGAGACAACGCTGTTGGCTTATTTGGACATGTAGGCTATGATGAGACTTCTGGAAATATCTACAATATTGAACTATACAATGCAACAATTATTAATAATAGCGATTCGTGTACAGGTACAATAGCTGGCGAGTTAATGGGAGATCTTTATACCGTATTTGCAACAGGTACTGTTGAAGGGCAGTCATGTACAGGTGGATTAGTAGGTTATCAAGAATATTCAACTTTTGATGATGTTGGATTTGAAGGTACAATTATATCTAATAGATTTGCAGGCGGGATTGTAGGAGATTCTTATATGAGTAATATAGTCCATTCATACTTTGAGGGGACAATTAACACTTATGACGAACAATTAGACATGAACTCCATTGGAGGAATTGTTGGAACAGCATATGATCTTTATATAGGAGACTCAACCGCAACAGGAAGTATCAATTTAAATTCGCTTGATACAGAAAATACTTTTATGGAGATTGATATCGACAATGTTGGAGGTTTAGTTGGATTTTACGAAGAATTTAGTGAAATTGTCGATTCTACTGCCAATGTAAATATAGATATTAAAAGTGGTACTTCCTATTTATTTGTAGATAACATCGGAGGACTTGCTGGAACCTTTTGCGAAGATGAAGGCGAATGTCTTATAGAAAGGAGTACGGCTCTTGGATCTATAAATATTGGAGTATTAAATAATGGGATATACTCAGAGGCCCTTAATATGAGCAATATTGGTGGTTTTATCGGAAGTGTAGATGTTTTAACTGATGGCTTAATTGCAGAATCTTATACTGAAACAGATATTAATATAGATTTAAGTTCATTAAGTTCCGAGACTGACTCTGATATAGATGATTTAGGAGGGTTTATTGGAGAACTTGATTATCAAGCAGAAGATGGACTTATTAGAGAGTTACCAAGGAGTTCTATGAAGATAAGTTGAAAGAATACAATAAAAGGCAAGAAGAAATAACTGAACAGTTGAATAAAATTACTAAATCAGATGAGAATTATTATATTACGATGGGTTATGTGTTTCAGCTCGCTCAACATGCTTATGATTTATTCTTAGGTTCTGAAATGGAAGAAAGAAGGCAGATTATCAATTTGGTATTTCAGAACATCAAGATGAATGGTGAAAAGCTAGAATACACAATGGATGAAGCCTTTGAATTACTAAGAAATTTAGACGATTGTACTATATGGGGTAGCTTATGGCGAGAAATAAGAAGCGCCTTTATGAGCTACTACCTTGAACTTAGTATCTAAATATTTTACAAACTACTTTCCCATAGTATAATACCTTTAGTTAAAATCTTTAATATGAATGAAAAACAATTTGAAGAAGCATTATTAAATGTAATAAGAGAGTTCAGAGATAAGAAGATTGATCAAGAGGTATTTGTTCAAAAGCTGAAAGCATTATCTGGTCAGTCTGAACCGCAGCAAATCGCAGACTTTCAAGATGAAGAGCTAGGTTGGGCAAAAACTTGGATTTCTGAGATAGACTACTATGGGATAGATGAAGTAATGAACAACAAATTTAACTTCATTGATTTTCTAAATAGAAGAGAAGAAAAGTCTAGACCTGCTAAGTAATTTTGTTTACAAAACTATTTTAAGATAGTAAAATTCCCCTTGCCAATATGGCGTCGTTTAGAAGAAGTGAGGATCATAATGAGTGACCCAAGAAACAACGTCAACGTCAACTCGGACGGCTCTCTTCACGAGAGTAAGCAGAGTGAGACGCAATCGGACGGGACGTGGGGTCGAGTCTCGGCTGACCATCACGACAACGGGGCTGTGACTGGCGTACACGTTACCTCCCACGACAGCAGTGGGAACGAGAACATCGTGTCGCTGGATACCACGAACTCCAATGTCGGCGACTGGTATGGCAATGACACCAGTTCGAGCGATAGCTCGGACGACTAACAACTGCATCGCAAGATGAGCTGTTAGGATAGGGTGGAGGGCAAAACAAAATACTCTCCACCTTATTAACCATCAACATATCATCAATCCACTATCTACTATATTTATAAACTTCAGCGAATGGTTTATACATTTGTGGTATTATCGTGGACTTTAATCTTGAATTGAAAGTTTGAGTGGGTGATGTGCATCACCCACTTTTAGTACACTGCTTGCCTTGATCTCGATTAACCGTTAATCACCTGATGGTGAAGTCGTGTTGCCACCACTTTCACCAGAAGGAGAAGAAGGTGTATCGGGGACGTTGATTTCCCCTTGCCCAGTGTCAGATGTCTGAACGTCAGAAGGCTGATCATCGGGATCACGGCTGAAACGTAGGTTCTTCATTTTAACCTCTTTCTGATTGTACTAGCCTAGAGATTTAGGCGAATGGATTATACCATAGGAATTTGATTTGTATGGTGCAGACAGTGAATTGAAATTTAAATAGTAAGCTCTGGATTAGGCTCTTCAGATAATTTCTTATATCTTTCATATAAGTCATTTAATTTATCTTCATAAGTAAGCTCAAATATTTTATTGACCCAATTTACAACACTAAGAAAGCAGCAAAAACTCCCTACTAAGCTTTCTTTTATATAACCATCTGATTCGTATGTTTGAAAGATTATCTCTCCACTATCGGTTCTCTTTATATATTCATTCATTGCACGGGAATTAGAATGTACAAATTGAGAGCCCAGTTCATACAAACTTTTATACAAATCTTTGAGTCCAGTTTCATTTGCTAACTCAGCTATGCTTTTTTTAGTCCAGCTACCATACTTTTTTTCACCTTTTTTATAAGTCTTTAAATAATTAACTGCTCTATTTTTAATCTCTTCTAAATTTATTCCCTTTACCCTACTTTCTAAAAGTTTTGCAGTCTGTTCATTGTCCAGTGCATTGGTAAGCATTCTATCTCTTAAAACCCAGTCATATTCATTAAATAATCTTAATTTCTCATCTGTATCTTCTTGAAATACATATTGAGTATTCACCATTAACTCAAATAATGTACGTACTAAAACAAAAGCATCTTGCCCGTTAGAACGCTCACATAAAATTAATACAGAATTTATAGTTCTATAAGATTTTATAAAAGCAAACATTAAATACCACTGAGCATCTGACCAGTTCTTATAATGCGGGAATCCCTGCGCAAATAAATCACCTACTAGATCTACTAATTCATTGTTTAATTTATATAATTCTTCATTCATATTTATCAATTTTATCTTAATGTACTATAATATTAAACAAATCCTTGTAGAGTGAAATTCATATAAATATAAGAATAAAATAAATGAATCTGATTAATAAAAAGTTGCTTCAACAAAAAATACACTCTTTTGAGTTCCCTAGTCCTGAAAAACTTGCCAAAGCAAAAAGCCTACTTGAGGGTTGGCAGAAAGCATTAAAAGATAGTGATTTAGAGAAAACCAAAGAAAAAAGTGTACAAGGTAAGTTTTTAAGCACCTTTTTTGAAGACATTTTAGGTTATTCAGATGTAACCACAGGAAATGAAGAATACACACTTATACAGCACCCTAGAATTGAAAATGACAGTAAAGAACCAGACGGCAGTTTAGGTTGGTTCACCAAAGATAAGAAAATAACAAAAGCGGTTATTGAATTAAAAGATGCAAAAACTCAGCTTGATAAAAAACAGAATCGTGGCAGTGAAAAACTTACACCTGTTGAACAAGCTTACCTATACTCTACTAAATATGGCGGATGTAATTGGATAATTGTTTCAAATTTTAAAGAAATACGAGTTTATAATAAACATAAAACACAGGAATATTACGAAAAGTTTGATGTAATGGACTTAACTCAAGATTCTGAATTGAAACGATTTTACTTTCTATTATCTCAACAGAATTTAATATCCAAAGATAAAGAAAGTATTATTGATATCCTTGCACAGGATACAGCAGAAGCAGAACAAGATATTACAAAAAAGTTCTATGCTCAATATAAGCAAATAAGGCTTGAATTACTTGGACATTTAACGGCTAATAATCCGAATGTTAGCAAAGAAGTTTTAATTGAAAAAACTCAAAAGCTTTTAGACCGATTTATCTTCACTCTCTTTTGTGAAGATACAAGCACATTATTACCATTAAACTTAGTTAAAAATACTTACGAGCGGGCTATCAACTCACTTTCACCAAGTGATGAAAGAGTTTGGACTGAATTTAAAGGACTATTCTTGGCTATTGATAAAGGTAACGATAGAGTCAAACCACCAATTAATGCCTATAACGGCGGATTATTTGCTTTTGATGAGGTATTGGATAACCTTTCAATCAAAGATACATTTTGGATTAATTTAATGCACCTAGCCGAATATGATTTTGAAACTGACTTAAATGTAAATATTTTAGGGCATATCTTTGAACAAAGCATTAGCGACCTTGAAGAGATTAAAATGAAGTTCCTAAATGTGTATGAAAACACCAATAATGGCGACATTATTACTACACCACAAGACTTGTTTGTAGAAAAGAAAGGCAGAAGAAAAAAGGAGGGCATTTTTTATACTCCTGAATATATAACTAGATACATTGTTGAGAATACCATCGGCAAATATTTAGAAGAACACCCTGATAAGTTAGAAACTATAAAAATTCTTGACCCTGCTTGCGGTAGCGGTGCTTTTTTGAATCAGGCTCATTCCTACCTTGTAAAAGAATACACAAATAGATACGAAGCTTTAATTAATGAAAAGTTAGAGAAAGGTGAATCAATAACATTATTTGATCATAACCCTGCTGAAAATAACCGTAAGATCTTACTTAATAATCTTTATGGAGTTGATTTAAACCAAGAAAGCGTTGAAATTACTAAATTGGCTTTATGGTTAAAAACTGCAAGAAGCACTGAACCACTACAAAACCTTGATAAGAATATTAAAAACGGTAATTCACTTATTGATGACCCTGAAATAGCTGGCAAAAAGGCATTTAATTGGAATACAGAATTTAGCGAGATTATGGAAGATGGCGGGTTTGATGTGATTATTGGGAATCCGCCATATATATTTTCTCGGAATAAAAATTTTACAGATAATGAGAAAACCTACTACTATACCAACTATACATTATCTAAGTATCAGCTCAACACCTATACTCTCTTTATTGAGAGGGCATATAACTTACTAAAACCTGATGGGTTATTGGGCTTCATAATTCCTAATACTTGGTTGACAATAAGCTCATTTGAACCTATAAGAACTTTCCTATTAGAACATACGGGAGAAATAGAAATAATTAATATTTACGATAAAGTTTTCTCTGATGCTAGTGTAGATACTTGTCTGCTTTTATTTAAGAAAGGGGATACGGGGCAAGTTAAGTTAGGAGAATTTATAGATGGAATAATTCAACGGGTCGGAAGTTATAGTAAAACTTTTTTTAATGACTCCAAGAAGATTATAAATATATCTGCTGCAAAAAAAGCGGATAATTTAATGTTAATAAAAAAGATTGAAAAATCCTCATCACCACTATCATTATTTGCTGATGTATCAACAGGTCTGAAAGCTTATCAAATAGGAAAAGGAAACCCTCCGCAGACAGAAGATATAAAAACAAATAGAGTTTTTCATTCAAAAGAAAAGATTGATAATAATTATATTAAATATTTAGATGGTAGAGATGTTAGTAGGTACTCCATTGGTTGGTCTGGCCATTACTTAAAATATGGCGACTGGCTAGCAGAACCAAGAAAGTCAGTTCCTTTTGATAAGATAAGAATATTAGTAAGGCAGATTCCTGCTCCACCACCTTATTCAATTCACGCATCATTGATACAAGAATATGCTCTTAATGACATCAATAGTATGGTTATATTCAATTTCAAAGAAAGCATAGAGCCAGAAGTACTCTTAGGAGTCATAAATTCCAAACTTACAACTTTCTGGTTTATCAATACTTTTGATAAGTTGCAGCGAAATACATTTCCGCAGTTTAAAGTTAATGAATTAAAATCATTTCCGATTCCCCAAAAAATAAAAGATTCCACATTATTGTTACAGGTTGAAAATATCATCGGAAAACAAGAGAAGCTATCGGAATTAGTAAGATCAACAAACGAATTTCTAAAAAATGAGTATGGATTCACATTAGAATCAAATATCAGTAAGAGCTTAGATTTATTAGGTTGGAATGAATTTATAGAGATATTAGCAAAAAAGAAAATTAGGTTAGATATTACACAAAAGGAAAAATTATTTGAATGGTTTAGAATGAAACAAACAGAAGCCAAAGGAATTCAATTAAAAATTAAAAACATTAATCAGAATATTGATCAAGAGGTTTACAGGCTCTACAACCTGACAGAAGATGAAATAAAAATCATTGAAGACACGCTATAATCTGAGCAAACAAAATAATCATAAGTATAAATATGAGCAAGACGGTTAATGAAAAACCTATACCAGCTAGTGATGTGGCTTTATTAAGCACCGCTTCAGAAGCTCTTTCAAGCAATGCACTCTCTCCTAGCTACTCTCCGCTTGCGTTCCAGTTTGAAAGATTATCAGATTTTCTAATAAGAAATAAAACTCAGATAGAAGAAGTAATGGAGATGCAGCAAAGAGCTGTGGAAGCCTATGCAGTACCAATCTTACAACTAAATGAAAGATTAGAAGAAATATCTTTATTATTCAACTCGGGAATTGCAGAAAGAACATCAATGATGAATAAGATTGTTGCTAACACATTTGCCAGCTCAGGGTTATTTGAAGTTATAAACAGCTTTAAAAGCATTCAATTTGAGGCATTTGCAGGCTTAACAATTAAATCAGAGCTTTTAGAATCATTTGAAACAATAAACAATGGCTTTGTTACAGTTTCAAAAGTAAAAGAATCAGAGTATTTAGCAGGCGGCAACTTTAGACTTGGAATTGAAAAAACTACCACAACTGATATTTCAGCTCAAGTTGTTTACAAAAAGTTAGATAAGATAAGTGCCTATGTGCAAACAGTAGATGAAAATAGTCAGATTACCAATAGCAAAATTGAATCAATAGAAAAACATTTAATTGAAAAAGATTCACTACTCTTTATTCTGGAAAACAATCCATTTGAACACTTCAAAATAAAAAAAATTGATTACCATTCAGGGAATGGATTGCTTGTGGTTAATAATGACATATCTGTAAAGATTCCTAAGTACACACGAATGGAGGATTTATGCACAGTTCTATTTTCTGGACATCAAGAGCTTGGTGAAGTGTGGTTTTTAGACAGCATTCAAGAATCTTGGGAAGCACTAATTGATAACGAAAATGCCAAAGATATAACTTGGAAGAATATTTTAACAACAGTTGCCGACATAAATACCCTATTTGCTAAAAAAACGACAAGAGAAGATTTAATTTTAATTGAAAAACCTAAGATGATTAGATTAAATCCTGAATACTTTCTTTCAAAAAGCTAAAGATCCTCTTCTCAGCTGAAGTCAGCTGACAACCATTTCATACAATTGACTCAGAATAATCTTTTATAAAGATAAAAATGAGTCAAGAAAATCAAATCTTTCAAACACAAGACCTTAACTTATCTGCAGTTTTAATTGCTAAAGGTTTTATTCTTGAATCTGTATTAAAAAACTTCACCGGTAAATCTACATTCTGTTTTTCACAAGATGAAACAATAACTGAAGTAATTCAGCAATACTGGAACAACAAGCTCTTGATTAATCCTCAGGAGCTTTTTAACGCCTTGAAGTTATTAAAAAACCGTATTTATAGCGATTATCAAAACTATGGTAAGTGAAGCTGGTTTAGCAAAATTTAAAGCTCTTTATTTGCAGGAATTTGGTATTGAGCTTACACAAGAAGAATTGATTGAAAAAGCTAATCGCATTCTTAATTTATACAAAGCGGTTTATCAGAGTAAGAAAAATATAAAAATAAAACAAAATAATGAAAAGAAAATACAACCTAAGAAAAATAGTAAGTAAACGCAGTTACTCAACAGAAGAAATTGCTGAACTTCTTGGTGTTCATATTCAGACAATTAGAATATGGCGAAAAGAGGGTTTAAAACCGATTGAAGAACACTCCTCTCCTTTTTTATTTCTTGGCTCAGATATACGCCAATTTCTTGCAGAACAGATCAAAAGCCAAAAGGTAAAACTTGGTGCAGATGAACTGTACTGTTTAAGGTGTAGAAAGGCAGTAAAGCCTGAAAACTTAGGGATTGTTGATAGAAATATTGTAATTGGGAAAGGGAAGAAGTCTACATTTATTACAGGCACTTGTCCAACCTGTAAGTTAAGGTTAAGACGGTTCTCAACACTTTCTGAAATTAAAAATGAAAGTGTTGAAACTAAATCAGAACCCAAAGCACCAACTCAGCTAAAAGGACAAATGGGACTGTTTGAAACAAATGGTGAAGATGGGCATTATTAGAGTTTATTTAAAACCGTCTAAACATTAACTTTGTTATTTTAATTATTAATAAAAAAATTATGAGCCAAACAAGATATCAAAATGAAAAGATGAAGCGTAAATATTTTGACTGGGCAAAAAACGCTTTAGGGTTCTCAGATAAATCTTTGAAAGTTAAAGAGTCTGCAATATGGAAATTTGATGAGTTCACAAAGAATCAGGACTACAAAAAGTTTAATGCGGAAGTGGCAAAGAGTTTTAAGAAATGGCTTGATACAAATAAAAATCAGGTTACAGGTAAGCCATTAGATAAAATTACGCAATACAATATTTTAAGACATTTGAAGCACTTTTTTAATTGGCTTGCATTGCAGTCTGGCTATAAGTCAAAGATTAAGCCTGACGATGTAGCATATTTAAGGCTAAGCCAAGCAGATACTAAGATTGCTACCAGCTCTAAAATGCCTAAATATCCGAGTTTGAGTTACATTCAAAAAATGTGCAGCTTCCCTATTGAAAACGAAATTGATAAAAGAGATAGAGCTTTAATTGCTTTTACTGCATTATCGGCAATGCGAGATTTAGCAATTATCAGCCTGCCTTTAGGTTGCTTTGACATTGGAAAGCTAGTAATTGAGCAAGACCCATCAAAAGGAGTTAAAACAAAGTTCTCTAAAGTAATTTACACAACTCTTTTCAAGTTTGACCAGCAAATGCTTGATTATGTTTTAGACTGGTACAAATATTTAAAAGAAGAGAAATTATTTGATAATACTAACCCTTTATTCCCAGCAACAAAAATTGAATTAGCAAGTAAGACTGAACATAGTTTTGTATCAACTGGTATTGATAAAGAATTTTGGAGCAATGCAGAAGCTATGAGGAGAATTTTTAAAGCTAGAGCTGTTCAAATGGGACTGGAATATTATTCACCTCATAGGTTTAGACACTTTGCAATTAGTGAAGCTAATAAATACGCAGTTGGTGCTGAACAAATGAAAGCAATAAGTCAAAATGTTGGACACGAAAGATTAAGCACAACTTTTATGGGATATGGTGCAATGGATAATTACAGAGTTTCAAATGTAATTTCTGACATGAATTTTAAAAAACAAAATGATGGCGTAAAATAAAATCAATATAAGTATGAGCAAATATCTAAAAGAACATAATTTTGAAAAGAACAGATACTTTCTATATGCCCGTAAATCTACCGAATCAGAAGACCGTCAAGCAGCTTCAATTCCTGCACAAATAGAAGTAATGAGCGATGTTGCCAAAGAAATGGGGTTAAATATTGTTGATACTCTTAGTGAATCAGCTTCTGGCTTTCATATCGGCAGAAAGATCTTCAATCAAATGTTGGAAAGAATTGAAAATGGTGAAGCTGACGGCATTCTTGTTTGGAAGTTATCAAGACTCTCAAGAAATCCTGAAGACGCAGGCAAAATTATGGGTATGCTTCAAAGAAAAGTAATTAAACATATTAGAACATCTGATAGGAATTGGCTTCCAGAAGACAATGTAATGATGATGTATGTTGAGTTTGGAGTAACCAATCAATTTAGCCGTGATTTAAGTGATGACACTACAAGAGGGCTAATTAAAAAGGCAGAAAGAGGCTGGTGTCCTAAAGCATCTCTACCGCTTGGATATATGCACTCTCCTTTTAAAAAGATTGGTGATAAAGAAATATTACCAGACCCTGAACGCTTTGATATTGTTAGTAAAGCAATAAAAAAAGTTGCAACAGGTGAAATGCGAGCATTAGAAGCTTTGGAATATGCCAATAATCTTGGTTTAAGAACCAAGAAAGGACAAGAAGTGTCTGAAAGCGTGTTTTATAGAATACTTTCAAACCCGTTTTATTACGGAAAGTTTGAATACCCAGAAAAAAGCGGAAATTGGTTTGATGGTAAACACGAGAAAGCAATTACTGAAGAAGAGTTTAGTTTAATTCAAAGAACAAGGGGCAAAAAAGACCGACCAAGACCTCAAAAGCACCTGTTCCCTTTTACTGGAATGATGAAGTGTGGTGAATGTGGGTGCTCAATAGTAGTAGACCCTAAAGTTAAGGTTCAGAAGAATGGAAATGTACACAAATATAATTATTACCGTTGTACAAAAGCTCAAGGTAATTGTTCACAAAGTTCAATAGAAAAGACTGAACTTGAAAGGCAGTTAAAAGAAATACTTGAATCTATTGAAATTCCTGACTCAATTCACGAATGGGCAATAAAAGAACTCGCAAAAGACAACCAAAAAGAAATTGAAGACAGAGAGGAAATTATTACAATGGCTAGAACAGGCTATGATGATTCACTTGAAAAGATAAATAACTTGGTGAAAGGATATTATGTAGACAAAAAGATTCCAGAAGAAGCATACAATACTAATTTGCAGGCTTTAGAGAAGCAAAAAGCTAAATACAAGAAGATACTTGATGGTGCTGATGAAAGAATTGATGAATGGATTGCGAAAACTGAGAAAGTGTTTAATTTTGCCAATACAGCAAAAGAAAGATTTGAACACGGTGATTTAAGCATTAAAAACTCAATTTTGTTCAATCTTGGTGTAAATGTTGTAATCAAAGACCGTAAAGTATCCATTGATATTGATAAACCCCTAAGAATCATTCAAAAAGCAAAGCCTCAAATGAAGAGTATTTTAGATTCTTTAGAACCTCAAGGAAAGCCTATCAGTATAGAAGATGCAAAGATTTTACTGTCAAAAAATGTCATATGGGGTAGCTGGAGGGACTTGAACCCTCGACACCCGCTTCCACAGAGCGGTGCTCTACCACTGAGCTACAGCCACCATAAATAACGCGATTATTATACCATCTGAATAATGTTTACTAAAGCCTGCAGGAGTTAAAATTACCGGTAGTATACCCTTTATTAAATGACTCTACTCTTTGAGCTGATGAACCGTGAGTCCAAGTTTCAGGATTAATCTGACCTTCTACTTTTTGCTGGATTCTGTCGTCGCCGACTGCTGAGGCGGCGTCTATCGCCTCTTGAATTTCATTAGGCTCTAGGATATTCAAATCACTAATATAGTTGCCCCAAAGGCCTGCGTAGCAGTCGGCTTGGAGCTCTATTTTAATTGAATCTTCATTTGTTTGCCTGCCCTCTAGATCTCCTAGTATATTTTGAATATGATGCCCTACTTCGTGAGAAATAACATAAGCCTGAGCTACATCTTCATTTGAACCGCCTAAATAGTTTTTTAATTCATCAAAGAAGGTCTCGTCTAAATAAATAGTCTGATCAAATGGACAATAATGAGGGCCAACATCTGAAGTTGCTATACCGCAGCCGGATTGCGTAGCATTCCTAAAAAGTACTAGCTTAGGAGCAGTGTACGCTCTATTCTGCTGCTGAAAGATTTGATTCCACATATCGTTGTTAGAGCCTAAAACTGTAGAAGCAAATCTTTCGTAGCTATCATCTCCTTCAAATTCTTGAGTGTTTTGTTGTGTAAGGCCCTGCTCTTCGACTATAGAAAATATATTATTTGCCACATCACCTAAATCTCCACCTGCTAAAAGAGTAATGCCAGCTATTAACGCAATACCTACAACTCCTATGCCACCGGCAACTGTAGACATTCCTCGTCTATCTTCAACGTCACCTCTACTGCCAATTCTTTCCCAAACAGCCATATAAAATTAATAATATTTGTATTATAAAGTTTAATGTATACATCGAGAGATAGTAAAGGGTCGCCCCGACTTGTTAAGTCGGGGCTCCAACTGGAGATTGCGGGCGCAAAAGTACAATGTACCGCGCCCATATATACCAACTATCACGAGTATCCGGTGTATAAGGGCCCCACCCGCAGAATGCCATGATGACATACTGATCGGGAGAATCCATAGCATCCTGCCACACTTCGGCGTTTTCAAGGTCAAAAGCTTGCGCCAGACCTAGAATGTTCCGTGTGTTTGTTGAGTAAGCAGGAACGCCACTTGGATCGATGTAAGCGATCGCTGCCACATCGAACCGTAAGTCTACTGCCGGATTGCTCTGGCTGCCTTCTTCGCGGATTCGCATGGTGTGATTCTGGCTTACGAACTCTGCAGTATTCTCGCGAATCCGCTCATAGTTCGCTTCCAGCTCATTATCCGTCATTGCTCTTTCCGGCCAAAGACCGGATTCAAATTCATGACGGAACTCTTCCCCTTCGAGAGGTGCACCACCGAATATACCAGAGTGAACAATCAAAAACGGGTTGCCCCAATCTTCTATTGTCACAACTCCGGTATGTTGACCGGGTTGAAAATGACGCTCCCGAATATCCTCTAAGCTTACCTCGCCCCCGTATATTACAGGAGTGAAGGTATGCCCCCAAAGCCGCGCACCACTTGCGTTGTACACGCTGAATGTGATCGGCATTTCCCACTCATAACCCAGATCATTTTTTTGTTCTGGATCAGGAGTGCTTTCTGGCTCTTGAGCACTTACTGTTGAGCCAACAGTTAGTAGGACTACGAACAGCAGGGTTGCAATTGCTTTCATTTCAAACCTTTCGGTCTAGTCCAGAAACACTTCGCCCCCCAGTTACGGGGGGCGAGTTAACTGGACGATTATAGGTTAGGCTGTCTTGATGCCGCGACGACGCGTGACCACGATTGCGCCCACAAGGAGCGCACCACCACCGGCAATCACTGCGCCAAGTGGAAAATCCCCTGCTTCACCCGGACGTTCCGGCGAACCTGACTCAGGTGCCGGCTGCGGCGTTGCAACCGGGTCATCCGAGCGGACCGCACAAACGCCGGGCTGGACATAGTCTAGCACCACAAATACTGCGCCATTGCCTCCTACCACACGGAATGGACCGTAGTAATAGTCGGCATTCGCATTCTTGTGAATGCTAACTTCCCAGCCGCTGGTTTTCTGCTCCTGCTGGGGAACCCAGGCGTCCCACTCGCCCCATTCCTGTCCATCCCAGCGCTGTACATACAGCGGCTCGGGGAGCGGATTGGGTAGGTACGCCAAGCATACAAACTGTGGACCGGGCAGCGGAGGCGGAGGTGGCGGTAACGTCACCGTAGCCGTGGGGACCGGATCGACGGGTGTCGATGTCGGCTCAAACGGTGGGCAATTTGCACTCGCCGTCCAAGCGAAATCCGTCATGCCCTGCGCGGAAACCATCACCCCTTGACCGTTGGGTACTAACCCTAAGTCAACGGTATCTGTTCCCCCTGTCGCAACGGTGCGGCTGGTGGTCACGTACCCGCTGATGCTGAACGTAACCGGCTGATTTGAACCGGTGTTATCCAGCGTAAGGATCGCGGGTATCTTGCTTTCGCCTGCGTCGTATACGCACTCGCCAAGATCAACGCGCACCTGTGGTCCAAAGACGTCGGGCGGGCAGGCGGCGCTCGCTGTCCAAGCGAAGTCTGTCATACCTTGCGCCGTCACTACTACTCCTTGACCATTCGGTACAAGCCCTAGGTCTACGGTATCTGTTCCTCCTGCCGCAACGGTGCGGCTGGTGGTCACGTATCCGTTGATGCTGAACGTAACCGGCTGGTTTGAGCCGGTGTTATTCAGCGTAAGGATCGCAGGCACTTTGCTTTCGCCACCGTCATAGACGCATTGTCCAACGTCAATGGTTACTTGCGGAGCGAACACGTCGGGCGGGCAATTCGCGCTTGCCGTCCAAACGAAGTCCGTCATACCCTGCGCGGAAACCGTCACCCCTTGACCGTTGGGTACTAACCCTAGGTCTACGGTATCTGTTCCTCCTGCCGCAACGGTGCGGCTGGTGGTCACGTACCCGCTGATGCTGAACGTAACCGGCTGATTTGAGCCAGTGTTATCCAGCGTGAGAATCGCGGGTACCTTGCTCTCGCCACCGTCATAGACACACTGCCCAACATCCACTGTCACTTGCGGATCGTATATGTTAGGAAGGCAGTCGGTATCGACGGTGAACGTTACTGGCAAGAGATACCAGTTTTGCTCTGCGCCGAGCTGTAGCTTGTACATGATAGTCACTGATCCCCCGTTATAGTCCTCGGGGAATGTTAGCGGAACGTTCACCGTGCTGAACACGGGAACGTTAACGATACTATAAATCGGTCCGAATGGCTGCCCAGCGTATGGTCCCTGCGAAATCGTGCCAGGGAACGCGGGATGGCTTTCGTACGTCGGGGCTTGATCCCCCACCCGATAGTCCCACGCGAATGCAAAGCGCGTGGAGTTGTTGAAGGTGAGTGTGGCGCCGCCACACGTTGCCGTGTGAGACATGGTGGGCGGTGTACTCGGGAATGCGGTGTAGCTTCCGTTGCTGTCGCAGTCGGCGGAGGCGTCAAGCCTCCATGTGAATGCACCAGTTGGCGGCACAGTAACATTTCCTACCGTTACCCAATCGGTGCCGGCCGGCAGTTGAGGGACGGGAAACGTCCCCTGACTGACGTTGTTTATGTACACGACCACGTTTTGCGCGGCTTCGGTTGCGCCACTCAGATTGCGATAGCGCACCAAACCCTGTTGTGTAACTTCACCGTAGTAGCCGTTCGTGGCATTACAGTACCACGCTTGGACCGCTCCTTGCGGCGCGGCGAAGAAAGCCAGCGCACCGATGAAGAGCGCTAGCCCCAACAAAGACCGCAGTAAGTAACTTAACCGCTGTTTCATTGTGATCCCTCCTAGGATCGAGAACCGAAAGTGGGTACGATGGTGGCAGCAGTTGAACTGCTTCGACCGCACTGAGAACCTAATCGATAGATTCACAAAACGGTCGAAGCAGCAGCTTAACCTAAATTATTAATTAATCTCCAGTTGTTAAAGAACTTTTGCAGGGCTTTAAGCCACTGCTGAATTTCTAAAACTCAATAGAGATAAAGATATCATCTAAATGGTTTTATACCGGAATTATAGCAAAATATATTACAAATATATAGCCTTCGAGGCTAAAAATTGTCTATAGCGAGGGATGCCAGTTATAGCTATTTTGGCATAGCTGTCTGGCTAGTATTTGAGGCAGAGGCAGGCGGCAAAACCTGTTTTTCCATAGCAGTAGGCGCAGACGCATCTTTTGCCGCCTGCTTTTGTTTACCACTTCTTGCTCTGGTACGTTTGATTAGACGGTAAATACCGAATATTACCAGTTGAAGAAGTAATAAAAGCACTAAAGCAATCAGTGCCGATTTTAGGTCAAAACCTGTAGTAGTGGTTTCCTCTTCATCACTTACTTCTACAAAATCATTTGGAGAAATGTCCAAAGTAGCAGATTGTTTATTGCCTGCTTTATCAAACGCATCTACTACAATTCTACCCGTTGTCTTAGATATACGCATTCCGCTAACAGCTTTTTCTACTACCTTACCATCGATAGTAACTATATATTTATCAACCCCAGAGATTCTATCAAAAGATGAGTAATATACTTGGAGCTCAGTATCACTACTATTTAAAGTTGCAATACCAAATGGATCTGGAGGTGTTGTATCTACCCTTACTGTAAAATGAGATATAGGTCCCCATCCCACATTATTTCTCGCTTTAATATGAAAATAATAGACCCCATCTTTTAAATTAGGAAAAGAAGCAGATGTACCTTCACCTTTTGATTCATCACCAGGATCAGTTTCTGGTGTCTGATCAAATGCATAGCTAAAATCTGTTACTCCATTTTGTCTATTCCATGAAAATTGCCCTTCAGCTTTTGAATACCACACGCTTTGATCCGGATGAGATGCAGAAGTGATTGAAACAGCTTCAGGTGCTGGATCTGGCGGCGGTGGCGGATTAATAGCATTAAATACAACTGTATTGCCGCCGCCATTCACTGGTGTCCCAGATCCGTCGGCTAAAGCAATAGTACCAGATGAATTTATACTAGCTTGTGATTCGTGATTTGGTAATGCGAATGAAACTGATAATACATCTCTTCCACCAGAAGCGCTACCACCTAACAAAGCCCCACTAAAACTTATTGTATTACCAGATACTGAAGGTCCTGCGACACCTGTCCACCCTCCTACAACAGAAGCTCCTAAATACGTTAGGTTATTGAAAGTTACATTAACAGTTACCGCGTTATATGTATCGCCAGAATTAGCACTTACAACAACATTTACAGTTTGGCCGATATAGAAAGTTCCACCTCCTGTGGTCCAGAAATTTACATCTGCAGCCTTAACAGGAACTGCCGGAACAACAGGAAATACTAAAAGCGCAACTAAAAGTAATAAGAATTTTTTCATACTATAAAATAATAACTGCTTATTTAATAAATTTCTACCTTAAAAATTCTGCATCCAATTTATGGCCAGAATACTTAAGTCAGAAATATTTGTTATACCATCATTGTTAGCATCTGCTGTATTGTTTGATTGATTCCAGTAAGTTGCTAGTATACTTAAATCAGATAAATTTACAGCACTATCTAAATTGAAGTCCCCTTTAGTTTTCAAAAAATATTGCTGAGCATTTATTTGAAATGTTGTTGTAACTTCACGATAATTTCCTACATTATCAAATGCTCTAACTGTTGCAGAGTGAGTTCCGTCTCCTAAAGCTGGAGTTGTATATGGTGAAGTAACGGTACTAAAACTGCCCTCATTAATAGAGATCTGATAGTGCGACATGCCAGATAACGAATCAGTTGTAGAAAAGCTCAATATGGCAGTCGCACTTAAACTCGTCTTACTGATTGTAAAATTATTTGGGATAACTTTATCTATTCTTAAATTTCTATTTGATGATAATGTAGTGTTGCCTGCAGCATCTGTTGCCCTAACTCTCCATTGTTTATTGCCACTTGGTATTGCTGATGGAGCAGTATGCGAAGTAGACGATAGGTCAGAATATGTTTCAACAGAATCTATAAGGATATCATATGTTACTGGACCATTTACATCGGTTGATGACTGCCAAGTAAATTCCGGCAAATCATTATTAGTCCAATCAGTTGCCGGGCCTGTTAAATTAAATACCGATGGAGGCGTATTATCTATAATTAATTCTAGAGTATCAGGATCAGATCGGTTTCCATTAAAGTCTTCTGCAATAAGATTAGCCATATATGTTCCATCAGGTTGATCGATATCCAAATCTATTAATGTTGTATTTGATTTATTACCACGTCCGGTATACATATACGTTGTAGCATCGGGTCCAACTATTGAGAAACTAATATAATATGCGTACAAATTTGTAGAGTTAACTGAGCCATTAAGCGCAATATTTCCTTTAAATAAATTGCTTGGAGGTTCTGTAAATGTTGCGGTTGGAGTTGCGCTACCTAGTGCTGGGTCAGATAAAGATAGCGCGTTCAGCGCATTAAGTCTGCCAAATCCATACAAGGTGTCGTAACCAGCTGTCCCTTTATCTTCCGCTGTTGAAAGCAGCGTTTTTCGGATCTCATAATAACCCCAAGGGGTTATATCTTCTGAATGAAGGCTGTACAAAAGCGCTGCTACACCCGATACATGGGGCGCGGCCATTGATGTACCGCTAAAGCAGCCATATTTTACCGCGCCCACACATCCACTAGTAGGATTCTGCTTTGTCGTTAAAACTCCTTGTCCTGGAGCAATAATATCAGTTGCTAATCCAAAATTAGAAAATCCGCTACTAAAAACATCATTGTGATTAGCAGCATTTACAGTAATTACATTCTGTAAACCTGCAGGAGAATAAAATGATGAATCAGTGCTATCGTTACCAGAAGATGCCACCACTGTAATATCATTTTCTACTGCATAGTTAACTGCATCCTGCGTAACTTGTGAAAAGCCAGGTCCTCCAAGGCTTAAATTGATAATATTTGCACCGTTATCAACCGCGTATTCGATAGCTTCTGCAACAATCGGATCTGCAGTGCTATTTACTGTTCCAAAAACCTTTAAAACCATTATTTTACATCCCCAACATACACTTGCAATGCCTGCTGCATTATTTGAATTTGCTGCAGCAATTCCTGCGGTATAAGTCCCATGACTTAATTGTTCTTGAATATTTGTAAAGTCGCTAGGATTACAGCCTGGCAGTGGTGTAGGTACACAGAGCGATTTTGCATAAAAGTTAAAACCGTTAATATCATCTATGTAGCCGTTGTTATCATCATCTATCCCAGCTTCTCCATTCGCTTCAATAGTATTTATCCACAATTTATTAGTAAATTCTGGATGAGTTAAATCTATACCTGAGTCTACAATTGCAATAATTGTATTTGTTGAACCTGTTTCGATTTCCCAACCTGAAAGGCCACCTGGCGGGTCAGTAACAGGATTCAGTCCTATTTTTCTTAAACTCCACTGATCGTACTGACCCGCCAAAAAAGTTCCCTGCGAAGCGTAGTACTGGTCATTCGGAGTAAGCATTAATGAATATTCAACAATTGGAGTAACTGTTTCTACCAAAGGATTATTTATTATATTTGTATATTCATTTTTATCTGTAACATTTACTTTACTCCATTTACTAAGTTCCTTTGATTTTGACCGACTATTAAGGCTGTGCTTTGTTGTATTTTTGTACTTAATAAGAAACTCACCAGGTTTATAAATACCGGATTCTGCTGAGATTTGAAAGTTAGCCGCAAAAGAAGATACTAAAAAAACAAGCAGTAAAACTAAAAACGTATTAGTAGATTTACGTAAACACATCACTTAACAATATATACTGGATAAAACTTTAAGGCAATTATTGAGTATTTCCGTCTATACAAGCCATTTCAGTACAAACAACTTCACCTTGTGAGCAGCTGCAGGTATTACAGTTATCTATACTTAAAAAAGACTCCCCATCTTGATAAGTCTTTCCATTGTATAGACATTGAAGACTGTGATTTAAATTATTAATAGTAAAAATAGTTGTAAGTACTGCGAGAATACAAATAACTACAGAAGCTAATAGCAAAAATATTTTCAGATTTTTATTGTTAATCATTGTCTAGAGTATAGCGTAAAAAAACCTAATCACAAAGGTGCCAATTTGCTTAACACAATGTTTTTATTTATATATCCATTCTTTTTAATTTCAACAGGAACAATTTTTAACATGTTTTCATCTTTTGTACCGTATTTCATGTTGTAGCCTTTTTTATCAACTACGACATAATAATTGCCATGGTCTAAATCTAAGCTAACTTCACCTTTTTTATTTGTTGCAGCAATATCTACTAGTTGGGCATCTTCATCGTAAGCTCTTAATACTGCACCTGCAATGCCTGAGTTAGTAGATTCATCAAGTACTTTATTTTTCTTTAAGAAGAACTGATAAAGCTTAGGGTAAGCAACAGTAATAAATATTAAGCTATAGATTATTAACAACAATACATTTTGCAAAGATGAATTTGCTACTTGATTGTAAATTGTATTTAAAAAGCCGACAGCTGAAGCAGCAAGTACAGCTAAATTAAATAAGTTAAAGATTTGTGTTTTAGGTAAAGTTAAAACTTTTTTAGGTGTTAAATATACATCATAAATTTGATTATCAAATTTAGATACTGCTTCATTTCTATCTAAAAACCTTAGATATTTATCGTAGCCAGCTGCTTGTACCTCTATAAACATATTCTCTTTTTGTTCAGAATCTAATCTATATTTACCACCCAAATCAGTTAGTGTTCGTGCAACTACTGAGGTTTTAACTTTATCATTATCAATCGTTTCTTTTCTTAATAATGTAACTATTGCTAAACTTACAGGAGCACCTGTTTGTTCATTTAAAACTATTCCCCAATATTCATTATCTAATGATTTAAAATAGCCAATAATTGCACTTATAGCTTTAACAGGATTTAGTAAAAGTAAGATCAACAAAGTACCAAGAGCTAAAAGCAATAAAGCAAGGAATATAAGAATTAGTGGGCCCTGTGATTGAATAAACACTACACTACCTAAAACTGATCTTAAGAAACTTTGTATAATTGATGAACCAGAATCTACAATTGCAGGAACAAGTTCTTGTATCTCTGTTGTATCGTTTATAAATACAGAGGAACCATTCGGCTTATTAGTTACTGATGTATTTTTAATAGTGGTATTAGTTGTTGTTTGATTTGTAGTAGTATTTTGCGTACCACCGCCACCTCCACCAGGTCCACCGTTACCACCACCATTACCGTTACCGTTACCGTTACCATTTCCTGGATCATCATCGTCATCATCTTCTTCTCCAAAAGGGTGTTCATAAATCATTATTTTTCCGCGGTTTGTATCGTAAACATACAAATTATCGCCTTCATCAAAAGTCATAGCAAAAGGCCAGCCGTAAAAGTCTTCAAGTTGACCATCTGCAACTGCATACGCAGGATCTGATCTATTTGAAGGATTAAATTCAGTAGGGTCTTCAAAATACTCGATAAATCTTGGTCCACTATATGGGTTGTACCCGGTAACCATTCTATTTTCGCTATCAAATGCGGTTTCAAAAGTAGATGGCGCAAAACCTGTAATTGGGTTAACTCGTGGGAATTCTTTAGCAGCTGATAATCCAAACACAACAGATTCTGGTGATGCTGGGAAAGAACTTGCAGCAAACATTAGGAGTCTCCAATTACCATCAATCTCAAAAAAATGATCTGATACAAATAAATTACCATTATTATCTAAGGATAATGCACCAGGTAAACAAAGCATTGATCTATCGGCAGATTGACTGCCGTCTACGTTTGGCGGCGGCACAACTCCTCTGTTGCACTGAGTACCACCTAAACTAGTTTGCCCAAGCATAATATCAACAACTGGTTCTGTTAATGGATTTCGTATTCTGAATACGCGATGATAATCGGTATTAGCAACCCAAAGATATTGGCCATCAGGTGACGGGGCAAGCCCTCCAAATGTATCTGCGACATTAACTGTGCCGCCGCCAGCAGCATTAAATGGACCTGTTAGTGTAACAAGTGGTTCTGACTCTTCTGTTAATGGAGTTTCAAAAATATCTATATGTCTTTCATAAATCGAAGATCTTACAACATATATATGACCGCTTTTATCGGCTTTTAGTACGTTGTATCCAGGCTGTCCATCTAAAGGAAGTGCGCCATCTTCATAAGTTACAAAACCGTCTGCAACTTTGCCGTTTGTAATACTCGATAAATCGTTCCAGAACATTAATCTTCCATCTGTTGCTATTAGCTGATCATCCACAACTGCTACTCCACCCCAACCGCCTTGTTCAAACCTATCAGGACTTGTTAAGTTGTATCCTCCGGGTAGAGAAAATAGACTCATGTCTGGTAAGTAATCACCTTCACCATTATCAAAAGAAAATCTTGCAACATCCTGCTGATATACATAAGCTGAAACTAAGATGTTCCCTTCAGTATCTATACCAACTGAACCACCTCCAGGATTCCAGTTAGTAAAATGATGTCCTTCTGATACGCCGTCTAGATCCCAATCTCTAAAACCTGCGCCTGCACCCTCATTTTCATATGTCCAAAAAATATTTCCACTAGGATCCATTTCAATTGCTACCAAACCATCTGGGAAATCACTATCATCAAGAATCGCAGTACCGCTCATACCGGAGGTAAAGGGTGCTGTGTATCGCATTACTCTATTATTACCAGCATCGGCGATAAGTAGATCTCCAGTTGAACCAAATCTTACTGCAGTAGGACTTTTTAAGTTAGTTGTCGAAGAACCCGATGCTGCCGAGGTAAAATTTGCTTGTCCAATCACAATATCTGCCGTTTTAGCTATTACACCGTCATTATTTGGAAACCTTAATACGCGGTTGTTTCCACCGTCAGCTACCCAAAGGTTTCCATCAGCATCGAGTGTTACTCCAGCGCCTCCATCAAAAGTTGAATGAAAACATATCGAAGAAGCAGTTGGTGCAGGTGTACTTTGGTTATAGCCTCTAGTTAAATTACATTTATTTCCAGTAAAATTTACCTGTCCCCAAACTTCATCTGCTATTGAGTCGGTAGTAAATGGATTAATATATTTTAAAACTCTATGATTTTCAAAATCACCTACATACAAATTACCATCATCATCTACAAACATACTTGTGAATGTTTTATGCTCTAAAGATGTATGCGTCCACTCTGGAATTCCGCAAATCGTGTCTGCTCCTGCAGGGGCTCTTTCTGGATAATATTGAAAACTTGAATCTCGATTACATGCTCCCCAATCTGTAGCCGATGGCTGACCTATTACAATATCTGCAGCACATCGTTCTTCTTCATCTTTGAGATAACAATCTTCTAAATCAATTCCTATAATTCTACTATTTCCAGAATCCCATACATAAGCTCTCCCAGGACTCTCTGATCTATCAACAATAACTCCTCCCGGTGATGAAACTTTATCTGGAACTATTTTACGCGGGGCAATTTCCCCAAAGTCCCTTTTTCCTAAAACTATATCCGCCCATAAATCATTTGCTTCTCCACGTACTGCCCCGCCTTCAGCAGCACCAATATATGCTGTATACCAACTAGCAAAAAAATTACCGGATACAAAAAGAAAGACTAACAATATTGCTAAAACAGAAACTTGTCTTTGAGTTTTTGCAGCTCTAAATTTCTCTCTGCCTAACACACGACAAACGTTAATAATTACTATCTTTTAGTATACACATTATTAAATTTGGAGGCTAGAAAAATTAAGAAGTATGCCCGGCACGATTCGAACGTGCGACCTACTGCTTAGAAGGCAGTTGCTCTATCCACTGAGCTACGGGCACATATGTAGTGTAATTTTAACACTTTGCTTAGATTTTTAAACTGAGCTGACCGAGACTCGAACTCGGAACCAACTGCTTAAGAGGCAGCTGCTCTACCATTGAGCTATCAGCCCTTTCAAGCTTTTTAGGCTTGTGAATTATACCATTTCGATACTTGAAGTTAAAGTTATAGAAAGTGTTGAGGGAGCCTTCGGCTCCCTCAAAAAGAAATATTTGAGCGTTTGCCAAAACTACTTCTTTCGCCTGCGCGCTTTACGTCGTTCCTCCTTTTTGAAAGCACGAATCCGCGCACGCTTTTCAATTTGGCTCGGGCTCTTCATGACGCAACTCCTTTATTGGTATGCGGTAGCTTGATTGTACTATCTGTAAAAAGTTATGTAAATATTAGTTAACTTAAATTGGAAAAATTTTCGAAGAAAACGATTACAGAGAAAGATACTCCGGCGAAACACCTTACCCTGCAATCGCCCTATTGGGGACGGAGACGCTAGTCTTGTTCGTCCTCGTCATCACTGTCGCTGCCGAAGTTTTCGCTGGCGCTAAAGCGATGAATGACGCTTCTCAGCACCAAAGTCAGCACTACAGCTGCAAGTCCATAACCGGCAACTGACCGCGCTTCTACTGCCAGCATATCCAACGCTTCAGCGGGCACTCCCGTGCCCCAGTGAATCGCGATACGCTCTGCAATGAAGCCCAGCGACGAGAACGCTTTTCCAGCAAAGAAAAGGGTACCTGCGAACGTGGCATCTCCCACGAATTCGGCGTATTTCCCACGGCCGGGGACTGTGTCCAATGGCAAGGCTATAAGATAGCCCACCACGAACACAACGTAGTGGATATTTGCCACTACCTCCCAGACAATCGGCGTGATTACAACGCCGGTAGGCAGATTCATGCCCAGGCGCGCGAAAAGGAATCCTCGGAAGAGGCTCGCAACCGCAGTTACCACAACGAGGACTACGAAGAGCCCCCAGATAACGCGCTGATCTCCTAATACGCCTTTCAGGGATACTGATGGCAGACTGGGCGCGGAAACGCTCGGCAATGAAAACGGAAAACGCTTACCAGCTGTGTCAGACATTGTTATCAATCTCCTTTGAACTATTGCCCATTCGATATTTGCGATTTGTGCCGGAGCGTGTGTGTACAGTATTATACGCACATGCTCCGGCACAAGGTAATTTTTGTATCTTTCTCTGTCAATGTGCTAAAGCTTTATCTAAAAAGCATTTATATTATCATTATATAGATTTAGCCATAAGTTGTCAATATTTGGCAACAATATAGCCTAGTGCTAAGTTGCCTTATATATGCTACATTTAATATATGAAGCTTCATTTTGAGGAACCAAAAGATTATACAAGAGAAAATAGCGCTATTTTCGAGTTTTTTGCGAACAAAGAAGACGACTCTATGCAGCCAAAACTACTGAAAGGGAAATCGCTAGCAAGGCTTATTGAAGAACGAAAAATCAGTAATTATTACAAGAAAAAGAAGGATATAAGGAAAGACTTAAAACTTTTAAATATTCTAGTAATATTTAGTTCAATAATATGTCTAATCTTTATTATTTTTTTGCTAACTAGGCCTATTTAAAATCACCAAGATCCATCTGCTCCTGCTCCCCTATTAAATCGTTTAGATTTTGTAATATAAACTGCCTTACAACTTCGCGGAATTGTTCGATATCATTACCGGGATTGGTAACGTAGTAATCATAAATGAACTGCGCAGTTCTGGAATCTGCAGGATTATCAAACCGCTCAATACCTTCTCTATCTATATGTATTGTCTGTGCTTCGGGATACTCCTGTAAAAGTTTCGCAATCTCTTCGGGCTCGCGTATATGCAAAAATACTATCGAGTTATCTTCTGTTTGAGCAATCTTTTCAAGTAAATATCTTGTAGGCCTGTTATTATCAGCAACCATCATCTGCTTAATTTCATGCATTCTAAATCTTATTGAGGCATCTTTTGTTATACCATCCCAGCCTTCGTTATCCTTTAACCATTGCTTAACTTCATCTACTGAAGAATATGTAGCAACATTCACATTACCTGCAAAAAGTTCACGCGTAAGATTAATAAACGTGTCTTTACCTGTGCCTGCTGCGCCATTTATTACAAATACTCTTTTCATATTATGAGATTAACTATTTCTTAATTCTAACAAACTTCCCATACCTATAGATTTACTAAATTCTTCAATTTGCTGTATAAAAAATTTAATACTATTTCCCCAATTATGACATTCTTCTTGCGGTCCACAGAATGTTCCCTCCATTAAGGATGGATCTTCCATATATTGAGTTCCATAGTTTTCAACCAGTACTTTTGTTACTCTATCTATAGATTCTTCAAAATTAGAAAATTGAATTCTATTTACGCCACCACCTCCAAAACCCCAACAGTTAAACATTTCAGCAGATAGTTGATATTTACATAAATTAGTTTCATTACGTGCAATTGCAATAACCGTTATGCAGTCTTTTGGGGCACCATACTGGTCACACTTTTCTACAAAATACTTACCATACCCAAATAGTGGAGAATCATTAGCTAAAAAATATTGATCGAATACAAAAGCCCGTTTATCTAGCAGATCAATAGTAGAGTTTATCTTTTTTTCCTGGTAAGCGATTCCTAAAACTTCTGCTCTATTATTTACGGTAATTGCTGAAGGATCTACATTTAAAGACGCTTTATAGTACGACTCTTTTGCATCAACTGAATACGAGGTGAAATTACCATTAATAATATGCCCCAGTTCATTAACACCTAAGCCAAGAATTAATAGTAAGAATAAGTAATATGTCAGTTTATATGGCTTAAGTTTTTTAATTCGGAGTTTTCGGTACAATCTTTTCTTAAAAGGTCTCAATAAAGAAACCTTTTTTACTCTCCCTAATTTTTGATCCATTAAATTATTCTACCAGAACAGAAGTGAAATGGCACTCACCGTTAGAAGTTTAATCAAGAAGAGTTAATATCTCTGGCTTGCCTTTTCTTACTATAACCATATGCTCAAACATTACCCCCTTGGAGCCATCAACCGTTTTTAAACTCCAACCATCGTTGTCTAAATATAGATCAGCTTTACCTAGTGTGAGCTGATTCTCTATACACAAACACATTCCTTCAACTAAATCTATCTGCTCCATTCCAGGGTATGTATATGTTAAAATCTCAGGCTCCAGCCATAGCTGTTTTCCTATACCATGTCCGCAGTATTGTCTTACAAAGTTAAAGCCTGCTAATTCTGCTACTGATTGCAATGCTCTTGAAATATCCGATACTTTATTGCCAACTATTGCTTCTTTGACTGCAGTATTTACACATAACTTACCAGTTTCTAGTAATCGTTTCTCCTCACTTGTAACATTACCTAAACCTACTGTTACACAATGATCAGTATAAAAGCCGTTGTATATTAATCCAAAGTCTATTTTTACTAAGTCGCCATCTTTAAATTCAACAGTGCTGTGAGGAATACCATGTAAGATAGTGTCGTTTACACTTATGCAAACTGCCGATGGAAATGCACCTTTTGGGCCAGGTACACCTAAGAATGCGGGTTTAACACCTTTTTTAGTACACAAGGTGGTTACAAGCTCATTGATATCACTTGCTCTGATTCCAATTTTTACAGAACCTCTTAGCTCTTTTAGAATTTGTGTGGAAATTTCTGCAGCCTTTTTTACAGAAGTATAGTCGCTTTCAGTTTTAATTATATTTTTGTAAGACATTTAGGCGCTTATATATTTTTCGTAGTTTCTAGTTGCCTGCAAAGATTTGTACTGCCTATAGGTATCTAAGAAAACTCCTACAATAATCAAAACACTTGTACCTCCGATTCCAGATAAGATTATCAGCGTAGTTCCGCTTGAATTTAAAACCATATTGCTTGCCAAAATTGGGATCTCTGCAATGATTGCTAAGAAGATACCGCCAACTAATGCTATCTTCAATAGAACGCTAGAAAGATAATTCTCTGTTGCCTTGCCAGGTCTAATTCCCGGAATAAATGCTCCATTTTTCTGAAGGTTTTCTACTGCAACTTCCTGCGGGTTAAATACAATAAACGCATAAATTAATGCAAATACAACTGTGGTCACAAAGTAAACTATTGCATAAATTGTATCGTGTTCATTTACAACATTATCAGTAGTAGCGTATAAAAAACTAGTTTTTAACGATTGTATAAATGGATATATGCTTGAATCCGGCTGAATATTATTTTCGATTAATGGAAGTATAATTTGCGGTATTGATAAGAATGCGTATGTGAAAATTACTGGAATAACACCTGTTAAGGTAAACTTTAGCGGCAAAAATGAGCCTCGGCCAATTTCTGCACCTCTTACCCTACGAGCATATTGAATATTTATTTTTCTATACGATTCATTAATAAAAATAATACCCGCAATAACCAGGACGGCTCCAATCAAAACTACCAGCAAGGCAGTTGTAAGTGGATTATTAAGAACTGAAAAGTTACCTTGCAATAATTGATTTATAATTTCACCAAAATTTACTCTGGCAAAATCTTGAGTAAGGTAAACAGGTAATGTAGATAAAATTCCAATTGTAATAATTACAGAAGAACCATTTCCTAATCCTTTTTCTGTAATTATTTCAGAAAGCCACATTAAGAATATTGTTCCAGCTGCCAAGATAATTGCCATAAAGATAATCTTTTCTAAACTTGGCATATTTGAACCTATTTCGTGGGGAATCAAATATACTGGTGTATGATTAGGGTCAGCTGCAATTGCTGGATCTGCATTAGGATTACCTAAGTCTCTTTGAGCAATAATGTATAAATATACAATTGAGTAGAAGAGCGAAAGAGGCAAAGTCAGAAACCTAGTTATTTGATTGATAACCTGTCTGCCTCTTTCGCCTTCTTTCTGTAACTCTTTTAACCTAGGTATAGCATAAGGCAAAATCTGCATCACAATAGATGCGTTAATATAAGCAGCAATTCCTAAACCAACTAAACTTGGAGTATCAACTCTACCTCCTGTAAAAATAGTAAATAAGTAGTTAATCTCTGATGCAGTATTAGCTCCAAAATAGCTTTCGTAAATATTCATATCTACACCTGGCAAAGGAATATTTGCTAAGCCTCTATAAATTACTACTATTAAAAGTGTGATACCAATTCTTGTAAGGATTTCTTTATTTGTTAAAAACGATGGTAATCTGATTTTTCTAAATAATCTTTTAGGTAACTGCTTTACAGCATCAAGTCTTAATTTTGCCATAGTCTAAATATGTTTAATGTGAGTAGATTATACACCATAAATTTAATTTGACGCGCGCCTAATTGCAACAAAAACCCCCGAAACCGGGGGTAATTTTTCAGAATACCTATTTTTAAATCAGCAATACATTATGCTTCTACAACGCTTCCACCTGCTTTTTCAATAGCAGCTTTTGCAGTCTTTGATGTTTTTACACCCTTCAAATTCAATTTTATTTCAATATCTTTATCGAATAATACTTTTGGCATTACTACTTTATGAGATTTTAATTTCAAAAGTCCTAATTCAACTAAAGTTCCTAAGGTTACTTCTTCCACTTTTGCATTCTTTGCCAATTCAGCTAATACACTTAGTTTAACTGGTGCATTAACTTCGCTAGCTTTTATAAACTCTCGGCTAAATCCTTTGTATTTAGGTAATCGTCTTGAAATTGGGTTTTGACCTCCTTCAAAGTTTCTTCGTGGAGCTTTGTATCCTGTTCTTGCAGTTGCACCTTTTCCTCCACGTGTTGAAGTATGACCTCCTTTACCGGATCCCATTCCTCTTCCGATTCTCTTCGACTTTGATGTACTTTTTGGTGATGGTAATGTATGTAACATAATCTTAAAAATTTTTATTGTTTGTTATAGTCTTGTATTTCTTAAAGCTGCTAATGCATAAATTGTTGCATAAGCATTAGTTACTTTATTATCAGCACCTAAAATTTTGCCTAAAACATCGTTAATGCCTGCAACCTCTGCAACTTGTCTTACAGAAGAACCTGCAACAATTCCTGTTCCAGGAGCTGCTGGTTTAAGTAAAATTCTAGATGATTTATATTTAAATTCAATCTCGTGTGGAATTGTATTTCCTTTTAAATTTACAAATACTAAATTCTTTTTTGCTTGGCTAACAGCTTTATCTTGTGCACTTCTAACATCCTCTCCTTTTCCAACTCCAATTCCTACTCTACCTTTTTTATCACCTACAACAACCACTACGCTTATCTTCATTCTTCTACCGCCTTTATGCATCTTTGTAACTCTTCTAATAGTAACCAATTTATTTTCAAATTGATCCTTCTTTTCCTCTGATCTTTCTTTTCGGTCTGGTCTTCGCGATCTTATTCTTGATCGATCTCGGTTTCTATCTTGTCTATAAGGTGTAGGTGCAGACTGCCCTAATGGTTTTACTTCTGTTGTTGTTTCTGGTTTTACTTGATCTGACATATTCTATTAAATATTTTTATTAAAATTGTAAACCTGATTCTCTAGCTCCATCTGCTAAAGCCTTTACTCTTCCATGGTATTTAAAACCTCGTCTATCAAAGACTACAGTTTTTACTTTAGCCTTTTTTGCTTTTTCTCCCAATAAAATTCCAACTTCTTTTGCTAATTCAACTGGTTTCAATTTCTTTTTGACTTCAAGGTCAGAGGCAGCTGCCAAAGTTTTGTGGGTTATATCATCCACTACCTGAGCATATATATGATTGTTAGTTCTATGAACAACAACTCTTGGCGTACCTTCAGTTCCTCTTAGAGTTTTTGAAATTGATTTTATTCTTCTTTGTCTTCTTTGAATTTTATCCATATTAATTCAAGTTTTTACTTTAAAATTATGCAGCTCCTTTAGTTGATTTTCTTCTAATCTTTTCTCCTTTGTATCGAATACCTTTTCCTTTATATGGTTCAGGTTTTCGGAATCCTCGGATCTTTGCTGCTACTTCTCCAACTAATTGTTTATTTGCGCCGTCAACTGTAATGTTGACCTGATCAGTAACACCGATATTAATTCCAGTTGGCGGCGCATAATTAATTTTATGCGAATAACCAACAGATAATACCAAGTTTGAGCCTTGCATTTCTGCTCTATAACCGATTCCAACAATCTCAAGTTCTTTTTTATAACCAGTCACAACTCCTTCTACCATGTTATTAATCAATGTTCTGTATAGACCATGATAACTTCTATCTTGTTTAGATTCGCTACTTCTAGTAACAATAATCTGATTGTCTTTAACTTCTACATCTATTCCTCGTTGAATTGACTGTTCTAGTTCTCCTTTTGGGCCTTTAACTATAACTTTTTTATATCCAAAAGATCCGCCCTCTATAACATTTGCTTCAACTCCTGCTGGTAATTGTATTTCTTTCTTTCCAATTCTAGACATTATTAATAAACGTAACAAATGTATTCTCCACCAATTTTGCTTTTAACTGCTTCTTTACCAGAAACAATTCCCATTGGTGTTGAGAAAATTGATAATCCTAATCCTCTTCTAACTGGTTTAATTTCTCTGTAACCTCTGTATTTTCGAACTCCAGGTTTAGAAACTCTTACCATTTGAGAAATAGCAGGAACACCATTTACATATTTTAAATCAACCACTAACTCACTTTGTGGCTTAGCTTCTTCAACTCTATAATCTGCTATAAAGCCTTCAGCTTTTAAAATTGATGCAATTGCAACAATCATCTTTGTAGCAGGCATAGAAACAGAATCCTTCTTTCTGGCTTGTGCATTCCTTATTCTTGTTAAAAAGTCTGCTATTGGATCACTTATCATATTTTCCGTTTAATTCTGTAAATAAAATATTACCAAGACATCTTTCTTACTCCAGGTAGTTCTCCGTTTAGAGCTGCTTTTCTAAAGCAGATTCTGCACATTTTGAATCTACCGATATATCCTCTTGATCTTCCACAAACTTGACATCTGTTTTTTAACTTAACAGACTTAAATTTTGTGCTTCCGCCTTTTACTCTGATCTGTTGTTTTTTATTTTTAGCAATTGCTGCTTTATTTGCCATATCTTAGTAATTTTTTCTAATTAATTTTTGTTTAAATCGCCAACAATTATAGCTTTTAAGCGTTTGCCTGTCTACCTTTTTGCCTTTCAAATGGCATTCCAAGCTGCTCTAAAAGCGATAATCCTTGTTCATCATTTTCTGCAGATGTTTCTATTACAATCTGCAAAGATCTGATCTTTACTAATGTTGATGTATCAATTTCTGGGAAAATAGTATGATCTTTTATTCCCAAAGTGTAGTTTCCTCTTCTATCAAACGCTTTTCTAGAAACACCTCTAAAGTCTTTAATTCTAGGTAGCGTTACTCCTATTAACTTGTATAAGAAATCCCACATCCTGTCACCTCTTAAAGTAACTTTAAGACCATTTGGAGTTCCTACTCTTAATTTAAAGTTAGAGATTGCAATCTTAGAGTTAATTACAATAGGTTTTTGACCTGTAATTGCCGCTAACGTTTCAGACATTTCTGCAACAACATTTGAATTATTCTGATACTCTTTACCAATACCTGCATTTACAATTATCTTTTTAATTGTAGGTACAGCCATATCATTTTTAATAGCAAACTGCTCTTTCAATTTTGGCTTTACTTCTTTTTGATATTTAGTTTGTAACTCTGTCATATATTCAAAATTTTTCTATTTATTTAAGTAATTCACCACTTTTTTTAGCAAATCTAACCTTTTTACCGGTTTTTTCATCAACTTTAAATCCAACTCTTGTTGGCTTATCAGTTTTTGGATCAATCAACATTACGTTTGAAACATCGATTGCTTTTTCAACTTCAACTAGACCGCCTTTAATGCCTAACTGAGGATTTGGTTTTCGAGCTCTTTTTACAACATTAATTCCTCTAACTACGATTTTTGCATCATCAACAAGTGCTAAGACTTCACCTCTTTTTCCAGAGTCTTTGCCTCTCATAATTTGTACTGTATCACCTTTTCTTATCTTGCTCATAATACTTCTAGTGCTAACGAAACTAATTTATTAAATCCTTTTTCCTTTAATTCTCTTGCCACTGGACCAAAAATTCTGGTTCCTTTAGGCTCTTTTGTATCTTTTGTTACTAAAGCAGCTGCATTTTCATCAAACTTGATGTATGAGCCGTCTTTTCTTCTAACTTCTTTTTTTGTTCTAATAATTACTGCATGTACCACATCTCCTTTTTTGTAATTGCCATTTGGCAATACTCTTTTTACAGAAGCACTGACGATGTCACCTACATAGCCGAATTTTTTAAACATTCCTCCTTTTGCATTACCCAATACTTGAATAACCATAATTTCTTTGGCTCCTGAGTTGTCTGCAACTTTTAGTCTAGTTTGTGTTTGAACCATATCCTTAAACTTAAATTGATTTAATAACTCCAACTACTTCCCATTTCTTTAATTTAGAAACAGGCTTGCATTCACTGAATTTAACAATGTCTCCTACCTTTACGCTGAATTTATCACTTACATGAACTACGTAACTAGTATGATGCTTTACGATTTTTTCGAATCGGGCATGTGGATATTTAGACTCTACTCTTACTTTAGCAGTGTCTTTTCCACTTAGTTTAGAAATAATTCCTGTAATTGTTTTTCTTTTCTTAGTTTCAGCCATATTACTTATTTAACGCTTTTATTAAGATTTAATTTGGTCATTTCTTGAGCAATCAATCTTTTCAATTTTTTAACCAAAGATGTATTCTGCTCTTTCCCAGTTTTTACATCTAAAGTAAGCTTTTCTAATTCTGCTTTTAATTCTTTTAGGTTTAAGTTTGCCCAAGAATTTACAGCTTCAGCTTTTTTAACAGCTTTTGCTGGAGCTTTTTCTGTTTTTGTTGTTTTAGCTTCTTTAGCCATAGTCTTAGTTTAATTGATCTTTAGAAACTATTCTGGTTTTTACAGATAATTTTGCAGTAGCAAGTTTTAAGGCTTCCTTTGCAACGTTTTCTGGTAAACCACCTATTTCAAATAAAATTCTTCCTGGTTTTACAACAGCAACATACATTGAAACTTCTCCTTTTCCTGAACCTCGAACAACTTCATCACTTTTTTTAGTGTATGGCTTGTGTGGAAAGATTTTTATCCAAAGTTTTCCTTTTCTTGCTGTGTAATTTACAATAGTCTTTCTTGCTGCTTCAATCTCTCTTGCTTTAACCCAAGCTTTCTCAGTTGTTTGAATTCCAAAATCGCCATAAGCTAACTCAGAACCTCTATAAGAAAGTCCTCTCATTTTTCCTCTATGTTCTTTTTTGTGTTTTCTTTGCTTTGGTTGCAACATATTTAAATCTTATTAATCAATTGAATACGAGCTTTTCTCGCCCTTATTAATCCAAACTTTAATTCCATGCTTTCCTGCTTGAGGAACATGAGCTTCTGTAAAAGCATAATCAATATCGCTTCTAATAGTGTGTCTTGGAACAACACCCCATCTTACTCTTTCTCGTCTTGCCATTTCAGCTCCTTTAATTCTTCCGCCTACCCAAACTTCAATTCCCTTAATTAAACCAGTATTTTTAGCAGCTTCTACTGCTTTACTTGCTGCTACTTTAGGATTAACTCTTTTTTCGCATTGCAAAGCAATATTTTCTGCAACTAGTTTAGCTACAACATCAGGATTCTTAACTTCAAATATCTTAATGTCTACATTAGTTTTTAAAAGCTTAGTTAACTCGTCTTTTAATGAGTTAATGCCAGCACCACCTCGGCCAATAACTACACCAGGTCTAGCTACACTAATTTCAATTAGAACTTTGTTAATCAACCTTTTAATAACTACTGAAGCAACACCAGCTGCTTTTAGCTTAGTTTCTATTAGTTTATTAACTTTTTTGTCACTTAAAAATTTATCGGCATACTCCTCTTTAGTTGCATACCATCTTGAATTCCAATTTTTATTGACTCCGATTCTAAATCCTATTGGATTTACTTTGTGTGAACCTCTTGCCATATTTTTCTATCTAAATGTTTTTAAAGTTAAAAAAAGCTTTATATTATAACATTATTCTGCTTTTTCGGCAGTTGCTGCTTTAGTTGTTTTAGCTGCTTTTTTTGCAGGAGCTTTTTTAGCTACTGGCTCGCTAGCTTCAACTTTATTAGCTTTAGCAACCTTCTGAACCGGCTTTTCAGCTTTAGTTCCTAATGAGTCTTTAACTATTACTGTTATATGGCTCATTGGTCTATTGTAAAAAGCGACACTACCTTTAGCCTTATATTCAACCCTTCTTAAAGAAGGTCCTTTATCTACTAAAACCTCTGAAACAACCAAATCTGACTGCTTCATTCCTAAATTATGAACAGCATTTGCAATAGCAGATTCTAAAACCTTTTTTACTGGATGTGCGGCTCCTTTTGGCATGTATTTTAATACATATACAGCTTCAACAGCACTCATTCCCTTAATAATTTGTGCAGGAATTCTTGCCTTTCTTGTTGATACTCTAATAAATTTTCCTACTGCTTTTGCTTCCATATCTATTAACTTAATTTAAATTTTATTCGCCACTTTTACCAGTTGATCCCGTTGCTTTTGCAATCTTACCTTTCTTACTGTGTCCTGCGAATTTTCGCGTAGGCGAAAATTCGCCCAGCTTATGTCCAACCATACTTTCTGTAACAAATACTTTATTAAAGTATTTACCGTTATGCACATCAAATGTAAGTCCTACCATATCTGGAGAGATAGTGCTTCTTCTAGCCCAAGTCTTAATAGACTTTCTATCACCAGTCTGTTTAGCCTTTAACACTTTTTGTGATAATTTTGGATCAATAAATGGTCCTTTTTTGCTACTTCGTGACATATATATTAAATAACTGTCTTATATGATTTAAACTTATTCTTTTCTGGTCTTCGTTTAATAATAAACTTATTATTTGTATTTCTAAGTTTTCTTGTTCTTTTTCCAACAGGATTACCCCATCTGTCTTTCTTAGGTCCTCCGGTTCCGTGTCTACCACCTTTACCTTGTCCGCCTCCGTGAGGGTGCTTTGTTGACATGGCTACACCTCGAACTGATGGCCTAATGCCTTTTCTTCTTCTTCTTCCTGCTTTTCCAAATTTAACATTTTTATTATCAGTATTACTTACTGTACCAACTGTTGCATAGCAAGTTTCTTTTACTAATCTAAACTCCCCACTTGGCATTTTTAACTGTACATATCCTTTATCACCGCCCATCACCTGAATTGCAGTTCCAGCACTTCTTGCAATCATCGCCCCTTTAGTAGGGAACATTTCAACTGCATGAACCATTGTACCTTGAGGAATATCTTTTAACATTAAAGCATTTCCAACTTTTATAGGTGAATTTGGACCGCTAACTACTTTATGGCCAACCTTTAATCCATCTGGGGCCAAAATATATCTTCTTTCACCGTCTAAATATTTAACCAAAGCAATAAATGCTGTTCTGTTTGGATCATATTCAATTGTTTCAACAACACCTTCAACACCATATTTTTCTCTTTTAAAGTCTATTTTTCGGTAAAGCTTTTTCTCGCCACCACCTTGGTGTCGCATAGTGATTTTACCTTGGTTATTTCGGCCTGCATTAGCTTTTAACTTTTCTGTTAAAGCTAAATAAGGTCTTCCCTTGCTTAACTCAGATCTATCGATCAAGACAGCATGTCTAACTCCTGGTGATGTTGCTTTAAACTTTTTTAATGCCATATTCTTTTAATTAATCGTTTTTGATTTCAAATAAATCTATTTTGCTAGCATCATCTAATTTAAAAATCATAATCTTTTTATCTGATTGTCTGCTAGCTCTTCTTGTTAATCTGTTGTACTTGGTTTTACCTAATCTGCTAGAAACTTTTGCCTCTAACACCTTCACTCCAAAAATTCTTTCTAAAGATTTTGAAGCAGAGATTTTATCTGCATTTAAAGCTACTTCAAATGTAACCTTATGTTCATCAGCATATTTGCTCAAAGACTTTTCTGTTATTACAGGTTTCTTAATTATTCTCATATTATGCCCAAGTGTTATTTATATATTCTAAAGATTCTTTATCTAATAAAACCTTTCCACCATTAATTAAGTCGTAAACATTTACTTCTGAAACCATTACTATATTAGATTTTGGTAAATTAGCAAAAGATTTTACTAAATTATCATTCTTTTTGGCAGTAACGATTGTAAGTTTTTTTGGATTTTCAAAATTAGCTTTAATTTCTACAGCTTCTTTAGTAGAAGGTTCCTTAATTTCAAAACCATCTATAATATTTAGTAATCCAGCTTTATTTAATTTACTAAAAGCATTCCTAAATGCTGCTGCTTTAAAACTTTTTGTTAATTTTCTTTTCCAGTTGGTCTGATTTGTTGGTCCAAAAGTAACTCCACCACCTTTCCAGATTGGAGATCTAATAGAACCTACTCTTGCTCGACCAGTACCTTTTTGCTTCCATGGTTTTTTACCACCTCCTCGAACCTCACTTCTATCCTTTGTATGTGCGTTTGATTCTCTTTGGTTAGATAAATAAACATACACGTATTGAGCAAGTACTTTATCGTTTACAGGAGCATTAAATACCGAATCATTAACTTCAATCTCTTCAATCTTTTTTGCTTTTTGGTTAAATACTGGTAAGTTCATATTTTAATTATTTTTGCTTTTTAATAATTACATAACCTTTGTTAGGACCTGGAATTGCGCCTTCTACAGCGATCAAGTTCTCTTCAGCCATAACTTTTACAATTTTTAATCCACTAATTGTCTTTGTTCTTGTTCCCATGTGTCCACCCATCTTTTTTCCTTTAAATACTCTTCCTGGGATTGTTCTTGTACCTAATGATCCTGGAGCTCTTTCTCTGTCAGAAGCACCATGAGTTCTTGGTCCGCCTGCAAATCCCCATCTTTTAACTACACCTTGAAAGCCTTTTCCTTTGGTTGGTGCAGTTACTTGAACTTTATCGCCAACACTAAAGATATCAGCTTTAACTTCTGTACCAACTTCTGGCGCAGCTTCGTTCTCAATTAATTTAAATACTTTTTTAAATCTTGGAACAAAATTCAAAATCTTATAATTACCATTATCAGCTTTATTTGTAATTTTTCTTTTATCCTTGCCAAGTTCAATATGTGTAGCTTTGTCAGCAGTATTTAAAACTTTAGCAACTACGTTATTTGATACATCTACAACAGTTACTGGAATTGCATTTCCATTCTCTGTATAAACTTGTGTCATTCCGATTTTTTTTCCTAGTATAGCGTTCATAAGTTAATAAATTTACTTAAACCGATGAATATCTTTATCTGAATTATCTTTACGAAATCTTTAAATCAACTCCGGCAGGCAATTGCATATGAGTCAACGACTCAATTGTTTTAGCATTTGGTTCTAAAATATCCACCAATCTTGCATGCTCAGTAAGACCAAAATGTTCCTTTGACTTTGCATCGATGTGCGGACCTTTATGTACCGCAACCTTCCATGTTTTATTTGGCAATGGAACAGGGCCTCGAATCTTTGCACCGGTATCTATTACAGTTCTGCAGATTTGCCCAGTAGCTTTATCTACAACTCTGTAATCGAATCCTTTTATTCTTACTCTGATTTTCTGCATATTCTCAATTTAAATTTTCAAATTAGCTTTAAATAATCAAATTAAATCCCCCAAATTTATGTTTGGGGGATTTTTATCTTATTACTTAATAATTTCTGTAACGATACCAGCTCCAACTGTCTTACCGCCTTCTCTAATAGCAAAAGTCATCTTATCTTCTACTGCTACTGGAGTAACAAGTTTAACATTTACAGTTACATTATCTCCTGGCATTACAATTGCGTTTGCATCATCTAGTAACACTTCACCTGTAACATCAGCAGTTTTAATGTAGAACTGTGGTTTATAACCTGATTTGAATGCTGTATGTCGTCCACCTTCATCCTTAGATAGAATGTACAATTCTGCCTTGAATTCAGTGTGTGGTTTAATAGAGCCTTTAGCTGCCAAAACCTGACCTCTTTCGATCTCTTCTCTTTTAATACCTCTAATCAATAAACCTACATTATCGCCAGCTTGGCCTTCCTGTAAGCTTTTCTTGAACATTTCAACACCAGTGATTGTAAGCTCTTTAACCGATTTCTCTTCTTCTCCACCCATGAAACCGATTTGCTCTACAACTTCCCCAACCTTAACTTTTCCTCTTTCAATTCTACCTGTTGCTACTGTACCTCTTCCTTCAATTGAGAATACATCTTCAACTGGCATTAAGAATGGTTTGTCTAATTCTCTTTCTGGCAATGGAATTGTAGCATCCATAGCAGCTAACAATTCTTCCATTGTTTTATCACCATCTTTTTCACCTGTTGTACCGTATAAAGCACTACCAACTACGAATGGAACTTTTTCTGCATCGTATTTATATTTCTTTAATAGATCTTTGATTTCTTCCTTGATTAATTCAAGTAAGTCAGCGTCCATATCATCTTCAAATCTGTTGATGAATACAACGATATGCTGTACTCCAACTTGGTGAGCTAATAATAAGTGCTCTTTTGTTTGAGGCATAGGACCGTCTGCTGCAGAAACGACTAAAATAGCACCATCCATTTGTGCAGCGCCAGTAATCATGTTCTTGATGTAGTCTTTGTGGCCTGGACAGTCAATGTGTGCGTAATGTCTTGTTTCAGATTCATACTCTACGTGAGAAGATGCAACTGTAACAATCTTATTTGAACCTGCTCTTGCAATACCTCCCTTAGCAATGTCTGAGTAAGACTTGCCAGAGTTTTGCCAACCCTTTCTTTGAGAGTATGCAACCAAAGCAGCAGTTAATGTAGTCTTACCGTGGTCAATGTGACCAAGAGTTCCAACATTAACATGTGGCTTAGTTCTCTGAAAATCTGCCATATATTTTTGTTAATAAATTAAAATAAGTTATTTTAGAACAATTTAAAGGCTAGATAAATCAGCCTTTATAAATTGGTTTTCGCTAAGTGGGTATTATATAAAATAAGTCTCAACTTAGCAATGCCTTATCTTTAAGCTTTGGAATTATACCATCTTAAAAGCATTTGTGCAGTATTTTAGGGGAAAATTTAAGGAAATTCGTCCTATATATTTTTAGCTGCTTCGTTTTTGTTTTAGTATCAGACTTTCCACATTTTTAAAGTCTTTAGCCTTCTCTATGCTTCCATTATTTACAAAGAATATCTGATCAGCTTTCTTAATAGTATTAAGCCTGTGAGCAATTATTACTTTAGTAGTCTTTTTAGGCAGTTTATTGATTATATTTTGAAGTAATTCCTCAGTTACAGTATCTATATTAGCAGTAGCTTCATCTAGAATTAATAGATCCGGATTGCGCAAAATTATTCTAATAAATGAAATTATCTGCTTTTGACCTAAACTGATATTTTCAGCGTTGTTATTAATCGCAGTTTCTAATCCACTATCAAATTTCTCAATAAAGTCCGATAAACCTGCCTCTTTTAATCTATCCAACAGCTCTTGATCTGATAAGCTAGCAAGTTCATTATTTCCATATCTAATATTTTCACCTACAGTTCCCGTAAATAGCAGTGGATCCTGCAGTATAAAACCTATTCTATTTGAAAGCTCTTTGAAAGAATAACTTTTAATATCCTTACCCCAGAAATTAATTACCCCGCTTGTAGGGTCATAAAGACGCACCATTAAAGATGCCGTTGTACTTTTACCGCCACCAGTTGGCCCTACAAGCGCGTAGGTTTTGCCCTTTTCAAGCTCTAAGTTAACATTCTTTAAAATAGGATCTTCATTTTGATAACCAAAATTAACATCTTCAAATTCAATTGCATTTATACTTTGTGACCCTGTATCAGTATTAGAAGATGATTCAACTACTCTTAAATTTGATTCAAGCTTTAAAACCTGATTTATTCTGGACCATGCAGCTAACGCTAACTGAACGTTACTCCATATTTGAGCCATCATTCTTAAAGGATCATAAAATCTTTGAGTATATGTAAAGAAAGTAAACAGCAGACCAAAGGTGATTTCGCCGCGAGTTACTAAGCTTAGACCATAGACTACAACTATTACTTGAGCCGCACTACTTGCCAGATCATAAATTGGCTTTAGAAATTGACTGGCAATATCAGCTTTAATTGATGCTAAGTAGTTTTTTTCGTTGAATTCTTGGAATTTATCTGCAAAGTAGTCGCGGCGGTTAAAAGCAATAATTACTTTAAATGCGCTTAGTCCTTCTTGGATTTGTGCAGATAAATTCCCTGTTGCATCTAAGCTTACTCTGTTAAGTCTTTTTAGAATCGGCGAAATCACCTGAGTAATCACAAACAGAATTACCGTAACCGACAATGTAACTGCTGCAAGCTGTATATTGAGCACAAACATTGAGATTGCTATGCCAACTAGAACAAAAATGCTACCAAGTAACCTTATTAAGTATTCAGATAAAAATGAATTAACTTTATCGGTATCGTTATTAATTCTAGAAATTAAATCACCACCTCTATTAGCATTAAAAAATGCTAATGGCAGCATTTGCAGCTTATTAAATATTACGTTTCTTAATTTGAATAAGACTCTTTGTCCAAGTTTTCCTGTTATATAGATTTGTAAAAAGCTTGCTAAAGCGCCAATTATATATACTAACGCCATTAAGCCAACAAAGGCTAAAAGTGTATTAAGATCACGATTTGATAACAAATCATCTAAAGCATCCCCCTGTAGTTTTGGGCCCAAAATACTAGTTAGTGAAGTAACAATAACCATTGTTAAAGCTAAACCCATAGCCTTAATTTCTCCACTTATAAAAAGATTAAAACTCTTTATTGTTTTTAATAAGCCTGTTTTTTCTTCTTTGTTATTTAAATTATAGTCCATATTAATTTTCAGTAGATTGTTGAGATTCGTAAATTTGTTTGTACTCTAAAGAGCTTTTTAGAAGCTCTTCATGAGTTCCTTGAGCTAAAACTTCTCCTTCCATAATCAAGATTATCTTGTCGAAATCTTTGATTGAGTCTATTTTTTGAGAGATTACAAGCTGCGTAATACCTGGATACTCATCATCTAAATTTTTAAAGATTTTCTGCTCAGTACCCTTATCTACTCTAGCCGTAAAGTCATCTAATAGCAGGATCCTCGGATTAATTGCCAAAGCTCTTGCTAAAGTTAAACGCTGTTTTTGTCCACCCGATAGATTAGAACCTCTTTCGTTTATATAAGTCTCTAAGCCTTGGTCTAAACCGTTAACAAAATTATTAAGTTCGGAAGCCGCAATTACTTTATTCAAGTCTGAGCTAGCCTGATGAAAATCTATATTTTCTCCAATTGTGGTATTAAAAATTATACTGTCTTGAAAAACAATACCCATTTGCTTATACAGATTTTGTAAATTGTAATCTTTTACATTAATGTCATCTATTAATATTTCACCTTCTGTAGGCTCAATTAAACCTGTTAGCAAATACATAACTTGAGTTTTGCCTGCCGCAGTAGGTCCAATAATTGCAGATTTTTTACCCGCTGGGATAGTGAATGATACATCTTTTAAAATATTTTTCTCATCAAGTATTAGACTTACATTTCTAAATTCAATTTTGCCTTCGATATCCTTTTGATAAGTTCCTTTACCCTCTTCAACTTTGGAGTCTAGGACTTCGTTGATTCTATTTATTGAAATAAAGGCCCTAGAAATTAAGTTGCTTATAAATCCAAGAGTTACAATTGGCCAAATTAATATACCTAAGTAAGTGAAAAAAGAAACAAAATCTCCGGGAGTAATACGATCTTGCAAAAATTCATTTGCTCCAACATATAAAACTAAGACTCCTCCTAAGCTACTTACAAGATTCATAAATGGAAACACAAAGGCAAAGCCATTAAGTATTTGGTAACCCAAAGTCCTTGCTGCAATATTCTGCTCTTCAAACTTTTGAATTTCTGACTTTTGAGAATTTAATACGCGAATTAAACTTGCTGCAACAATACTTTCTGTAATAACTCTATTTAGCGAATCTATTATTATTCTAGATTTAAAGAATAATGGGCCAAGTTTTTTAAATACAATAAAAAAGGCGCCGGCGATTAAAGGGATCATTAATAAACCAGCAATAGCCATTTGCCAATTTATACTAAACATTAAAGCGCCGGCGCCTACAAGTATAAATATCGAAGACAACAGCAAAATTAAGCTCTGTGAAATTAATTCACGAACTGCATCCACATCAGATGTTAATATACTTAATAGTTTTGACGGTGTAATTTGATTTATAAATTTGAAAGTCTGTTTTGCAATCTTGCTGGAAATTGCAACACGTAAATTAAAAGCAACTTTTTGCGATAAATATACACCTGCAACCATCTGCATAATACCTATTGCAAAAGAAACAAATATAAGGACAATCATTGTATTAACAAGTTCAGTGTAGTCTTGCCTAAGCGCAGCTGCATCAAAAATATAACCTATATATTTAGGAGTTATTAAAGATAATACTGTTGCTGTTATTGTTAATAGAACTAAAAAAGCAGCAACAAATTTGTAAGGTTTTACAAACATTACAACTGTAGCTATAGGATTTGTACCTTGAAATTGAGGTTTATTGGCTGGATTTTCAGTCACAGAAGTACTTTTTTTAGGTCCTTTAATATTCATAAAAAAGAAATTTGCCTATTAGAATCAAATACCGATTTGTTCAGTATATCACTTCTAGGCAAGCGTTACCTATTCTGAGACAGCCAAATGTTTAGTGTTAAACTACTATCTTTATACTCTTTTGCATTTTCAATGCCGATATATCGCCAATGCCAGGCTTCGTGCTGATAGCCTGTTTCTGAGTCTTTACCAGCCGGGTACGATTGCACGAAGCCGTACTTATGAGCATTCTCCATAAGCCAGCGTCCTGCAGCACCGTTTTCAAAGTTATTAGTTAAATCAAAGCCGGTTTCTTGGTCTACAAAGTCGACTGCCGTTCCTAACTGATGTTCAGAAAATCCTGGTCTGGCAGAAACTTTATCAGCTTCTTCCTGGCCATATTGTCGTACCCAACCCGCATATGTTCGATATTGATCTAAATAGCTTCTATAACCCGAAGCAATTACTAAATTTTTATTTAACTCACGCTGTAAATCTCCTGCCATAACTTTTAATGCATCACCTGTTTCTGCAGTTACTAAAATTGGCAGTGAACTATTTGTAAATAAAAGCAGGTCTTTATTTAC
>Ga0226835_1000114_pt1 | contig 153526 bp, 144 predicted proteins | sample LAC_MetaG_1_FD_163627 | JGI IMG/M metagenome (GOLD analysis project Ga0226835, IMG submission 163627) | Anaerobic ammonium oxidizing microbial communities from anammox membrane bioreactor (MBR) in UC Berkley, California, United States -... | ecosystem: Engineered > Bioreactor > Anaerobic >... | reverse complement strand
TTGGTGCCCAGGGGCGGAATCGAACCACCGACACTGCGATTTTCAATCGCATGCTCTACCAACTGAGCTACCTGGGCGCCGTGGGCCCCGCGAGCGGGGGCCGAAGGAGAGCGCGGGCGTTATAAAGGCCCGCTGCCGCCCTGTCCAGAAGGCTCTGAAATTGCCGTCAAATCGGCCCCGATTAATGCCGGCGCACCGGCGTGGAGGGGTCACAAGCGAGCACGCCGACACCCCGTTCCTTGTCCGATCCAAAGGCCAGTGCTGCAGCCCGCCGACCCTCTTTGCCCGCCCTCTTTATTGAAGGCCGCACTTCTTCTTGAAGGCCAAATCCAATTCTTAAGGCCACATCCTGTTCCTAAAGGCCAAAGCCCCGTTCTTAGAACCACGCCCTGCGTTGCCCGCCCGTCGCGTCCCGCTCGCCGGCCCTCTTCGTCGAAGACCACGCTTCCTCTTGAAGACCAAGTCGAACTCTTGAAGGCCAAGTCGAATTCTTAGGGTCATCTCCTACATTGCCTGTGGACCTGCGGCGAGCAGCAGATGCTCACGATCGCCAGGACATTGATGGGCAATCCGACCTTGCTGCTGCTGGACGAGCCCTCCGAAGGCCTCGCGCCGCGGCTCGTCGAAACCATGGGCGAGGCCATACTGCGTCTCAAGCAATCCGGGCTTTCGATATTGCTCTCGGAGCAGAATATCCATTTCGCCGACCGGATCACCGATCGCGTCTATGTGATCGAAAAGGGCTCGGTCGCCTATGACGGGAGCATTGTGGCGTTCCGCGAGTCGCGGGACGTCCACGAGAAGTATCTGGCGGTGTGATCTTCGTTTGCGGTGCGGGTTCACCCACCGCTATTTAAACGCGATCGTCGCCGGTCCCGCTTCGGCACGGCCGATGATGCGCGCGGCCGGATAGCCGGCGTCGCGGATGAATTGCGCGATCGAGGCCGCCTTGTCGGGCGCGCAGGCGGCCAGCAGTCCGCCCGAGGTCTGCGGATCGGTCAGGAGATGCCGGCGCCATTCCGGCAGGTCGTGCGGCAGCGTCGCGCTCGCGCCGTAGCTCGCGAAGTTGCGGTGCGAGGCGCCGGTGACGAAGCCGTTCTGCGCCAGCGTTGCCGCCTCCGGCAGCAGCGGCACGTCGTCGAGCCGGATGCGCAGCGAAAGCCCCGAGCCGCGCGCCATCTCCAGGCCGTGACCGAGCAGGCCGAAGCCGGTGACGTCGGTGATGGCATGCACGTCCGGCATTTTCGCCAGTTCCGCGCCGACGCGATTGAGCAGCGTCGTGGTCGCGATCAGGTCGGCATAGCCGGCCTGCGCCAGCGCGTCTTTCTTGATCGCCGCCGAATAGATGCCGACGCCGAGCGGCTTGGTGAGGATGATCGCGTCGCCGGCTCTGGCGTCGGCGTTGCGGCGCAGTTCCTGCGGGCTGCAGATGCCGATGACGGCGAGGCCGTAGATCGGCTCGGGACAGTCGATCGAATGCCCGCCGGCCACCGGGATACCGGCGGCCGTGCAGACATGAGTACCGCCTTCGAGGATGCGGCGCACCTGCGCGGGCGCGATCTTGTCGACCGGCATGCCGAGGATCGCCAGCGCCATGACCGGCCGGCCGCCCATCGCATAGATGTCGGAGATCGCGTTGGTCGCCGCGATCCGGCCGAAGTCGAACGGATCGTCGACCATCGGCATGAAAAAGTCGGTGGTTGCGATGATGCAGGTCTTGTCGTCGAGTTGCCAGACGGCGGCGTCGTCGGAGGTCTCGGTGCCGACCAGCAATTGTGAATACACATTATTTCGCGGGATCGCCGAGAGCAGGTCCTGAAGCACGGAGGGCGCGAGCTTGCATCCGCAGCCGCCGCCATGCGCGAGGCTTGTCAGTCGAACTTGCGGGATATTCATGGCTCCGGTCTCCTCGTGGAATTTCGGATGGCGCCGCGCATGGAACAGCTCGCCGGCTCATGCGTTGGAACAGAGCCGGCGACGGCCGCCGCACGTGATCTACCACGTGATTTGCCTTGTGACAGGAGCCATCCATGACAGCCCGTCTATTGCTTTCGATCGTTGCCGCCGCCGTGATTGTCGCCGGCGGCGCGGCGCTGGCGCAGGATAAGCCGGTATCCGGCGAGCAGCCGCCGCCGGCCCAGCAATCCGCGCCGGCCGATTCCTCGCATGCGTCCGGCCACGATGTGCAGACGGGAAAGCCGGAGAGCGGCGAAGTCCAGAACAACGAACCGCATGCCGGCAGCGGCCAGACAAAACGCGAGGCGGAGACGACGGGCGGAGCCTCGACACCACGGCTCGACGTCCCTCCATCGGATCTCAAGCGCTAGCCTTGACCGGCTTTTGGGCCGGCTTGTTGGCCGGGTTGGTCTGCGCGGTGGGGCGCCAGGCCGAAACGAGGTTCGCGACGGCTCCCGCAATATCGCCGTCGGCGACATAGCGTCCGAGCGAGAGGCGCACCGCGCCGAGCGCCTCCTCGGCGGGAATGCCCATTGCCAGCAGGATCGCTGAAGGGTCTTCGCGGTCGGCATGGCAGGCGGAGCCGGTCGACGCCAGGACATGCGGGCAATTCTGCAGCAGCACGCGCCCGGACACGCCGGGAAACAGGACATTGAGCGTATTGGGAAGCCGGTCGGTCGGGTGTCCGGCGAGTTTCAGGCCGGGAATTTCCTGCTGCAGGCCGGCTAGCAGCCGGTCGCGCAAGTGTGCGAGCCGTCCTTGCTCGTGCTGAAGATGCTCAGCCGCAAGCACGCAGGCGCGCCCGAGCGCGACGATGCCGGCGACATTCTCCGTTCCGGGCCGGCGTCCGTGCTCCTGTCCGGCGCCGAACAGGATCGGCTGCAGTTGCACGCCGCGCCGCGCGTAGAGTGCGCCGATGCCCTTGGGCGCATAGAGCTTATGGCCGGCGATCGACAGGAGGTCGACGCCCATCGTACGCACGTCGACCTTGATCTTGCCGAGCGATTGCGCCGCATCGGCATGCATGAGTGCGCCGTGACGCCGTGCCGCGGCGGCGATTTCGGTGACCGGTTGCAGCGTGCCGATCTCGTTCTGCGCATGGATGACGCTCACAAGCGCGGTGTCTGCGCCGATGGCCGCGGTCATCGTGGCGGGATCGACGCGGCCGTCCGCGCGCGGCGCGATGCGGCGCACCGAATAGCCTCGCTGCTCCATCGCCGCGCAGGTCGCCTCGGTCGCCGGATGCTCGATGGCGGTGGTGACGATGACGCGCCGCCCGGACTCGCGGCTCGCCGCGCCCGCGATCGCCATATTGCTCGCCTCGGTGCCTCCGCTTGTGAAGATGATCTCGTCGGCGTTCGCTCCGATCAGGCCGGCGACCTGGGCGCGCGCGGTCTCGATCGCATCGCGCGCGACATGCCCGGGCGCATGCGCGGAAGAGGGGTTGCCGAAATTCGTGTGCAGAAAGGGCAGCATGGCCTCGACGACAGCGGGGTCGACCGGCGTCGTCGCGTTATAGTCGAGATAGATCGGCTGCATTGCTCACCTGGAAGGATGCCCGGCAGCCCGGGCGAACTGCACATCTCTATCAAGCCGGCGGTGGAGGCGGCGTCGGCCGCCTCCACCGTCGTTTTTCATGGTCGCAGGATCAGACGGAAATTTCCTGCGAGGTGAGCGTGTACCTGAAGTTGTCCGGATCGAGGCAGTCGAGGCGAACCGATGCGACTTCGGCCTGCGGATACATCAGGAACTCGAGCTTCGGTCCGGCCGACCCCGGCAGCGCGATGTCGTGCGCAAAGTTGTAGGCGAGCCAGTTGCCCTCCCACGACCCGAGCAGGACGGAACGCGCGGCGACCACTTTCGGATCGTTCATCTGCAGATTCGCCGGCGGCTCCTCGAGGATGACCTTGCGGACGTCGGCCGGATCGACCGGCACCCAGCCGAAGCCGGCCAGGTAGACTTCAGCGCGGCAATGCTGCGCCTTGGTGATGTTGGCGGTGCCGGCGCCGAGGCTCTTGTAGCCGAACTTCGAGGGTGCCACGCGCACGCCATACACGTCGCGCGCCGGCAGGCCGGCGGCACGCGCGAGGCCGACATAGAGCGCGTTCAGGTCGGCGCATTTGCCGGTCAGGTCGCCGGATTTGAGCATGGCGGCGACGTCGCCAATGCCGCAGCCGCGGGTCTTCGGGTTGCGCGCGCTGTTCTCGACCACCCAGTCGTAGATTTTGCGGGCTTTTTCGATGTCGCCCTTCGCGCCTCCGACGATCTTGTCCGACGTCTGTTTCACGATCCCGTCGACCGGGATGAGCGCGGTCGAACCGGTATAGAGCTTGCGGTCGGCGTCGGACAAAGCCTGCGCCTTGCCGGGCTTCGAAAGGTCGATCGCGCGGTCCTGCGCCGAAATCTGGCTGACGATTTCGATCGCCGGAGCCTTTTCCGATTCGTCCCACTGCGCATGGACGAAGGTGGCCTTGTATTTCGGATCCGTCTTCAGTGCAGCCGTCTTCGCGTTCGTTGTCCATTTCGATGCGCCGGACTTGAACCAGCCGGCCTCGTTGACCGAAGGGACCGGAATCCAGGCCTGCACCTTGCCCTTCGGGTTGGCGATTTCGAGCTTGGTGGTGATCTGGAAATTCTTCCAGCCGCCCGGTTTGGGCGCGAAGGTCGCCGCCTGTGCGAACGCGCCGCGCGGCAGTGTCGCGACGGCGGAAAAAGCGGCGCCGGCTTTGAGCAGATCGCGTCTGTCGATTTTCATCTTATCCTCCCGTTTGAGTTGGTTTGGTTCGCTGCGGGCGCGGCGCGGCCGTGCCCGCAGTTGCTCTGGCTTTGAGAGTCTGAAGAAGTTTCGGAAAATCGAGCCGATCCCATTCCAGGTCCTGCTCGACAAACAGACGCGGCGTCAGGTTCGCATCGAGCAGATAGGAGGTGGGAAGGGTCTGGACGTTCCAGGACTTTGCGATCGCGCGGTCGCGATCGAGGAGAATCGGAAAGCTGACCGGCGACTTTTCGAAGAACCGCTGCACGCGCCCGTCCGGCTCGGCGACCGAAATCGCGACGATATGCATTGCGGCATTGCTGTGTTGCGCGTTGAAGCGTTCGAGTGCCGCCATCTCGGGCCGGCAGGGCTCGCACCAAGTCGCGAAGAAATGCACCAGCACCGGGCGACCCCGGTAGCCGGCAAGCGAACGTTTTGCGCCCGCGATGTCGGGAAGCGTGAAATCCGGCCGATGGCTGCCGGAAAATATTTTCAGCAGATCGTGTGGATCGCCGGCCGGCGCCGATGCACCCGGATTGGTGGAAACGGTCTGCGCACTGACGAAAATAGTTGCAAATGTAACCAGTGATGCAGCGAAACGGACAAGCACGCTCTGTCGGTAGCGCCGTGCACCGGTACGCGTGCGTTGGAGATGTCGGCCCCGGACCTCGGGAGCGGCCATTGTCGGCACGAGGCCATAGGAAAGGTCACAGGCAAATGCGTCAAGACGATTCTTCGTGAGCGCCCGGCGGCCTACCGGGACATGAAATCGCATGTTCCGGTGCAGGAAATGTTGCATTGCATAATAGAAATTTGCGATCGCACAATTTTGGTAGCTTCATCAACTCCGTTCACAGTCTCGTTTCCGGTGCGCGCGCGTGTCGCAGAAACCCGCGATGACGCGTGTTTCACGACGTTGTGCGGCGATATGAACGGGCCACGGAGTTTGACTTTAGAATAACCCAAAAATAGTCTTCGATGACGAACTTTATGTTCGGGCTGTCCCCCGTTGGGGGCCAATCGAGGAATGCCTCTATGAATATGGAGCTCTCGCGGCGCTCTTTTATGAAGGGCGCCAGCGCGGGTTTGGCAGGGACAACGCTCGGATCGCTTGGATTTGGTGAAATCGAAGCGGCACACGCAGCGTCAATCCGGCCATTCAAACTCGCGCGCACCAAGGAAGCACGCAGCAGCTGCCCATACTGTGCAGTGTGCTGCGGTATGCTTGTCTTCTCGGCCGAGAATAAAGCCGGCAAGCTCGAAGTCACCCATATCGAGGGCGACGCCGACAATCCGGTCAATCGCGGGACACTTTGTCCGAAGGGCGCCGGCGCGCTGGACTATATCCGCGCCAAGACGCGCGTTAAGAACCCGATGTATCGCAAGCCGGGTTCGAACAGGTTCGAGCAGGTCACCTGGGACTTCGCAATGGAACGCATCGCGAAGCTCATGAAGGAAGACCGCGACGCGAACTTCATCGAGAAGAACAAGGACGGCGTGACCGTCAATCGCTGGCCGACCATGGCTTTCCTCTCGGGCAGCTCCTGCACCAACGAGACCGGCTGGATCACCTGGAAGGTGGCTCGCGGTCTGGGGATGCTGCAGATCGAGAACCAAGCAAGGATATGACACGGACCGACGGTGTCCAGTTTGGGCCCAACATTCGGTCGCGGTGCAATGACCAACAACTGGACGGACATCAAGAACGCTGATGTCGTCTGGATCATGGGTGGTAACGCTGCAGAGGCTCACCCCTGCGGCTTCAAGTGGGTCACGGAAGCGAAAGCTGAGCGTGGTGCGAAGCTGATGGTGGTCGATCCGCGGTTCACGCGGTCGGCGGCTGTCTCGGATCACTATGCGCCCATCCGGGCGGGCAGCGACATCGCGTTCCTGTCGGGCGTCATCAACTATCTGCTGACGAACGACAAGATCCAGCGCGAGTATGTCAAGAACTACACGAACATCTCCTACATCGTGAAAGAGGGCTTCGGCTTCAACGAAGGACTCTTCACCGGCTACGACGAGAGCAAGCGCACCTACGATCGCAGCTCGTGGGAATACGAAATCGGTCCGGACGGCTTTGCCGTGCGCGACGAGACGTTGGCCCATCCGCGCTGCGTGTACCAGCTGATGAAGAAGCACTATGCGCAGTACACGCCGGAGACGGTGGAGCGCGTCAGCGGCACTCCGAAGGACAAGTTCCTGAAGGTCTGCGAAATGGCGGCGTCGACCGCGACGGGTGATCGTTCGATGACGATCATGTACGCGCTCGGCTGGACGCAGCATTCGCACGGCGCTCAGAACATCCGTTCGGCGGCCATGATCCAGTTGCTGCTGGGCAATATCGGCGTGCCGGGTGGTGGCATCAACGCGCTTCGCGGTCACGCGAACGTGCAGGGCATCACCGACATCGGAACGCTGACGGCGTCCTTGCCGGGCTATCTGGCAATGCCGACCGACAGCGAGCCCACGCTCGAGTCGCATCTGGGCAAGCGGACCTTCAAGCCGCTGCAGGCAAACCAGACCAGCTACTGGCAGAACTACCGGAAGTTCTATGTGAGCTTCCTCAAGAGCCTGTACGGCGAGAAGGCGACGAAAGAAAACGAGTTCGGCTATCAATGGATGCCGAAGCTCGACGTTGCCTATGACGTCTTGCGCATGTTCGAGGTGATGCATCAGGGCAAGACCACCGGCCTTCTGTGCCAGGGGTTCAACCCGCTGATGTCGGTCGCCTACAAGGCCAAGACCGTTGCCGCACTGTCGAAGCTGAAGTTCCTGGTCAGCATGGACCCGATCGAGACCGATACGGTCCGTTTCTGGGAGAATCACGGCGAGTTCAACGACGTCGATCCTTCCAAGATTCAGACCGAGGTGTTCATGCTGCCGGTCACCTCGTTCGTCGAGGAGGACGGAAGCTTCACGAACTCGAGCCGCAACATCCAGTGGAAATGGAAGGCGGCCGACCCGTACGGAGAGTCGAGGAGGGACATCGAGATTCTCGCTGACCTCTATCTGCGGCTCAAGAAGCTGTACGAGAAGGATGGCGGCAAGGGCGCAGAGCCGTTCCTCGCCGTCGACTGGAACTACAAGGACCCGACGCATCCGTCTTCCGAAGAGGTTCTGAAGGAGCTCAACGGCAAGGCCCTCGTGGACCTGAAGGATGCCGAAGGCAAAGTTACGCGTGCCGCCGGCTCGCAACTCGCGAGCTTTGGCGAAATGCGTGATGACGGCTCCACCGACGGTGTTCAGTGGATCTACACCGGCATCTACGGGCCGAACGGCAACATGGCGCAGCGTCGCGACAACAGCGACCCCTCCGGGATGAACGTCTACGGAAGCTGGGGTTTCTGCTGGCCGGCAAACCGCCGCATTCTCTACAATCGCGCTTCGGCCGACCCGCAGGGCAAGCCGTGGAGCGATGCCAAGAAGTATGTGTACTGGAACGGCGAACGCTGGACCGGTGCGGACGTGCCGGACTTCGTTCCGACCATCCCGCCGGAACGCGGAACTGGTCCGTTCATCATGAATCCCGAGGGCGTCTCCCGTCTGTTCGCCCGCGGCTTCATGGCGGATGGCCCGCTCCCGGTCCACTACGAGCCGTTTGAGTCACCGGTTACCAACCCGCTGTTCCCGAAGGTTCGGGGCAATCCGGTCGCGCGTGTCTTCAAGGGCGACATGGAAGTCTTCGGTTCCGCCAAGGACTTCCCCATTGTCGGCACGACCTATCGTCTGGTGGAGCACTTCCACTACTGGACGAAGAGCGTGCACATGAACGCCGTTGCCCAGCCTGAATTCTTCGTGGAAATCTCCGAACAGCTCGCGAAAGAAAAGGGCATCAGACCGGGACAGATGGTCCGGGTCTGGTCCAATCGCGGGCAGGTGAAGGGGAAGGCTGTCGTCACGAAGCGGCTTGTGCCGCTGAAGATCGACGGAAAGACCGTCCATCAGGTCGGTCTGCCGCTCAACTTCGGCTTTATCGGTGAAACCAAGAAGGCTTCGCCGGTGAATTCGCTGACGCCGGCCGTGGGTGACGCGAATGCGCAGACGCCTGAATTCAAGGCGTTCCTCGTCGATATCGAGCCCATTCCTGGGCCGGTGGCATAAGGGAGGCTGAAACCATGTTTCCTCCGATCCCGAACCCCACCACCCAGGCCACTCCGGCGAAGTTCGGCGAAGCCGACCTGATCCGGCGCTCCGCTTCGAACATCACGCCTGCCGCCAAGCGGCAGACGGAAGTCGCGAAGCTGATCGACGTGTCCAAATGCATCGGCTGCAAGGCATGCCAGGTGGCGTGCCTTGAGTGGAACGATCTGCGCGAGGAAGTCGGCGTCAATGTGGGTCTCTACGAGAACCCGCACGACCTGACGCCGAACACCTGGACGCTGATGCGTTACACCGAGTACGAGAATCCCGAATCCGGCAATCTCGAGTGGCTGATCCGCAAGGACGGCTGCATGCATTGCGCGGATCCGGGCTGTCTCAAGGCCTGTCCGGCGCCTGGCGCGATCGTGCAGTACTCCAACGGAATCGTCGATTTCGTGAAGGCCAACTGCATCGGTTGCGGCTATTGCGTGAAGGGATGCCCGTTCAACATCCCGCGCATCTCCAAGGTCGACCATAAAGCCTACAAGTGCACGCTCTGCTCCGATCGCGTCGCGGTCGGCCAGGGTCCGGCCTGTCAGAAAGCCTGTCCGACGCAGGCGATCGTTTTCGGCACCAAGGACGAGATGAAGAAGTGGGCCGACAAGCGCATCGCCGACCTCAAGTCGCGCGGGTTCAAGAATGCCGGTCTCTACGATCCGCCCGGCGTGAGCGGTACGCACGTCATGTACGTGCTGCAGCACGCCGACAAGCCGCAGATTTATGCGGGCCTTGCCAACAACCCGACGATCAGCCCGATCGTCGAGCTTTGGAAAGGTCTGACGAAGTATGCGGGCTTGACCGCGATCGGCGCGTTCGCCGCGTTCGGTCTTCTCCACCATATCGTCTCGGGGCCCAACCGGGTCTCCGACGAGGATGAGAAGAACGCCAAGCGGCTAGCACAGGGACGTTCGTGATGAGACACTCGGAAGTAGCACCCGGTGATAGCGTTCATCCCGGCGACCCTGTGGTCGTTGACCGCTACACCACCGGCGCGCGGATCAACCACTGGATCACGGCGGCGAGCCTCGTGCTCCTCGCCTTGTCCGGCCTCGCGCTGTTCCACCCAAGCCTGTTCTTCCTCAGCGGACTGTTCGGCGGCGGAAGCACGACGCGCATGATCCATCCGTGGATCGGCGTCATCCTGTTCTTCAGCTTCCTCGGTCTGTTCCTGCGTTTCTGGAAGCTCAATCTCTGGGAGCGCACGGACAATGTGTGGATGGGCCGGCTGCGTGATGTCCTGACCGCCCACGACGAGAACCTGCCCGAAGTCGGCAAGTACAATGCCGGCCAGAAGATGGTGTTCTGGTCGATGTCGCTCCTGATCCTCGTTCTGATCACGAGCGGCATCGTGATCTGGGATCAGTATTTCTCGGAATACTTCTCCATCGAGCAGAAGCGGATTGCGGTGCTGATTCACGCCATCACCGCGATCGTTGCGATCTGCGTCTGGATCGTCCATGTTTATGCGGCGATCTGGGTCCGCGGTACGATCAGCGCCATGACGCGCGGCCGGGTGACCGGCGGCTGGGCATGGCGGCATCACCGCCGCTGGCTGAAGGAATTGGTCACGGGCAGGCCGTGAACTGAAACAATGGATGCGGCGCCGGTTCGCCGGCGCCGCATACCGGTACGCCACGTGGCCCGTGCGGTTCGTGAGGTAGAGTAATAATGAGCAAAGCCGGCGATATCGAACCAGACCCTTCCGTAATCGGTAACATCGCCAAGCCGCCCTTCGTACGGCTTCCTGATTCCAGACAGCTCTTCACCGATCGCGCGCAGCGTTTCCGTGCGCTAGCGGACGGGCACGAGCTTGCCTCCTATCTGCTGTTCCTGGCCGACCTGTCGCAAGCGCAGGCGGATATCCAGAGCGATCTGCCCGAGCCGGAAATGCCGGCGGCCGAAACGCGCGCGCGCGCGAAGGCGCACAGTATGCCGCCGCTCGACCGCGGCCGCTTCACGGCCGACGCGGCGTTCGACGTCGCCTTCGAGCGGCTGACGGCGGCGGCGGAGCCGATCGACATGCCGGCGCCGGCGCGTGAGGCGCTAACGCGCCTCAAGCACGCCGATGCGACGATCCCGACGATGGTGCGCAATGTGCTCGACGACGCGATCCCGATCGAATCGATGGCCGAGCACGTCTTCGTTGCGGCCGCCCTGCAGGTGCATTTCGCGCGCCTGGCGCAGCGGCTGGATGCCGCGCAGCTTGTCCCCGTCGGTGACGGCGTCTGTCCGGCCTGCGGCGCCGCGCCGGTCGCGAGCCTCGTCGTCGGATGGCAGAATGCCGACGGCACGCGCTTCTGCTCCTGTTCGCTTTGCGGCACGCTCTGGAACTTCGTGCGCGTGCGCTGCACGGTGTGCGGCAAGACGGACAAGATCACCTATCAGGAAATCAGCGGCGGCAACGGCCAGATCAAGGCGGAAGTGTGCGAGACCTGCGGCAGCTACAGCAAGGTGCTCTACCAGCAGAAGAACGCCGTTCTCGACCCGGTGGCCGACGACGTCGCCTCGCTCGGGCTCGATCTTCTGGTTCGCGAATTGGGGTTCCGGCGCGGCAACGTGAATCCGTTCCTGCTCGGATATTGATCGGGTCCTGCACCCATGAATCGGCAGTCCGCAGCATTGATTCGTATTCCCTCCGTCGACGAGGTGCTCAAGACCTCCGTCGCGGGCGATCTCATTGCGCGGTTCGGGCGTCAGGCCGTCGTCGGGGCGGTCCGCGCGACGCTCGATGCGATGCGCACCGGGATGCGAGCCGGCGATAGCGTCCAGTCCGGCCTTGAGGATGTCGCCGCCGCGGCGGGCGTCAGGCTCGAACGGGATGTGCGCCCCAATGTGCGGCCGGTTTTCAACCTCACCGGAACGGTTCTGCATACCAATCTCGGCCGTGCGATCCTCGCCGAGGCGGCGGTCGAGGCGGCGGCGGCGGCGATGCGCCAGGCGCTGGCGCTCGAGTTCGATCTCGAAACCGGAAAGCGCGGCGAGCGCGACTCCCTCGTCCGCAACCTGCTGTGCGAGCTGACCGGCGCGCAGGACGCCACCATCGTCAACAACAACGCGGCGGCCGTCCTGCTCGTGCTCAACACGCTGTCCCGGGACAGGGATTCGGTGGTCTCGCGCGGCGAACTGATCGAGATCGGCGGCGCGTTCCGCATGCCCGACATCATGGCGCGCGCCGGCGCGCGTCTGGTCGAGATCGGCACCACCAACCGCACGCACATGAAGGATTACGAGGCGGCGGTCCGCCCCGACACCGGCCTCGTCCTCAAGGTCCACACCTCGAACTACAAGATCCGCGGTTTCACCAAGGAGGTGCCGGCGCGTGAGCTTGCGGCGCTGGCGCGCGGGCGCGGCGTGCCGCTGGTCAACGATCTCGGCTCGGGGACGCTTGTCGATCTGTCGCGTTACGGGCTTGTGCACGAGCCGACGGTCGCCGAAGCGGTCGCCGAAGGCGCCGACATCGTCACCTTCTCCGGCGACAAGCTGCTCGGCGGGCCGCAGGCGGGCTTCATCGTCGGCCGCAAGGATCTGATCGCGCAGATCAACAGGAACCCGCTCAAGCGCGCGCTGCGTGTCGACAAGGTGCGGCTCGCCGCAGTCGAGGCGACGCTGCGCCTATACCGCGACCCGGACCGGCTGCAGGAGCGGTTACCGACGCTGCGCATGCTCGCGCGCCCGAGAGCCGACATCGTCGCTCTCGCGCAGCGGCTGCTGCCGGCGGTGAACGCGGCCGTGGGCGCGGGGTTTGCCGTCTCGGTCGTCGATTGCGGCAGCCAGATCGGTTCCGGCGCGCTGCCGGAAGAGCAGATCGAAAGCGCCGGCATCGCCTGCCGGCCTGCCGGCCAGGGCGGAAGCGCGCTGATCGCTCTGGCGGCGGCATTGCGCGCGCTGCCGGTCCCGGTCATCGGCCGTATCGAGGATCAGGCGCTGGTGCTCGATCTGCGCTGTCTGGAAGACGAAACGGGCTTTGTCGGCAATCTGCGGGCCCTGCAAACTCCGGGAAGCCGCTGATGGGATGGCTCGGCCGCATCATGGCGCGCAAGGACGCATCCGGCGCCGGGGACGTCGCCGAGCAGATGCGCGCGGCGTTCGAGGCCGCGCAGCGCGGGGATTACGAGACCGCGCTCGCGATCTGGGGACCGCTCGCGCATGCCGGCGTTCCGCGCGCGCAGAACAATGTCGGCGCATGCTTTTCCGAGGGGCTCGGCGTGGAGCGCGACGAGGCGCTGGCGCTTCGCTGGCTGACGCTTGCGGCCGATGCCGGCGACAGCGTTGGCCAGCGCAATCTCGCGGCGATCTATTTCAAGGGCCAGGGCGTCGAATCGGACCCTGCCCGCGCGGCCGCGCTCTATCGTTCCGCCGCCGAGTCAGGCGACGCGCCCGCGCAGGACATGCTGAGCTGGATGCTGCTCGAAGGCGAGATCATCGAACCCGATCATGCACAGGCCCTGCGCTTGGCGGAAGCGGCCGCGGCACAGGGCGTCGCGTCCTCGATGACCCGCGTCGGCATGATCTACCACAACGCGCTCGGCGTCGATCGCGACCCGCAGCAGGCGGCCCTGTGGTGGGACAAGGCGGCCATCCGCGGCGACGCCGACGCGCAGGCCATGCTGGGCGCCGCCTATCATCTGGGCGCGGGCGTTCCCCGCGATCCCGTCGTCGCGCTTTCCTGGCTGCTGCGCGGCCGCGAGGGCGGCAGCGAGCTGGCCGTGCCCTTCCTCGATGCCGTGCGCGCGTCGCTGACCCCGGTCGAGCTCGCGCGCGCGCGCGAGCTTGCCGAGAAGCCGTTGCCGGAGCCGGTCGCATGATCGTCGGAACGGCAGGCCATATCGACCACGGCAAGACCGCTCTGGTGCGCGCGCTCACCGGCGTCGATACCGACCGGTTGCAGGAGGAGAAGCAGCGCGGCATCTCCATCGATCTCGGCTTTGCCTACCTGCCGGCCGGCGAAGGGCAGATCATCGGTTTCGTCGATGTGCCGGGACACGACCGCTTCGTGCACAACATGCTGGCGGGCGCGACCGGCATCGATTTCGTGCTGCTCGTCGTGGCCGCCGATGACGGCGTCATGCCGCAGACCGCGGAGCATCTGTCGATCGTCGATCTGCTCGGCATCGAGCGCGGCGTGGTCGCGGTCACGAAATGCGATCTCGTCGATGCCGGCCGGCTCGCCGAGGTGAAGACGCAGATCGCAAACGTCCTGTTGCCGACCGCGCTGGCCGATGCCGAGATCGTGCCGGTCTCCTCGGTCACCGGCGAAGGGATCGATGCCCTGCGCCAGCTTCTGTTCAAGGCCGCGCAGGGCGCCGGCAGCCGCACCGCGAAGGGCCGCTTCCGCCTTGCCGTCGACCGCTCGTTCATCCTGCCCGGCGCTGGCACCGTGGTCACCGGCACCGTCCTGTCTGGCATGGTCGCGATCGGCGACCGCGTCACCGTGAGCCCCTCGGGCCTCTCGGCGCGCGTGCGCTCGATCCATGCCCAGAACCGCCCCTCGGAGACCGGCCGCGCCGGCGACCGCTGCGCGCTCAATCTGACGGGCGAGGGCATTTCCAAGGACGCCATCGCGCGCGGCGACGTCGTGCTCGATCCCGAATTGCATGCGCCGGCGGACCGCATCGATGCGACGCTGCGCGTCCTGCCGGGCGAGCCGCGCCCGATCGCGCAATGGATGCCGGTGCGGCTGCATCATGCGGCTTCCGAAACCGGCGCTCGCGTCGTGCTGCTCGCCGACGAGCCGCTGGTGCCCGGCAGCCAGGGCTATGTGCAGCTCGTGCTCGATCGGCCGATCGCGGCCGCGGCCGGCGACCGGTTCGTGCTCCGGGACACCAGCGCGCAGCGCACGATCGGCGGCGGCCGCTTCCTCGATCTGCGCGCGCCCGCCCGCAAGCGCCGCACGCCCGAGCGTTTCGGCCAGCTCGAGGCCCATGCCGTCGCCGATCCGGAACGGGCTTTGCTGCAGTTGCTCGACCGGGCGCCGGGTTATGCCGACCTCACCGTGTTCGCGCTCGACCGCGCGCTGGCGCCGGCCGAGGTCGAGGCGATCGTCGCGCGCAATTCGCTGGTGCGGATCGGCACCGCGAAGAGCACGCTGGTGCTGTCGCCGGCGCAGTGGCTCAAGCTCAAGCGCAGCCTGCTCGCGGTCCTCGAAAAATATCATGCGGAAAATCCGGATCTGGCCGGCATCGGCTTCGAGCGGCTGCGGCTGCAGCTCGAGCCGCGCCTGCCGGCGCCCGCCTTCGCCGCCATGCTGCAGGGTCTCCAGCGCACAAAGGACGTCGCGCTCGACGGCGCGTGGGTCAAGCTGCCGAGCCACGAGGTGCGGCTCAGCCCGCAGGACGAGGTGCTGTGGAACCGGATCCGTCCGCTCATCAGCGGCGGTGAACGCTTCCGGCCGCCCCGGGTGCGCGACATTGCCGGCCTGCTGGCGGTGCCGGAAGCGAATGTCCGCAAGCTTTTCAAGTTGCTGTCGCGCATCGGCCGGGTCGACGAGGTCGCACAGGACCATTTTTTCCTGCGCGGAACCGTCGCCGAGATGGTGGACATCGCGACCGACCTCGCCGCCAAAGGCGAGGGCGGCCAGTTCACGGCGGCGCAACTGCGCGACCGGCTCGACAACGGACGCAAGGTTGCGATTCAAATTCTGGAATTCTTCGATCGCCATGGCGTAACATTACGGCGCGGCGACCTGCGGCGGATCAACAGGCACCGGCTCGATCTGTTCCGCCGGCCGGCCGCCGCCGACGAGACACTCGGTTCAGGAAGAGAAGCGTCCCCGGTGGGGCGTCCGGACTTCAAATCCGGGAAGGGCCGCGAGACGGTTCTTAGTGGGTTCGACTCCCACTCTCTTCCGCCAATCAGCAGGAAGGCGACGCGATGACGGCAAAAGCGCTCGACGACTTCATCCGCGGCCTTGAGCAGACCGCGCATGCCGCCAACGTCGCCGAAGAGGCTTTTCGCGCCGACGTGGCACGGCGCATCAGGGAGCTCGAGCAGGAGCGTGCGTTCGCGTTCCGCAGGCTCAATCTGCTGCGTGCCCTGTCGCCCGCCATCCTCGCGGCCAAGGACCAGGAGGAGGCTGAAGCGCACGGGGCGGCCGCGCTGTTGCGCGAGCTTGGCTGGAGCAACGCGAGCGAATCGCAGCACGAGGTCGCGGAACGCTTTGCGCCCGTCATCACGGCGATTTGGCAAACCGGCCGCAGCGAGGACGAGAAAGCCGATGCGGCGCCGGTCGCCGACGCGCTGGCGGCGTTCGAGAAATGGTTTGCGGCGAACCGCAACGGTCCTTTCCTGAGCCTGATGGAAGTCGAAATTCAGGAGTTGCCGCTTGTCGAAGTCTGACCCGGACGGGCACGATACGTCGAGCTTCGACGAATGGGTGGTGGAGGAATTTCACCGCAGCCGCGGCTTCACCGCGCTGGTCGTGCTGATGAAGTTCGATAACATGACGGTGCTGCCGCTGCGTTCGACCTTCATGCACATCGTCGGCACCGAGATCAGCTGGAGTCAGTTGAGCGCGCTGTTGTCGAGCTCCGGCGTGCATTGGGATGCGGTGCTGTTCGACACGCTGACGGCGGACGACGGTGGTCCGGTCGAGGATTACGCGGCAAGGCTTGCCTTGCGCACGCTTGAGAAGCGAGTGGTCGAGGACCGCCTCGTCATCAACGAAGGCCATTTCTTCGACCAGTGGGGTCGCCGCATGATCATCGAGGAGATGCAGCCGCAATGACGCGGGTGCTGCGCGTCATCGACACCGGCCTGCGGCCTGCGCGCTGGAACGTCGCCATGACCGCCGCGCTGGCCGAGCTGCACGGCGAGGGCCGGATCGCGAACGCGCTGCGCTTCCATCGATACCCTGAATCGGTACTGGTCGGGCGCCATCAGGCGCTCGCCGACGCCGTCGAGGTCGGGGCTTGCCGCGCCTTTGGCATCGAGATCGCGCGCCGCATGTCCGGTGGCGGGGCGGTCTATATGGCGCCGGGCGCGCTCGCTTGGGATTTCGTCGTTTGCCGCAGGGACGTGCCTGCGCATCGCGACGCTGCCAATGCCGCGATCTGCGAGGCGATCGCCGCCGGGCTCGCACGGCTCGGCCTGCCTGCGCGCTATCGCCCGCCCGGCGAGATTGAGGTCGAGGGGCGCAAGATCTACGGCTCAAGCGGTTATTTCGAAGGCCGCACGCTGCTGCATCAGGGAACCGTTCTGCTCGAAGCCGATATCGGTCGCATGGCGGAGGTCCTGAAGCTGCCGCCGGACGAATCCGCTCACAAGAAGCGCGGTCTTGCCCGACGCCTCGTCGGCATTTCCGAACTGCTCGGGCGCGTGCCCGATCCCGGCGCGATCGAGACCGCGGTCGCAACCGCGATCGCCGGTGCGTTCGGGTTCATCCTGCAGACCGATGCGCCGCAGGCGCAGGAGGTGTTGCTTGCCGACGTGCTCTTCGCACGGGAAATGTCGCAGGATTCGTTCGTTTTCGACGCGACGCTGCCGCGCGCGGTCCGCACGGTCGCCGGCCGCGACGGCGTGGTGAGCGCCTATGTCCGCCTGCATCCCGGCGACGAGTGTCTGATCGAGCAGATCTGGCTGACCGGACAATTCGAGGCGTCGCCTGCGCGCGCCATCGCCGATCTCGAAGTCTCCTTGCGCGGCCTGCCCGTTCGTCAGGCCGCGCAGCGGGCGCTTGCGGCGCTCTCGGACGCAAGCGTCAGATTGCGCGGGACGACCGGCGGCAGCATCGTGGCGGCGATCGTGAACGCTGCGGAGAAGCAGCAGCAGGCGGGCCTGTCGTGACGCGCCGGCTCCTGATTGTTCTCGTCAATACCGATCCGCGCAATCCGGAGGAGCTCGGCGCGCCCTTCTATCACGCGGCGGTGGCGGCGGCGATGGACTACCAGGTCGATGTGGTCTGCACCGCGACGTCGGGGAAGCTGATGATCAGGGGTGTCGCCGAGACCATCCATGTCAAGGCCGGTCATCCGATGACCGTCTATGATTGGATCAAGGAGGCGCATGGGCACGGCGCGAAATTCTGGGCCTGCCCGGCCAATCTCGATCTGTTCGACATTACCGAATCCGACCTGATCCCCGAATGCCAGGGCATGATGGGCGCGGCGACGATGATCAGCGACATCATGGATGGTGAGTGCCGGGTCCTGACCTATTAGGAGGCGACGTGCCGATCATCCGCGGCTGCAATTTTCCCGACGATCTGCTCTACGACGTGCCGCACCACGCCTGGTATAAGCCGCTCGGCGACGGCACGGTGCGCGCGGGCATGACGCCGGTGGCGATTGCGCTTGCGCGCGAAGTGCTGGTCTTCACGCCCAGACGCGTCGGGACGGATTTCGAGAAGAACCGCTCGTTCGCCACCGTCGAGAGCGCCAAATGGGTCGGCGCGGTGCGGGCGGGGTTCGACGGCGTCATCGTCGCGCTCAACGAGCGACTGATCGCGCGGCCGATGATCGTCAACGCTGACTGTTACGGCGAAGGTTGGATGATGATCGTGCGGCCGGCCGCGTCCGACTGGCAGGACGGCCTCGTCACCGGCGCTGCGATCGGACCCGCCTACGAGGCGTGGATGGACAGCGAGGGCTTCGCCGGCTGCGCGGCATGAAGAGCACCGGACCGGTCGATACCGACATCGTTCTCGTCGGCGGCGGACATGCCCATGTGCATGTGCTCGTCGCGTTTGCGATGCGTCCGCAGCCCGGCGTGCGCATCACGCTCGTCGCGCGCGATCTCGAGACGCCCTATTCGGGCATGCTGCCGGGGCTGATCGCGGGTCTCTATACGCATGCGCAGGCGCACATCGATCTCGTGAAGCTTGCCGCCGCCACCGGCGCGCGGCTGATCCATGCCGAAGCGGTCGGGCTCGATCGCGTGTCGCGCAGGGTGCTGCTTTATGGTCGCGCGCCGGTCGGCTACGATCTCGTGTCGCTCGATGTCGGCATCACGCCCGCGCTCGACGCCATTGCGGGTGCTGCGCAGCACGCGATCGCGGTCAAGCCGATCGGCTCATTTGTGAATAAATTCAATAATTTACGGGAGGCTGCCGGAAAGGCCGCCGGCCCCCGGCATTTCGTCGTGATCGGCGGCGGGGCCGGCGGCGTCGAGCTCCTGCTGTCGCTGCGCACGCGGCTTCTGGCCGACGCGCGGGCGGCCGGACGCGACGCGGCCGATCTTGGCTTTGCGCTCGTCACCGACGGCGAGCTTCTGCGTTCGCATAACGCGCGGGTGCGCGACGCCTTTCGCCGCGTCCTGCACGAGCGCGCGATCGCATTGCATGAAAATTCGCGCGCGATCCGCATCGACGAAAAGTCCGTCGCGCTTGCGGGTGGCCGGACGCTGCCCGCCGATTTCGCGCTGGTCACCACGCATGCGGCGGCCCCCGGCTGGTTCGCGGGGACCGGGCTTGCGCTCGACGCAGGAGGATTCATTGCGGTCGGGCCGACGCTCCAGTCGCTGAACGATCCGGCGGTATTCGCCGCCGGCGATTGCGCGGCGCTGGTCGAGAGCCCGCGCGAGAAGGCGGGCGTCTATGCGGTGCGGGCGGGGCCGCCGCTGGCCGGGAACCTGCGCCGCTGCGCGCGCGGCGTTTCGCCGAAGGCCTGGCATCCGCAGAGCCGGCATCTCGCTTTGATCTCGACCGGCGAGCGCTACGCGATCGCTTCGCGCGGCGGACTGAAAGCCGAAGGCGCCTTTCTGTGGACGCTGAAGGACTGGATCGACCGGCGCTGGATGCGCATGTACCAGGACGTCGATCGCCTGCTGGCGCGGATGCCGGCACGGACCGGCACGGCGGCCGCGATAAAGCATGAAAGCGTCGAGATGCGTTGTGGCGGTTGTGCCGCCAAGGTCGGCCCCGGCCCGCTGTCGCGCGCGCTCGCCCGTCTGGATCGTCCGGTTGCCGGCGACGTGCTGGTCGGGCTCGATGCGCCCGACGATGCTGCGATCCTTCTTGCGCCGAAGGACCGACATCTGGTGCAGACGATCGATTTCTTTCGCGCATTCGTCGACGATGCCTATGTGTTCGGCGAGGTCGCGGCCAATCATGCGCTCAACGACATCTTCGCCATGGGCGGCGTGCCGCGTGCGGCGCTCGCCACCGTCGTCGTGCCTTACGGGCCGTCCGCCAAGGTCGAGGAGGAACTGTTTCAGGTGCTGGCCGGCATGCGCGCCTGCCTCGACCGCGAGCAGGTTACGCTTGCCGGCGGACATTCGAGCGAAGGTGCCGAGCTTGCGGTCGGGCTTTCCGTCACCGGCGACGTTGCGCCGGATAGGGTTCTTCGCAAGGGCGGACTGCGGCAGGGCGACGTGCTGATCCTCACCCGTCCGCTCGGGACCGGAATCCTGTTCGCGGCCGCGATGCGCGCCAGGGCGTGCGCGCCGCACATCGCGCAGGCGCTCGCGTTGATGCGCCGCTCGAACCGCGCCGCCGCCGCAATCGTCATCGAGCATGCAGCCTCGGCCATGACCGACGTCACCGGCTTCGGCCTGATCGGCCATCTCGGCGAGATGCTCGCGGCCAGCGGCGCGCAGGCCGGTCTCGATCTTGCGGCGATCCCGTTCTATGGCGGGGCGCTGCCGCTGGCCCGCGCCGGCATCAGCTCGACCTTGCTGCCGGAGAATCTGGCGCTTGCCGGTTTGCTGGCCGGCGACGTCGAGCCGCACGAACGGGCCGTTCTGTTCGATCCGCAGACGGCGGGCGGCCTGCTCGCGGGCGTGCCGGCGGCGCGAGCGGAATCCTGCCTGGCGCAGTTGAGAGATGCGGGCTACGAGGCGGCGGCGGCGATCGGAACGATCGTCGACGTCAGACGTGCGCCGAAGGATGTGCGCATCGCGGCGGCAGGCCGCATGCGCGACTGAGGGTGTCCCGCACGCTCAGCCGAATTTTCCGGCGAGCGCCTGCGCCAGCGCCTGACGCAGGAAATATTCGGCCGGATCGGTGACCCGCGCCATCTGGCCGATCAGCGTCAGCCAGTCCTCATCGCTTGCCTGATCGATGTAGCGGCGCGTCGCGCGGGCGGCATATTCGCCGACCGGCAGCTCGTTTTCCCGCGCCGCCGCCTCGACGCGCGTGACGAGCGCGAGGTCGTTGAGGCTCATCAGCGCTTCCAGCGCGGCATTGCCGTCGTCGAATTTGCGGATCAGGTCGCCGAGCAGCATCGCCTCGTCCTCAATTGACGCGGTGCCGCTCGGCATCGAGAGCGATGCCGTCGATATCGGCGGCCGCGACCAGCCGCGCGACATACTGGGCGAGCGCCGTGCGCGAGGCTCTTGCGTGCAGATAATGCGCGACATGGCCGGCGACGAGGTCGAACGGCTGCACCGTGCCGTCGCTGTCGCGGAAGCGGTTGCGGTTGTTGTCGTAATAGCGGCGGCAGGATTCGAGATCGGCGACCGGCACCTTCACCTCGCGTTCGACGAGCGCGCGCATCATGGCCTCGTCGTCGGTTTCCCGCCGCCCCAGCGCGTCGGTCTGCGGCTGCGGCACGATGCCGGCGCGCCGGGCTTCCTGCAGCAGGAGTTCGCGCACGACGAGCGCGCGCGCCGCCGCCTGCCAGGCGGCGATCGGCTTTGCGGCCGGATGGTTCTGCGCTTCGCGTGCGATGGCGTCGCGCGGGATCGCGACGCCGTTGACGGTGACCGGCGCGGGACGCTCGCCGATCGCCTGCTGGAGCGGGGAGCAGGTCATGATCCGTCACCGCGCCGGATAGCGCGGCGCGCCGGCCGGCAGTCCGCCGGCCGGACGGCCGCTGCGCACGATCTGGTAGCCGCGCCGTCCAAGATACCAGATCGGCGCACTCCAGACATGCACGAGACGGGTGAACGGGAACACGAGGAAGATCGTCATGCCCAGGAACAGGTGCGCGCGGAAGACCGAGTGGGCGTCCGTGAGCAGGGCCGAGACGCCGGGTTGCAGCGTGAGAATGCCCTGCGCCCAGTTCATGAACTTCACCATTTCGTGGCCGTCGAGATGGTTGAGCGAGACCGGGATCGTCGCGAGCCCGAGGATGAGCTGTGCATAGAGCAGCAGCAGGATCGCGATGTCGCCGAAGCTCGAGGTCGTGCGGATGCGCGAATCGAACAGCCGGCGGTGGATCAATAGCGTCATGCCGACGAAGCAGGCGATGCCGGCAACGCCGCCGATGACGATGGCCATCCATTGCTTGAATGTGTGGGAGATGCCGAGCGCGTCGAAGATCCAGATCGGCGTCAGCAGGCCGGCAAAGTGGCCGACGAAGATCACCAGGATGCCGACATGGAACAGGTTCGAGCCCCACATGAGCTGGCGCCGGCGCAAGAGCTGGCTCGATCCGGTTTTCCAGGTGTATTGCTCGCGATCGAAGCGCAGCCAGCTACCGACCAGGAAGACGGTCAGGCAGAGATAGGGATACCAGCCGAAGACGATGTAGGTGATTGCATCGCGCATCTTGTTCTCCTCAATTCCGTGGCGCGCCGGCGGGCCGTCGGGCGGCGCGCAGGCGCGCGACGAGGCCGTCCTTGCAATTGTCGGCACCGGGACCGAATTTGACTTCCTCGTCCAGCCAGGCGGCGTCGAGGGCTTCGAGGTCGTTCGGGTCGGGATCGTCCTCCTGCAGCAGGTTGGCGACGTCTTCCGGCCGTGCCGTGACGGCGGCGAGTGCCGTCAAGGCGCGGAACACCGCCTCATAGGGCGAGTGGCGCTTGCGCAGCCGCTCGGCCACCGCGGAGAGGATGTGCACCGTCTGCGCGAGATGTTCCTGGGCTTCCTTGAACGGCAGCGTCGAGAGGAATTCCAGGAACAGCGGCAGGAAATCCGGCAGCTCCGAAGCGCCGATCGCAAGGCCGTGCTGCTCGTAGAGCGCCTTGAGATCGATCATCGCCTGGCCGCGGTCGCGGCTTTCGCCGTGCACGTGCTCGAACAGGTGCAGGGACAGCGAGCGGGTGCGGTCGAACAACAGGATGTAGCGCTCCTGCAGGTCGTAGATGTCGCCGCTTGCGATCTCCAGCAGCAGCGCCTGAAGCTGGTCGCGCAAGCGCGGCGGCACCAGCGCTTCGCGCTCGATGACCTCGCTGATCTCGCCCGTCGCCTGCTGGATTTCCGGCGTCGGATAGGCCAGCAGGGCGGAGAGCGCCTTGAAGGTTTTCGCCATCAGGCCATCTCCATCGGGTTCTTGGCGCGCTTGGGCGTGCCGAACAGGTTGACCTCGGTCGTGCCGCCGGAGCAGCCGTTGCCGAACGAGAAGCCGCAGGAGCCGCGCAGATCGTAGGCGTCCTCGCCCAGTTCGCGGTGCGCGGTCGGGATCACGAAACGGTCCTCGTAATTGGCGATCGCCATCACGTGGTACATCTCCTCGATGGCGAGGCCGGAGAGGCCGACGCGCTTGGCGATGCCCTCATCGATCACGCCGTCCACGGTCTTGGCCCGCATATAGGCGCGCATGGCGAGCATGCGCTCCAGACCCTTCGCCACCGGCTCTTCCTTGCCGGCGGTGAGCAGGTTGGCGAGATACTTGAGCGGGATGCGCAGCGAGCGCACGTCCGGCATTTCGCCGTCGATGCCGATCTTGCCGGCCTCCGCCGCCGACTGGATCGGCGAGAGCGGGGGCACGTACCAGACCATCGGCAGCGTGCGGTATTCCGGATGCAGTGGGAAGGCGATCTTCCATTCCATCGCCATCTTCCAGATCGGCGAGCGTTTCGCCGCTTCCAGCCAGTTGTCCGGCACGCCGTCGGCGCGCGCCTGCGCGATCACCTTCGGATCGTTCGGGTCGAGGAAGATCGAGAGCTGCGCCTCGTAGAGATCCTCCTCCTTCTCGGCGCTGGCGGCCTCCTCGATGCGGTCGGCGTCATAGAGCACGACGCCGAGATAGCGGATGCGCCCGACGCAGGTCTCCGAGCATACCGTCGGCTGGCCCGCCTCGATGCGCGGGAAGCAGAAGATGCACTTCTCGGATTTGCCGCTCTGCCAGTTGTAGTAGATTTTCTTGTACGGGCAGCCGGACACGCACATGCGCCAGCCGCGGCACTTGTCCTGGTCGATCAGGACGATGCCGTCTTCCTCGCGCTTGTAGATCGCGCCCGAGGGGCAGGCCGCGACGCACGCCGGATTGAGGCAGTGCTCGCACAGCCGCGGCAGGTACATCATGAAGGTGTTTTCGAACTGGCCGTAGATTTCCTTCTGCACGCCGTCGAAATTGTAGTCCTGCGAGCGCTTCTCGAACTCGCCGCCGAGAATCTCCTCCCAGTTCGGGCCCCATTCGATCTTCTCCATCCGCTCGCCGGTGACCAGCGAGCGCGGACGCGCCGTCGGAAAGGCCGGCAGCTCCGGCGCCTTCTGCAGGTGCTCATAATCGAAGGTGAAGGGCTCGTAATAGTCGTCGATTTCCGGCAAATCGGGGTTGGCGAAGATGTTCGCCAGCACCCGCCATTTCGAACCGATGCGCGGCTCGATCGCGCCGCTCTTCTTGCGCCGCCAGCCGCCGTTCCAGCGGTCCTGGTTTTCCCAGTCCTTCGGATAGCCGATACCGGGCTTGGTCTCGACGTTGTTGAACCAGGCATATTCCATGCCCTCGCGATTGGTCCACACGTTCTTGCAGGTGACCGAACAGGTGTGGCACCCGATGCACTTGTCGAGGTTCAGCACCATCGCGATTTGTGCGCGGATTTTCATTCTGCGGGCTCCATGTTCGGGACGACGGCGAGCGGCTCGGGCTGATCGGCGGTGGGACGATCGAGCCAGTCGACGTTGGCCATCTTGCGCACGATCACGAACTCGTCGCGATTGGTTCCGATCGTGCCGTAATAGTTGAAACCGTAGGATTGCTGGGCGTAACCGCCGATCATGTGGGTCGGCTTGATCACGGTCCGCGTGACCGAGTTGTGAATGCCCCCGCGCTGGCCGGTGATTTCGGAGCCGGGCACGTTCACGATCTTTTCCTGCGCGTGATACATCAGGCACATGCCTTCCTTCACGCGCTGGGAGACGACGGCGCGCGCGGCGAGCGCGCCGTTGGTGTTGTAGGCCTCGATCCAGTCGTTATCGACGATGCCGGCCTTCCTGGCGTCGGCCTCGCTGATCCACACGATCGGGCCGCCGCGCGACAGCGTCAGCATCAGCAGGTTGTCGGTGTAGGTGGAGTGGATGCCCCACTTCTGGTGCGGGGTGATGAAGTTGAGCACCACATGCTTGTTGCCGTTCGGCTTTACGCCGATCATCGGCGCGACCGTCTTCAGATCGACGGGCGGCCGGTAGACGCAGAGCGCTTCGCCGAAGGCGCGCATCCACAGATGATCCTGGTAGAGCTGCTGACGGCCGGTCAGCGTGCGCCACGGGATCATCTCGTGCACGTTGGTGTAGCCGGCATTGTAGCAGACCTTCTCCGATTCAAGGCCGGACCAGATCGGCGAGGAGATGATCTTGCGCGGCTGGGCCACCACGTCGCGGAAGCGGATTTTCTCGTCTTCCTTGGGAAGCGCGAGGTGCCTGTGGTCGAGGCCGGTGATCTGACCGAGCGAGTCCCAGGCCTTGACCGCCACTTCGCCGTTGGTCTCCGGCGCCAGCGTGAGCAGGACTTCCGTCGCGTCGATGTCACTGTCGATGCGGGCGAGACCTTTGGTCGGCCCTTCCTCGGTGACGACGCCGTTCAGTCTCTTCAGGAAGTCCACCTCGTGGGCGGTGTTCCAGTTCATGCCCTTGCCGCCATTGCCGAGCTTTTCCATGAGCGGGCCGAGCGAGGTGAAGCGCTTGTAAAGATTGGGATAATCGCGCTCGACGACGGTGACCGCCGGCATCGTCTTGCCGGGGATCGGCTCGACCTCGCCGCGCTTCCAGTCCTTCACGTCGACAGCCTGCGCAATTTCCGCCGGCGTGTCGTGCATGATCGGCGTGAGCACGACGTCCTTTTCGACGCCGAGCACTTCCGGCGCCACACGCGAGAACGCCTTCGCGATCGCCTTGTAGATTTCCCAATCGCTCTTGCATTCCCACACAGGATCGACCGCCGCCGTCAGCGGGTGGATGAAGGGGTGCATATCCGAGGTATTGAGATCGTTCTTCTCGTACCAGGTCGCGGTCGGCAGCACGATGTCGGAATAGACGCAGGTGGTCGACATGCGGAAGTCGAGCGTGACCAGGAGGTCGAGTTTTCCCTGCGGCGCGTCGTCGTGCCAGACGACTTCCTTGGGCTTCTTGCGGCCGGTCTCGCCGAGGTCCTTGCCCTGCACGCCGTGGGTGGTGCCGAGCAGATGCTTGAGGAAATATTCGTGGCCCTTGCCCGACGAGCCGAGCAGGTTGGAGCGCCAGACGAACAGGTTGCGCGGCCAGTTCGCCGGATTGTCCGGGTCGTGGCACGACAGCTTCAGTTCGCCGCTCTTGAGCGCGGCCGCGACATAGTCCTTCGGCTCCTGGTTCTTGGCCGCGGCGCGCGCGGCGATCGCAAGCGGATTAGTCTCCAGTTGCGGGGCGGAGGGTAGCCAGCCCATGCGCTCGGCCTGCACGTTGTAATCGATCATGGCGCCGTCCCATGGTCCGGGAGGCGCGGTCGGGGACAGGATTTCCTCGACGCCGATGGTCTCGTAGCGCCACTGGTCGGTGTGCGCGTACCAGAACGAGGTCGAGTTCTGCTGCCGCGGCGGGCGCCCCCAGTCGAGGCCGAAGGCGAGCGGCAGCCAGCCCGATTGCGGGCGCAGCTTTTCCTGGCCGACATAATGGGACCAGCCGCCGCCCGACTGGCCGACGCAGCCGCACATGACCAGCATGTTGATCACGCCGCGATAGTTCATGTCGGCGTGATACCAGTGGTTCATTGCCGCCCCGATGATCACCATCGAGCGGCCGTGCGTCTTCTCGGCGTTGCGGGCGAATTCGCGCGCGACGGTGGCGATCTGGTCGCGCGGCACGCCGGTGATCTTCTCCGCCCAGGCCGGCGTATAGGGCACGTTCTCGTCGTAGGACTTGGCGACATTGCCGCCGCCGAACCCGCGGTCGAGGCCGTAATTGGCGACGAACAGGTCGAACACGGTGGCCACCACCGCCTCGCCGTCGGCAAGCTTGAGCTTCTTCACCGGCACCTTGCGCATCAGCACGCTGCCGTGGTCCGAATGCGGGAAGTGCTCGTGCTCGATGTTGCCGAAATAGGGGAAGGCCACCTCTTCGAAGCCGTCATTGGCGTTGGCGAGCGTCAGCCGCAGGCTGGTGTCGCGGCCGTCGGAATCCTTCTCTTCGAGATTCCACTTGCCCTTCTCGCCCCAGCGGAAGCCGACCGAGCCGCGCGGCGCGACCACGCTCTCCGACGTCTCGTCGAAGGCGACCGTCTTCCAGTCCGGGTTGTTCTTCTCGCCGAGATTGCCGGCGAAGTCGGAGGCGCGCACGAAACGGTCCGGCACCAGCTTGCCGTCCTGCTTCACGAGCCGCACCAGCATCGGCATGTCGGTATACTGGCGGACATAGTTCTCGAAATATTCCGCCTGCCGCTCGATATAGAACTCGCGCAGGATGACGTGGCCCATCGCCATGGCGAGCGCCGCGTCGGTGCCCTGCTTCACCGAGATCCACAGGTCGGCAAATTTCGAGGCTTCCGAATAGTCGGGCGTGATGACCACGCTCTTGGCCCCGCGATAGCGCGCCTCGGTATAGAAGTGCGCGTCCGGTGTGCGGGTCTGCGGGACGTTCGAGCCCCACAGGATGAGGAAGCCGGAATTGTACCAGTCGGCGCTTTCCGGCACGTCGGTCTGCTCGCCCCAGGTCTGCGGCGAGGAGGGCGGCAGGTCGCAATACCAGTCATAGAACGACATGCACACGCCGCCGAGCAGCGACAGGTAGCGTGCGCCCGCCGCGTACGACACCATCGACATGGCCGGGATCGGCGAGAATCCGATCACGCGGTCCGGGCCGTAGCGCTTGGCGGTATAGGCGTTGGCAGCGCCGATGATCTCGGTCACCTCGTCCCATTTTGCGCGCACGAAGCCGCCCAGTCCGCGCTTCGTGGTGTAGGAATCGCGCTTCTTGGGGTCTTCGACGATCGAAGCCCAGGCCGCGACCGGGGTGCGCAGCGTGCGCGCCTCCCGCCACAGCTTGAGCAGGCGCGCGCGCACCAGCGGATATTTTACCCGGTTCCCGGAATAGAGGTACCAGGAATAGCTCGCCCCGCGCGAGCAGCCGCGCGGTTCGTGGTTGGGCAGATCGGGCCGCGTGCGCGGATAGTCGGTCTGCTGCGTTTCCCAAGTGACGATGCCGCCCTTGACGTAGATTTTCCACGAGCAGGAGCCGGTGCAGTTCGCGCCGTGCGTGGAGCGCACGATCTTGTCGTGCTGCCAGCGCTTGCGATAGCCATCCTCCCAGCGCCGGTCTTCCCGGGTGACCACACCGTGGCCATCCGAGAAGTCATCGACGACGCGGTTGAAGAATGTCAGGCGATCGAGGAAGTGACTCATTTCTGTCGTCCTTTCATTCCGCCGGTTGGGCGGCGGCACGGACTTTTCGGCCGCGCTCGATGTCGTGAAGCAGGCCGCCGCGCCGCGTGTAGTAGAACCAGGTGATCGCGACGCAGGCCACGTAGAAGCCGAGGAAGCCCCAGAGTGCGGCTTCCGGCGAGCCGGTGAGCGCGATCGAGGTGCCGTAGCTCTTCGGGATGAAGAAGGCGCCGTAGGCTGCGACCGCCGAGGTGAAGCCGATGATGGCCGCCGACTCCATTTCCGCCTGCCTGACGCGGCCGGCTGGCGTGAGCTTGGGCTCGAGCCGCGGCATTTCCGCACGCATGATCGCGGGGATCATCTGGAAAGTCGAGGCATTGCCGACGCCGGCCGCGAAGAACAGGACCATGAACATCGCGAAGAAGCCGGTGAAGGCATGCGCCTGATCCTTGATGCCGAGGAAGTACAGGACGCCTCCGACGGCCGCGATCATCAGGATGAAGACCCAGAAGGTGACGCGGCCGCCGCCATAGCGGTCCGACATCCAGCCGGTCGCCGAGCGCGAGAGCGCGCCGATGAGCGGGCCAAGGAAGACGAGCTTGAGCGAGTCGACCTGCGGGAACTGGGTCTTGGCCAAGAGCGGGAAGCCCGCCGAATAGCCGATGAACGAGCCGAAGGTTCCCGTATAGAGCCAGCACATGATCCAGTTATGCTTGCGCTGGAAGATCACGGCCTGGTCGGCGAACGAGGCCTTCATGGCCGCGATGTCGTTCATGCCGAACCAGGCGAGCGTCGCCGAGATTGCGATGAACGGGACCCACACGAAGCCGGCATTCTGCAGCCAGAGCTTCGTCGTGCCGGAAGCCTCGGCCGCGGCCTGCGGATCGCCGCCGAGCCAGCCGAACACACCGGCGGTGATGACCAGCGGGATGACGAACTGCACCACGCTGACGCCGAGATTGCCGAGACCGGCATTGAGCGCGAGCGCGTTGCCCTTCTCCGCTTTCGGGAAGAAGAAGCTGATATTGGCCATCGAGGAGGCGAAGTTGCCGCCGCCGAAGCCGCACAGGAGCGCGAGCGCCAGGAAGATGATGTAGGGCGTGTCGGTATTCTGCACCGCAAGCCCGATGCCGACCGCCGGGATCATCAGCGACCAGGTGGACACCGCCGTCCATAGCCGTCCGCCGAAGATCGGCGGCATGAAGGAGTAGAAGATCCGCAGCGTGGCGCCGGACAGGCCGGGCATTGCCGCGAGCCAGAACAGCTGGTCGGTCGTGAACTTGAAGCCGACGGCAGGCAGCTTGGCCACCACCACCGACCACACCATCCAGACCGCGAAGGCGAGCAGCAGGCACGGGATCGATATCCATAGATTGCGCCGCGCGATCGCGCGACCGCCCTCGTTCCAGAACGCCTTGTCTTCCGGCCGCCAGTCCTGAAGGATCGCCGGCCCGAGCTTGCCGACATGCTTCTCCTCGTGGATCCCCTCCATTTCCGGCAGTTCGGGCAGCTTGCGCAGCCTGGCCGCGTGCACGCCGCTTTCCATGCGCTGGATGGCGAGGTGCATCCACAACAGAGCGACCGCGGCGAACAGGAAGAGCAGCATGAAGCAGCTCGTCCAGATGCCGGTCAGGTCGTTGAGCACGCCGAACGCGATCGGCAGGATGAAGCCGCCGAGGCCGCCGATCATGCCGACGAGACCGCCGACCGAGCCGACATTGTTCGGATAATAGACCGGGATGTGCTTGTAGACCGCGGCCTTGCCGAGGCTCATGAAGAAGCCGAGCACGAAGGCCAGCACCGTGAAGGTGACGACGCCGGTCTCCATGTGGAAGCTGATCGGGCCGGTGATGCCTTTGATCGTGTACTGGGTCGGCGGGTAGGAGAGGATGAAGGTCACCAGCACCGAGACGAAGAAGGTCCAGTACATGATGCGCCGGGCGCCGTACTTGTCGGAGAGATGTCCGCCATAGGCGCGGAAGATGCTGGCGGGAACCGAATAGGCCGCGCCGATCATGCCGGCGGTCGTGATGTCGAGCCCGTAGACGCCGATCAGATAGCGCGGCAGCCACAGCGCCAGCGCCACGAACGCGCCGAACACGAAGAAATAATAGAGAGAGAAGCGCCAGACCTGCACGTTCTTGAGCGGCTCGAGTTCGAGCCAGGCGCTCTTGGGCCGCTGGCCGCGGGCCCGCCGCTGCTGTTCGACCGGATCTTCCTTGGTGGTGAAAAAGAAGATGATCGCCATCAGCGCGATCGCCGCCGCCCAGACCTGGGCCACCGTCGTCCAGCCGTAGGCGACGAGGACGAAGGGCGCGAGGAACTTGGTCACCGCGGCGCCGACATTGCCGGCGCCGAAAATGCCGAGTGCCGTGCCCTGTTTCTCGGACGGATACCAGCGCGAGACATAGGCGATACCGACCGCGAACGAGCCGCCCGCGATGCCGACGCCGAGGGCGGCGATCAGCATTTCGATGTAGGTCGAGGCGTAGGACAGAAGGAAGGTCGCGACCGCGGCCGCGAGCATCACCAGCGTATAGACGCGGCGCCCGCCATACTGGTCGGTCCATATCCCGAGGAAGATGCGGATCAGCGAGCCGGTGAGGATCGGTGTGCCGACGAGAAGCCCGAACTGGGTTTCGTTCAGCCCGAGATCCTGTTTGATGCGGACGCCGATGATGGAGAAAATTGTCCAGACGGCGAAGCAGACCGTGAACGCAATGGTAGACATCCACAGAGCGGCCGATTGGCCCTCGGGAACGCTTCTCGATTTGATGGTCGTAGCCATGATAATCCCCGGAATGAGACGCGGCGAAAATCACCCCGGGAGCGTGAAGGCCGCGTTGACTTGAATCAAGCTAAACACCGAATACCGAAGAATGCGCAATAGCTTACGAAGGTTGATCTTTCGTTTGATCGACTTATTATTTCTGGTTGATGATTATCAATACCGCTCGAACGCGATCGAGGCACTGCAAATGGGAACATCAAATGGCGCAAAACGGAAACATCAAATGATGCGTGACTCGGAGCGTGAAGTCATCCGCACGCTCGCCCTGTTCAAGGAAATTGCCGACGTCGAGTTCGAGCGCCTGATCGAGGGCGCATTTCTGCAGCGATTTCCGATGCATGTGGTGCTGATCAACGAAGGTGAGCATCCGGATTTTCTGCATGTCGTCGTCGAGGGAACCGTTGAATTGTTCGCCCGTTACGAGGCGCGCGAAACCACGATCGAAATTCTGCAGCCCGTCACGACCTTCATTCTTGCGGCGATCGTTCGCGACGACGTTTATCTGAAATCCGCGCGCACTTTGGCGCCAAGCCGCATTCTCATGATTCCTGCGGCAAATGTACGCGAGATATTTGGTCGCGATCCGGTGTTCGCCCGTGCGGTGGTCGACGAACTCGCCATCCGCTACCGGCGTCTTGTCCGCACGCTCAAGGATCAGAAATTGCGTACAGGCGTGGAACGCCTTGCAAACTGGATTCTCGAAGCCGACCGGCAGCAGGGCGGCAGCGGCCGCATCGCGCTGCCTTATGAAAAGCGCACGCTCTCCGCGCTGCTCGGCATGACACCGGAAAATCTGTCGCGGACGCTGGCATCGCTGTCGGCGCACGGCATTTCGGGCAACGGGCGCGAGATCGTGATTTCGGACCGCGGCGCGCTTGTGAGCTGCGCCAGGCCCGATCCGCTCATCGACGGGCCGGAATAGGCTCTGTCGCGCCGGCCGGGAGCCGCTGGGCGGCCAAAAAGCGCATGCGGCGAATTTGATCGAAATCAGAACCTGGGCGGCGGGATCGGACGATAAATTACCTTAGGCCGCCACCCGCGGCATGGGATGCGAAGAATGGACGAGGCCCTCATCAGGCGCCACGCGCTGCCGGTGCCGCGCTACACCAGCTATCCGACGGCCAATCACTTCTCGGCGCAGGTTGGAGTATCGCAATACCGGCAATGGCTCGATGCGCTGTCGCCGGCCGCGAAACTCTCGCTCTATGTCCATATCCCGTTCTGCCGCGAGCTGTGCTGGTATTGCGGCTGCAGCACCAAGGCGACGCACCGGCACCGGCCGATCACGGACTATCTGGGTTCGCTCGAAGCGGAGATTGCCGCAGTCGCGGCGGCGCTGCCGGGGCGGCCGCGCATCACCCATCAGCATTGGGGCGGCGGATCGCCGAACATCCTGCAGGCCGAGGACATCCTGCGCCTGGGCGCCGCTTTGCGCGAGCGCTTCACCATCGCCGTCGGCGCCGAGTTCGCGGTCGAGATCGATCCGCGTCTGCTCGCCCGCGACCAGGTCGAGAGCTTCGCCGCGATCGGGGTCAACCGCGTTTCGCTCGGCGTCCAGGATTTCGACATGGCCGTCCAGCGCGCGATCGGGCGCATGCAGAGCTACGACGAGACGCGGCTTGCGGTCGAGCTGTTCCGCGGCAGCGGCGTCGACTCGATCAATATCGATCTGGTTTACGGGCTCCCGCACCAGACGGAAGCAAGCGTCGTGCGCACGATGGAGCAGGTCCTGACGCTGTCGCCGGACCGGATCGCGATTTTCGGCTATGCGCATCTGCCTTCGCGCCTCAAGCATCAGCGCCTGATCGACGAGAAGGCGCTGCCCGGGCCGTTGCAGCGCTTCGCCCAGTCGCAGCGGCTGGCCGAGACGCTCATCGCCGCCGGCTACCGGCAGATCGGCATCGATCATTTTGCGCGCGCCGACGACAGGCTCGCGCAGGAGCCGCTGGCGCGCAATTTCCAGGGCTACACGACCGACGCCGCCGATGCGCTGCTCGGGCTCGGCGCGTCGTCGATCTCGCGGCTGCCGCAGGGCTACGCCCAGAACGTCGTATCGAGTGAGGATTATGCCCGCCACGTCGCCGCCGACGGGCTTGCGACGGCGCGCGGCTGGGCGCTGAGCGAGGACGACCGCGTGCGCGCGGACGCGATCGAACGCCTGATGTGCGATTTCGATTTCTCGGCGCAGGCGTTGCGCCGCCGTTTCGGGCCTGCCGCCGACCCGGTCATTGCCGAAGCGGACGCCATCGTCGCCGAGGATGTCGACGGCCTCGTCGAAGCGACGTCCGACGGTTTCCGCGTCACGCCGCGCGGCCGGCCTTTCGTGCGCAACATCTGCGCGAAGTTCGACGCCTATCTGCCGCGGCAAATCGAGCAGCGCCGCCACGCATTGGCGATCTGAAACGTCGGCGCCTCAGCGGAGCTGATAGCTGATCGCGGGCGGCCGCCGGCGGGGATTGTCGCCTTCGGGCTGAGGCGTGGAGCCCGGCTTCGACGCCACGTAATGCGGCGCCGACGGCGCGGTCACCGAATAGGTCGCCTTGATGCCCGCGACCGAAAACAACAGCGCAAACGTCCACATGACGATCGAGATCAGCGACGTCCACAGCGCGAAGGTGAGATAGGTGTCGCGCAGCACTGTCGCGCTGGCCCATTGCGCATAGGCTTCCGGCGGCCGGAAGTCCTTCTCGATATAGAGCCACATTTCGGTCTTGCGGTAATCCTTGGTCAGCGCCTCGCGCGACTTCAGGATCAGGATGAACGCCATGATGGTGGTGAGCAGTCCGCCGGCCTGAAAGGCAAAGCGGGGGTCGAAGGACATCCCGGTCATCACGCAGATGATCCCCAGGAAACCGAACCCGCACGCGCGCATCACCGTCTCGAACGCGATACGGCGCATGTGTTCCATGTGTCGCCCTCGTGCCTTGTCCGCACGGATGCAAGCCTAGTCCAGTACGGACGCAAAATCCGTTCACGATCGAGTGTAATATCCGTCCCCTCCCTATTTCAATGCGCCCGCGGCCAGCGATCCCGCCAGCAGGGCGCAGGCAATCGCCGACGATCCCTTCGCAAAATGCAGCATGGCGTGTTGCAGGCGCTGACGGGCCCGGGCGAGACCGTATTCGTCACGCGGCCGCTGGTGGGGGGCAAGTCCGCGCCAGGCTTCCGTGCGTACCAGCCGTTCGGCCGACAGGGCGCTGACGCGATAAAGAAGAAACAGGCAGAAAATAAGCGCGATCTGGGCGCCGATCATCAGCGCCAGGGGCGGATCGAAACTGAAGCCGACCATCAGGGTCGTGCCGGTCAGGGCGACGAAGCCGGAATCGCGGGCCAGGGTCGAAAAGGCGTATTGGGATAAACGGTCTGGCACTCCGTCCGAGAAGAAATCCATGGGCTATCTCCAGATGAGATTTGCCCCCTCGTCGTTTCCCGCAAATCATATATTGCGAAGGTATCAAGCAAAGGTCGTGCCACGCATATGCTGACGGACTTATTTGCGGCGGCAACGCGCAGTCGGAGAGCCGGTTCCAGTTTGGCCGGCGCGCAGGCACTCACGAATTCTGGCGATCAGAGTCCGATTTTGAGGAAGTTGCCGAGCGCCGGAAGCGTGAGGATGGCGGTGCCGGCGAGCCAAATCCACAGGGACGCGATCGTGGAATCGTCACTGGCGCCGATATAGCGCTCGTAGAGCGCGGCCGGTATGCCGCCGAGAATGACGGTAATCGTCGACAGCATGAGCGACGAGAAATAGGCGATCGCTGCTGTGCTTCCGAACAGCGGCTCCGACATCAGATAGGCCGAGATCTGGAACACGAAAAAGAAAAACGGATTGAATATTCCGTTGATCATCGCGAAGAAGGCGATGCCGATATAATAAAAATTACGCTCATTCATGATCGGGGCGTCCCTAAAAGGCCTGCCGACAGGAAGATCGCGACCAGCAGAACGCGCAGCCAGAACAACCAGACGAAGCCGAACAGCCACAGCACCACCGGCGCTGTCGCTCGTGGCGTGACACGGGAGATGAGGTTGAGAAACGGATCGGTGATCGCACAGAAGCCGCGCCAGATATAATTCTTCGAGTGGCGATCCATGATCAACCCGAGCAGAACCCGGCCCAGCATCGTGTACATTACGACCGCCAGGATGAAATTTGGGATGTGAAAATACCAGAGGTTCCAGAAAGAGCCCGTCATTGCCTTGTCCGTTTTCGCGGGGGGCGCCCGCCGCCATCTTTTAGCTTTTAGCGGAAAGCCCGCGCGGGGTCGCGCAAAAAAAGAGCGGGGCCCGCAGGCCCCGCTCCATGTTCGGGGTAAGCCGTTACGTTATGGCTTAGTCCTTCTCCTGCAGCACCGTGCGGCCGCGCGGCTTGCGGATTTCGTCCACAAAGGCCTGCATTTCCGCCGACGGCGCCTTGCCCATCAGGCTGACCACGTAGATCACGAGGAAGCCGAGAGGCATTCCGAGCAATCCGCACAGGATGTTGTTCATCCCGAACCAGCCGATCTTGGACTGGAGCGGATTGGCGGCGCTCGCGGGCACGTCGGCGAGCCACTTCGGATCAGCCATCGTCTTGGCGATGTCGACCAGCGGAGCGCCGGTGACCGGGTTGGTGAGGGCCTTCATGCCGAAGTACGACACGCCCGCCTGCGGATAATACCGGGTGGTCACGAGGTAGAAGATGCACAGGCCGAAGCCCGCGATCATCCCCGCGACCGCACCCGTGGTCGTTGCCCGCTTCCACCAGATGCCCATGACGAGCGCCGGGAAGTTGCCCGCCATTGCCAGCGAGAACGCCCAGCCGACCATCGCCAGGATGTCACCCGGTTTGGTCGATGCCAGTGTTGCGGCGCCGATGGCCACAACCAGCAGCAGGATACGGGCGATCAGCAGTCGCCGCACCGTCGGCGCGTTCGGATCGAGCATCTTGTAGTAGACGTCGTGCGAAAGCGCGTTGGCGATGGCGAGCAGGAGGCCGTCCGCGGTCGACAGCGCGGCGGCGAGACCGCCGGCGGCGACCAGGCCCGAGATCACGTACGGAAGGCCCGCGACTTCCGGAGTGGAAAGCACGATCACGTCCGTGTTGATCACGAAGTCCTGCAGACGCACCACGCCGGGGTGTCCGGCGATCGCCTTACAGGCGGCCACGGCCGCATCCAGATTCACGGCGTTCTGGCCGCAGATCTTGATCAGGCCGAGTTCACCCCAGGTGAACAACCAGGGTCGCAGCTGAGTGACATCTCTGCCGATGATGTTGGAATACACCTCGAGCTTGGAGAATGCCGCATAGGCCGGCGCCGAGAAGTACAGCAGGAAGATGAAGAACAGCGACCAGGCCACCGACTGACGGGCTTCACGCACCGACGGGGTGGTGAAGTAGCGCATCAGGATGTGCGGCAGGGACGCCGTACCGACCATCATGCAGAAGATGATGCCGAAGAAATTCAGCGGGCTGTAGGTGAACCACGGCTGGATGTGTGGCTTGAGAGCCGCCGCGGTTGCCAGCCCGGCCTGCACCATCTGTCCTTCCCGGGCAGTGATTTCCGCAATCGCCTGTCCGTAAGTCAATTGCGGAATCGGAATTCCGTAATGCTTGGTGGACAGGATGATGATCGGGGTCAGGTAGGCAACGATGAGCACGATGTACTGGGCGATCTGCGTCCAGGTCACCGCGCGCATGCCGCCCAGCATCGAGCAGAGCAGGATGCCGGCAAGGCCCACGAACACCGCGAGTTCGAACGACATGCCAAGGAACCGTGAGGCGATGATGCCGGTGCCGTAAATCTGCGCCGTCACATAGGTGAACGAGGCGGAGAACAGCACGAGGACCGCGATAAAGCGGGCGAAGTTGCCGCCGAACCGGTAGGCCATGAAGTCGGGAACCGTATAGGCGCCGAACTTGCGCAGATACGGACCGACCAGCACCGACACCAGCACGTAGCCGCCGGTCCAGCCGAGCACCCAGGCCAGGCCGTCATAGCCGAGCAGGAAGAGCGTGCCGGCCATACCGACGAACGAGGCCGCCGACATCCAGTCTGCGCCCGTTGCCATGCCGTTATAGAAGGCCGGAACGCGCCGGCCCGCGACGTAGTATTCGGAAACCTGCGCCGTGCGCGAGAGCACGCCGATGATGGCGTAGACCGCCAGCGTGAAGAACACGAACAGATAGCCGAGGACGCGGTTGGGAACGCCGAACTGCTCGAGGATGCCGAGCAGGACGACGAACGCCAGGAAGCCGCCGGCATAGAAGCCGTAGATTTTTCCAAGATTATTGATGAAGTCGCCGCCGCCTGAAGTTTGAGTAGCCATGTGTGTCTCTCCCCTCAGTCGTCTTCAGCCACGCCGAATTCGCGGTCGATGGCGTCCTGCTGCTTGGCGAAGACGAACAGGGCGACCACGAATGCGATCAGCGAGCCCTGCGCGGCCATGTAGAAGCCGAGCGGGAAGCCGAGGATGATGATTTTGTTCAGCGCAGGCGCGAACATGTGAATGATGTACCCGAAGAAGACCCAAATCCCGAGGTGTATCCACATCAGGTTGGTTGTCTTCTTCCAGTGGGCTTCGTCGTTTGAAGAAGTAGCCATGGAGTGTAGACCCTCCCTTTTTGAATCCGGACCCGTTGCCGGGCCGGGGTGTGATAATGCGGGGGTACCGAGTGTCGGCTGTTTGCGGCTTCCCCCCGATGCCGCTGCTCCGCGCCCGGTCTTGCAGCCGGGTCGGGAGACGATGGAAAAAGGTAACATTGAGGCAGACCCCGACCTTATAAGACTTTCGGCCAAAAGAGGATAAATTAGACTTTGAAATATTTGGGATTTTCAGCCTAAGGGGGTTTCGCAATTGCGAAAAAACCTGTTGTCTCGCCGCTAGGGGATGAAACACATGGCCTTATTGGGCTTCTTCCGCCGCACGCCTCCGATCCGCACGGTGAAGGACCTGGCGGATTTCATCGACGAACAGGCTGCCTTTCTGATGCAGAAAGGCATTTTCGAGTATTCGCGCGCGCGCGCCGGCCCCTATGCCAATTCCATGCTGTCGGAGCCTGATTTCCAGAAGTCGGTCGAGGAATCGCGCTGGAAGGCCTATCCACTGGGTCTCGCCATGGTCGGCGAAATGGTGGAGGGCGTGCTGCGCCCGCATGTCGGCGACGACCAAAAGGAACGACGGGCCCTGCACGACGAGTTTATCGATCTCGTGCTGTCGGTCTTCGACCGCTATCCGGTACCGCCGCAGATCGGCGAGGAGGTCTGGCGCGACGCGCGCAGCGCGCTTGCGCTCAAGCTCGACCAGGTCAGCACCCATCCGCCGAAACGGGCCATCGATATCCCCGAACAATATGCGAAGCGGTATTTCGAGATGATGCCGATTCACGAAGACATGCGCTCGGATGACGAGGGCACGACGCTCAGTTTCCTGAAACTCAATCTTGTTCACAGCCAGCAGGAATTGATCAAGCGCATGGATGTGGCGAGCATGGTCGCGCAATTGCGTCAGGCTGAATCCAGCGGATGATTGTCGCCTCCGGCAGCGCATGAGGAGACCATGACGAGCGCGAATCATGCCACGCCCCTGATGGCGCTCGATGCGGTCGTCCTCGATACCGAGACCACGGGTCTCGATCCCGCCAGGGCGCGGGTGGTCGAAATCGGCGCGGTGCGGATCCATAACGGGCGGGTCGACGAAGGCGCGACGCTGCGGCTCCTGGTGCGGCCGGACGAGCCGGTGCCGGCGGCCGCCACCGCCATCCACGGCATCGACGAGGCGACGCTGGCCGATGCCCCGGATTTTGCCGCGGCCTGGCCGCAGCTGCAGGAATTCATCGGCGGGCGCGTGGTGATCGGGCACACGGTCGGGTTCGATCTGGCTGTGCTCAAGCGCGAATGTGAGCGGGCCGGGATCGAATTCCGTCGTCCGCGCACGCTCGATACCCGGCTGCTGGCGCAGGTCGCGTCGCCGGCGCTTGCCAGCTACTCGCTGGAGAGCCTGTCGAGCTGGCTCGGCGTCGAGGGCACCGGGCGGCATTCCGCGCTCGGCGACGCCGTCACCACCGCGCGGATTTTCCGCGCTCTCGTTCCCAAGCTGCGCGAGGGCGGCATCCGCACGCTCGCCGAAGCCATGGCGTCCTGCCGGGCGCTCACCGACGTGCTCGACGAGCAGCACCGCGCCGGCTGGATCGAGGCGGTCGCCGCGCCTGCGCGCCGCGACGCCGAGCGCGCGCTCGGCCGCATCGACAGCTATCCCTACCGCCATCGCGTGCGTGACGTGATGAGCGCGCCCGCGAAATTCATCGCGCAGGGCCGCCCCGTGGGCGAGGCCCTCAGCCGCATGATGGAGGAGCGGGTCTCCTCGCTCTATGTGCGCGGCACCGATGCCGACGAGAACGGGATCATGGCCGCCGACGCCGGCATCGTGACCGAGCGCGACATCCTGCGCGCGCTGGCGCAGCGGGGCGCCGACGCGCTGTCGGCACCGGTGGAATCGATCATGTGCAGGCCGCTGGCGGCGGTGCCGGTGGATGCTTTCGTCTATCGCGCGATCGGGCGCATGGCGCGGCTGCATTTCCGGCATCTCGGCGTGGTCGACGATCTCGGCCGTATCGTCGGCGCGCTCTCGGCGCGCAATCTGTTGCGGCTGCGCGCGGGCGAGGCGGTGTCGCTCGGCGACGAGATCGACGAGGCGACCGATGTGCACCAGCTCGGTGTGGCTTGGGCCAAGCTGCCGCAGGTCGCCGCCTCCCTGCTCGACGAGGAGGTGCCGGCCCGCGACATCGCCGCGGTGATTTCACGCGAGCTGGGCGCGCTGACGCGCCGCGCGGCGGTGCTCGCGGAGGCGCGGCTCGCGGAAGAGGGGCATGGCGCGCCGCCCTGCACCTATGCGTTCGTCGTGCTCGGCTCGGCCGGGCGCGGCGAGAGCCTGCTCGCCATGGACCAGGACAATGCCATCGTGTTCGCCGAAGGCGCGCCGCAGGGGCGCGAGGATGCGTGGTTCGCCCGCCTTGGCATCCATGTCGCCGACATCCTGCACGAGGTCGGCGTGCCGTATTGCGTCGGCGGGATCATGGCCAAGAACCCGCTCTGGCGCGGGTCGGTCGCGACCTGGAACGCGCGCATCGCGGACTGGATCCAGCGCTCGAGCCCGCAAGACCTGCTGGCGGTCGATATCTTCTTCGACCTGCGCGGCGTCCATGGCGACGGTCATCTGGCCGACGTCGTGTGGCGCGCGGCGTTCGAGGCCGCGCGCGGCCAGAGCACGTTCGCCAAGCTGCTCGCGGAAGCCTCGGGCAGCGTCGAGAGCGGAATCGGCCTGTTCGGCGGCATCAAGACGAGCGCAGGACGCATCGATCTGAAGAAAGCCGGCCTGTTCGGCGTGGTCAGCACCGCGCGCGTGCTGGCGGTATGCCATCACGTCGTCGAGCGCGCGACGCCGGCGCGGCTCGCCGGCCTCAAGGCGCTCGGCATCGGCGGCGCGAAGGACCTCGATGCGCTGTCGGACGCGCAGGCGGTCTTTCTCGACCTCATCCTGCGTCAGCAGGTTGAGGACATCGCGGCCGGGCGCGCCCCGAGCAACAAGGTGCAGGTCTCGCGGCTGGCTGCGCGCGAACGCGAGGCGCTGCAAAATGCCCTGCAGGCGGTTCAGCATCTCGACGCGCTGACGCGCGACATGCTGTTCCGCGGATAAGCCGGCTACGCTTCGCCGATCTCGCGCAGGACTTCTTCGGTATGCTCGCCGAGCGCGGGCGAGGCCCGCTCGCTCTGCGCCCGCCAGCCGTCGATGACGATCGGGCTGCGCACGCCGGGGATGGCGCCGCCGCGCGCCGCCGGATGCGCCGCATCGATGCGCAGGCCGCGATGGGCGACCTGCGGATCGGCAAAGACGTCCGCCAGCGTGTTGATCGGACCGGCCGGGACCCCGGCCGCCTCCAGCTTCTGCAGCAGGTCCTCGCGCCGGAATTTCGCCGTCAGCGGCAGCATGCGCGGGATCAGGCGTTCGCGATGGGTGACGCGCCCGGCATTGGTGCGGAAATCGGGATCGTCGGCGAGCGAGGGATCGCCGAGCAGCACGGCGAGCCGGGCAAACTGGCTGTCGTTGCCGCAGGCGATGATGATGTGGCCGTCCGCGACCGGAAACACCTGATAGGGCACGACGGTGGCGTGGGCATTGCCGAGCCGCGGCGGGATGCGCCCGGAGGCGAGGTAGAACAGCGCCTGGTTGGCCAGCACGCCGACCTGGGTGTCGAGCAGCGCCATATCGATATGACAGCCGCGGCCGGTGTGTTCGCGCTGGATCAGCGCCGACTGGATGGCGAGCGCCGAATACACGCCGGTGAAGACGTCGGCGAAGGCGACGCCCATGCGCATGGGATCGCCGTCCGCCTCGCCGGTCAGGCTCATGATCCCGCTCATGCCCTGGATCATCAGGTCGTAGCCGGCGCGATGGGCATAGGGACCGTCCTGGCCGAAGCCGGTCACCGAGCAATAGACGAGGCGCGGATTGTCCGGGGCGAGGCTCGCATGATCGAGACCGAACTTGGCGAGGCCGCCGACCTTGAAATTCTCGATCAGCACGTCCGACCGGTTTGCCAGCTTGCGCACGATGCGCCGGCCGGCTTCGCTCTCGAAATCGACGGCGACCGAACGCTTGCCGCGATTGCAGGCGTGATAATAGGCGGCGCCGAGATTTTCGCCGGCGGGGCCCTCCACGAACGGCGGCCCCCAGCCGCGCGTGTCGTCGCCGGCGCCCGGCCGCTCCACCTTGATCACGTCGGCGCCGAGATCGGCGAGGATCTGGCCGGCCCACGGCCCGGCGAGGATGCGCGCCAGTTCGAGGACGCGGATTCCAGACAGCGGGCGGGACATGAATAACTCCAGTGAAGCTCTCGATTGTCATGCCCGCGCTTGTTGCGGGCATCCCGTTTGGGGACGCAATGCTCACCCAAACGGGATGGCCGGGACAAGCCCGGCCATGACAAAGCACGATGGCAGAAGTGGTGTCACACCTTGAAGCGCGGATCGAGATAGTCGCGCAGGGCATCGCCGAACAGGTTGAAGGCGAACACCGCAAGGCTGATCGCCGCGCCGGGGAACAGGATCATCCACGGCGCCTCGCGGTAGAAGTCGGCGGCATTGCCCGACAGCATCAGGCCCCAGGCCGCCGTCGGCTCGACCACGCCGAGGCCGAGGAAGGAGAGCGAGGCCTCCGCCAGGATCGCCTGGGCGATGAAGGCGGTGAGCATGATCAGGTAGGGCGCCACAACGTTGGGCGCCATGTGGCGGAAGATGATGCGGCTGTCGGAATAGCCGGCCGCGCGCGCGGCATCGACATAGGGCATGACCCGCACGCCGAGCGCGGCCGCGCGCACCACGCGCGCCACGCGCGGGATGATCGGGATCGCGATGGCGATGATCAGGTTCATGTCGACGCCGCCGATCACGAACTTGCGCAGCGCCGCCACGACCACGAGCGCCAGCACGATCAGCGGGAACGCGAGCAGGATGTCCATCACGCGCTGGATCCAGTTGTCGATCCGCCCGCCGAAATAGGCCGAGGCGACGCCCAGCATCGCGCCGAGCGTCGAGCCGATGAAGGACGAGGTGAAGCCGATCACGAGCGCGGTGCGCGAGCCGTAGATCAGCCGCGAGCAGATGTCGCGGCCGAACGCGTCGGTGCCGCACCAATGCTCCCAGGACGGCGCCACCAGCAGCGAGGCGAAGTCGATGGCGAGCGGATCGTAGGGCGCGACCAGTTCGCAGAAAATGCCGGCGAACATCATCGCGAAGATGATCACGAAGCTGACCGCGCCGAGCGGCTGCTGCTGGCAGAATTCCACCACCTTGTTCGGCGATTTCATGGCGGCGGTCGGCGTGGGCAAGGCTAGCGACATGGCGGGCTCGTCGGTCAGGTGTAGCGGATGCGCGGATCGAACACGGCATAGAGCACGTCGACCGCGAGATTGACGAAGACATAGAAGGCGGCGATCAGCATCACCATGCCCTGGATCAGGGTGAAGTCGTTGCGCGAGACGCTCTGCACGAACAACTGGCCGATGCCGTTGAGGTTGAAGACCTGCTCGGTGACCACGAGGCCGCCAACCAGGAAGGTGAATTCGAGGCCGATCACGGTGATCGCCGGCAGGAGCGCGTTGCGCAGCGCGTGGCGCGAGATCACGAGCTTCTCGTAGACGCCCTTGGCGCGGGCGGTGCGGATATAGTCCTCGTTGAGGACCTCCAGCAGCGAAGAGCGGATCATGCGCGCGACGACCGCACAATAGCGGTAGCCGACCGCCAGCGCCGGCCAGATCAATTGCGTGATATTGGCCACCGGATCGACATAGATCGGCGTGAAGGTGATCGGCGGCAGCCAGTTGAAGAAGGCGAGCAGGCTCAGCATGATCAGCATGCCGAACCAGAACGAGGGGATCGAGAGCCCGCCGATCGTGACGATGCGCACGACGTAATCGATCCAAGTATCGCGGAATAACGCGGCTGTCGTCCCCAATGGTATCGCGATGAAGACCGCGATCAGCGTCGCCATGATCGCGACCTGCAAGGACAGTTCGAGCCGCAGCGAGATTTCCTCCATGACCGGGCGCTCGGTCCACATCGACTTGCCGAAGTCGAGCGTGGCGACCCCGACCATCCAGTCGCCGAACTGCGTCATCAGCGGCTTGTCGAGGCCGAGCTTCTTGCGCTCCATCTCGATCGCCTCTTGCGAGACGTTGCCGCCGTCGCCGCGCAGCTTCACCTCCACGACGTCGCCGGGCACGATGCGTAGCATGAAGAATACAAGGACCGCGACACCCAGAAGCGTGGGGATCGTGAGCAGGACGCGGCTGACGACATAACGGAGCATGGTCTTCTCACTCTGAAGGGGGCCCTCTCCCCGCGGGCGCGGGGAGAGGATTTCGTGTCACGTCACTGGTTCAGCCAGACCTCGGCCAGATCGCCTCCGAGATTGTGGCTCGGGGACATTTTCCAGCCCATGACGGTCTTGTGGGTGAGCACGATGCGGTGCCACCACAGGAGCGGCTGCTGATAGGCCTGCTCGAACAGGCGCTTCTCGAGGGCCTGAATGAAGCCCTTGCGCTTGGCCACGTCGCCCTCGCGCAACTGCTTCTCGTAGAGATCGTCGATCACATCGTCATTGGCCCGCGATAGATTGAGCGGGTTGTTTTTGTGCGACAGATATTTCGAGAGAGCGAGCGTGGCGTCGTCGTTGAACAGGTTGGAGAAGTCGACCGCCACCTCGTAATTGCCGCTGCGCAGGGCGGCGAGATAGGGCGCGGTGTCGGACTGCTTGTGTTCGACCTCGACGCCGATCTGCCGCCACTGGTCGACCAGGAAGATGCCGGCCGGCGTGTAGGGCATGGCGAGGTTGCGGTTCCAGAGCGTGAACTTCAGGTTCTCCTGGCCCGCTTCCTTGAGCAGCTTCTTGGCTTCCTCGCGCGATTTCTTGATGTCCTTGGAGAAGCCGGGCAGCTTCACCAGTTCGGCTTCCGGCGTCGCCAGCGGGGAGCCCGGACGGATCACGCCGCCGACCGAGCGGAGCGTCGAGATGCGCGAGAGGCCCTGGCTGCCGCCCCAGCGGTCGATCGCCATGAGCAGTGCCTTGCGCACGCGCACGTCGTTGAACGGCGGCTTCTCGATGTTGAAGGCGACGAGCAGGTTCAGCGTCCAGCTCGATTCCTCGACGCGCAGCTTGTCGCCCATGGCCGCGACCATGCGGTCGCGCTCGGCCGGGGAGACGCCGCGGAACTCAGCCAGCACCTGGCCGCCCTGCAGGGCGTTCAGCATGGCGGCCGCCTGCAGCGTGAAGATGCCGCGGTACGAGTCGAGATAGGGCAGGCCTTTCTTGAAGTAGCTCTCGTTCCTCTTGCCGGCGACGTGGCTGCCCTTGACGTGCTCCACGAACGTGAACGGCCCGGTGCCGTTGATCTTGGTGCGCGGCGCGTTGGCGTCGGCGGCGAGGTCCTTCGCCGAATAGACGCAGTTCCACGGGCTCGCGAAATGGTCGAGCATGGAGGCGTTCACCGCCTTCAGCTTGAAGACGACGGTGGTCGGGTTCGGGGTCTCGATCGCCTCGATGTCGCTGAACGTCGCCTTGCGGTTCGACACCGCGCCGCCGGTCGGGTTGCGCAGCCGCTCATAGGTCGCCTTGATGTCGGCGGAGGTGAACGGCGTGCCGTCGTGGAACTTGACGCCGTCGTGCAGGACGAAGGTGTAGGTCTTCTTGTCCGGCGAGAGCGTCCACGACTTCGCAAGGTCGCCCTCGATTTGGGGGAACTTGGGAAGGTTGTAGCGCAGCAGCGTCGAATAGAACGGTGACGAGAAGTGCAGCGTCGCATAGGTGTCGCTGGCGTGGCAGTCGTAATGCGGCGTTTCCGCGCTGATCGCGAAATTCAGATTTCCGCCTCGTTTCGGCGTCTGCGCCGACGCCGGGCTGGCCGCAAACGCGACGGCCGCCAGTGCGAGGCTCAGCGTCCCCAACAATCGCTTCATGATATTTTCTCCTTGGGTTTCTTCCGTTGGTCCATGTCGTTGGCAGTGTTCTTGGGTTCGATCGTACTCCGCGGTTTCTGGATGGTCTGGGAATCGTCAAACCTTGATGCAGGCGGCGAAATGTCCCGGCTTGATTTCCCGCAGCAGCGGGACCGCTTGCCGGCATTCCTCGCTTGCCAGCGGGCAGCGGGTATTAAAGACGCAACCGGACGGCGGCGCCAGATGGCTCGGCAATTCGCCCTTGATCAGCCGCGGCTCGCGCCCCTTCTCGATCGTCGGATCGGGAACCGGGGCGGCGTCGAGCAGCACCTTGGTGTAGGGGTGCAGCGGCTCGGCATAGATCGTGTCGCGATCGGCCACCTCCATGACGCGGCCGAAATACATCACGACCACGCGCATCGAGATGTGTCGCACCACCGCCAGATCGTGGGCGATGAAAAGATAGGCGAGGCCGAGCCGGCGCTGCAGGTCCTCCAGCAGATTGATGATCTGGCCCTGGATCGACACGTCGAGCGCGGAGACCGCTTCGTCGCAGACGATGAATGACGGCTCCATCGCCAGTGCGCGCGCGATGCCGACGCGCTGGCGCTGTCCGCCCGACAATTGGTGCGGATAGCGCGCGGCCATTTCCGGCCGCAGGCCGACCTGCTGCAGCAATTCCTCCACGCGGGCGTACTGCTCCTTCCTGCCGGGGACGAGCTTGTAGACGTGCAGCGGCTCGCCGATGATCTCGCCGACCGTCATGCGCGGATTGAGCGACGAATAGGGGTCCTGGAAGATCACCTGGATTTTCCGCCGCAGCGTCTTCATCTCGCCGGCCGAGGCGGTGGCGATGTCGGTGCCCGCGAAGCGCACCTCGCCCGAGGTCGGCTGTTCGAGCTTGAGGATCAGGCGGCCGACCGTGGTCTTGCCGCAGCCGGATTCGCCGACGAGCCCGAGCGTCTCGCCGGGATAGATGTCGAAGGAGACGTCCTGCACGGCGCGCACCGTGCCGCTGTCGCCGCGCAGCCCGCCGCGCACCTCGAAATGCTTGACCAGATCGCGCACCGACAGCAGCGGCGTCGTCTCCTTCGCCACCGGAATCTCGCCGCCGCCGCCGATGCCCGTCCAGGCGAGCTTGCCGGCCGCGATTTCCGCATGCCGGTGGCAGCGCGACAGGCCGCCGAGATCGGTCTGCAGCAGGCCCGGTTCCTGTTCGCATATCGCGATCTTGAACGGGCAGCGCGGCGCGAACCGGCAGCCGGGCATCGGGACCGCAAGATTGGGCGGCAGGCCCTCGATCGTTTCGAGCTTGGCGCCGCGCGGGCGGTCGAGGCGGGGCACCGAGCGCAGAAGGCCCATCGAATAGGGATGGCGCGGCTTGTGGAAGACGTTCTCGGCGATGCCTTCCTCGACCAGGCGCGCCGCATACATCACGATGACGCGGTCGGCATAGCGCGCGACCACGCCCAGATTGTGGGTGATGACGATGAGCGCGATGTTGAGCCGGCGCGACAGGTCCTTCATCAGTTCGAGGATCTGCGCCTGGATGGTGACGTCGAGCGCGGTGGTCGGTTCGTCGGCGATGATCAGTTTCGGATTGCAGGCGAGCCCGATGGCGATCATCACGCGCTGGCGCATGCCGCCGGAGAACTGGTGGGGATATTGTTCGAGCCGGCGGGCGGGGTCGGGGATGCCGACGAGGCCGAGCAATTCGATCGCCCGTTCGCGCGCCTGCTCGGGCGTCATGCCGAGATGGATCTGCAGCGGCTCGGTGATCTGCAGCCCGATCGTCAGGATTGGGTTGAGCGAGGTCATCGGCTCCTGGAAGATCATGGAGATGTGCTGGCCGCGGATTTCGCGCATCTCCTCGTCCGACAGGTCGAGCAGGTTGCGTCCGTCGAAGGTGATGCGTCCTTGCGGAATGCGGCTGGTCATTTTCGGCAGGAGGCGCATGATCGACAGCGCCGAGACCGATTTGCCGGAGCCGGATTCGCCGACGATGGCGACGATCTCGCCGCGCTTGACGTTGAAGCTCAGGCCTTCGACCGCGCGCACCATGCCGCGCGAGGTTTCGAAATGGACATGCAGGTTGTCCACGTCGAGCAGAACGGAGTCCGATTGCGCCGGCTGCGCCTTGTGTCCGGGCTGCTGATACGATTCTACGAGTGTCACGCGATCACGCTCTGTCACTTAGCGACGGAAGGAACTTGCGACGACGACGCGACACAAGCGGTGAAATTCGGACCGGGCCTCTAGCATAGGGGTCCCCCGACGTCCTGGCGAATCATCCGGGCGCGTCACGATGCCAGCGCCGCGTTGCGCGGTCCCTGCTTCAGATCACGCAGCGATGCGACAAGGTCGGCGAAGCGCTCGCCTTGCACTGCAACATGATCGCGCAGCAGCGTGGCCGCGCGCGCGCTGTCGCCGTCCACGAGCGCGGCGAGGATCGCGTCGTGTTCCTGATAGGACGTTGCCAGACGGTTGCGCACGCGAAGCTGCAGGCGGCGATAGGGCTGCAGCCGCCGGTGCAGCGCCTTGGCCTGTTCGATCAGGAAGCTGTTGTGGCTCGCCTCGTAGATGCTGAAGTGGAAGCGCTCGTTGTCATAATAGTAGCGGTCGGCATCGCCGGCCTCGGCGCCGAGCGCGCAGGCGGCGTGGCTGTCGCGCAGGGTTTCAAGATCGGCGGGGGTCATGCGCCGCGCGGCGAGCCGTCCGCACATGGCCTCCAGCTCGGCCATGACCTGGAACATCTCGACGAGGCGCTCGGGGCTGACCTCGGCGACGATGGCGCCGCGATGCGGCCGCACCTCGAGCAGGCCGGAGGCTGCGAGCGCGTGCAGTGCCTCGCGCACGGGCGTGCGGGAGACGCCGAAGCGCTCGGCGAGCGTCACCTCGTCGAGCCGCTCGCCCGGATGCAACCGGCCGGTCACGATCTCGTTTTCGATCTGGTCCTTGAGCTTCATCCCCTGGCCCGTTCTGTCACGCGCCTTATTGTTTGGTGGAGCTATTAGGCCATCTCCTTGCGTACTGTACAAGCCGTCTTGTATACATTCACACTCGTTTTGTAGACACATTTGGTGGATTTTATTGCCCCCCTCGCGGGCTCCCGGTTTTGCGGCATTGCAACAATCCCGTTGCAATGAGGCGCGGCGCCTCGGATGTCGGCGCATCGGCGAGTGTGCGGGCGGAGCGAGGCATCATGAACGGCAGTTTTTTTGGCGACATGCTGCAGACCATTGCCGAGCGCGGCCGGGCGCTGCTCGACCGCACGCGTCCGGCCCGCCCCGGCGCCGCGCGCCAGTCGGACACGCTGATCGAATTGTGCGAGGCGCTGCTGAGCGGACGCGGCGAGGCGTCGGGCGTGGCGCTCGCGCGCGAAATCCTCGCCACCTATGCCGCGCTGACGACCGGTCCGCGCATCGCCTTCTTCGAGGCGCTGGCCTCGCGCTTCGGGCCCGACCGCACGCGGCTGCATGCCGCGGTCGGCCGCTGGCAGAAGGACGAGACCGAGGAGACCATCGCCGAAATCCACCACGCCGCCGAGCCGCGGCGGCAGGAGCTGTTCCGCCGGCTGAACCTGGCGCCCGGCGGCACGGCGGCGCTCGTGCGCATGCGCGAGCAGCTGCTCGACGCCATGGATCATCGCGACGACCTGCGCGTCGTCGATGCCGATTTCGTCCACCTGTTTTCGTCCTGGTTCAACCGCGGCTTTCTGGTGCTGCGCCGGATCGACTGGTCGACGCCCGCCAACATCCTCGAAAAAATCATCAAGCACGAAGCGGTGCACAAGATCCGCAGCTGGGACGACCTGCGCCGGCGCATCGATCCGCCGGACCGCCGCTGCTACGCCTTCTTCCATCCCGCGCTCGTCGACGAGCCGCTGATCTTCGTCGAGGTGGCGCTGACCCGCGAGATCGCCGATTCCATCGCCCCCATCCTGACCGCGCAGCGCGAGGGCCTCGATCCGGAAAAGGCCACGACGGCGGTGTTCTATTCGATCTCCAACTGCCAGCGCGGGCTTGCCGGCGTCACCTTCGGCCATTTCCTGATCAAGCAGGTGGTGGAGGAGGTCTCGCGCGACATGCCGCGGCTCTCGCGCTTCGTCACCTTGTCGCCGGCGCCCAATTTCGCCGAATGGCTGCGCCGCGAGCGCAACGCCGAGAAGTCGCTCGCGCTGTCGAACGAGGATCGTGCATTGCTCGAAAATCTCGATATCGAAGGCTGGTGGCAGCATCCGGATTTCAGCGAACCGGTGCGCGAGCCGCTCATGCGCGCCGCCGCCTATTATTTCCTGCGCGCCAAGACGCCGCGCGGCACTCCTGTCGATGCCGTGGCGCGCTTCCATCTCGGCAACGGTGCGCGCCTCGAGCAGATCGATTTCCTGGGCGACGGCTCCGAGAAGGGTATCCGCCAGTCGCACGGCATCATGGTCAACTACCTTTACGATCTTGATTATATCGAGCAGAACCACGAGGCTTATGCGCAGCATCGCAGCATCGCCGCATCCGGCAGCGTGAAGCGCATGGTGCGCTCGGCCCCCGTCGAGCTGGTGCCTGTTTCGGGATAGGACGCGCCACGTCAATGAATCTGTTCAGCCTGATCCGCGGCCGGATCGCGTCTCCGCAGAAGGCCTTCATCCGCACCCCGGCCGGCGCCGTCCTCACCTACGCCGACATGCTGGCGCGCACCGCGCAGCTTGCCGATACGCTCGTGCGCGCCGGCGTGCAGCCGGGCGACCGCGTCGCGGTGCAGGTGGAGAAGACGCCGGAGAACTTCCTGCTTTATCTCGCCACGCTGCGCGCGGGCGCGGTCTATCTGCCGCTCAACACCGCCTATACGCTCGCCGAGCTCGACTATTTCATCGGCGACGCCGAGCCGGCTTTGGTGGTCTGCGATCCCGCAAAGCGCGCGGGGATCGGCGAGATCGCGGCGCGGCGCGGCGTGCGCGCGGTCGAGACGCTCGATGCCGCGGGCCGCGGCAGCCTGAGCGAGGCCGCCGCCGGGGCGCCCGCCGGCTTTGCCGACGTGGCGCGCACGCACGAGGACCTCGCCGCCATTCTCTATACGTCCGGCACCACCGGCCGCTCCAAGGGCGCGATGCTCACGCACCGCAACCTGTCCTCGAACGCCGAGACGCTGCGCGAATACTGGCGCTTCACGGCGAACGACGTGCTGCTGCACGCGCTGCCGATCTATCACACGCACGGGCTGTTCGTGGCCGGCAATACCGTCATGCTCGCCGGCGGGGCAATGATCTTCCTGCCGAAATTCGATGCCGACGAGGTGATGCGCCTGCTGCCGCAGGCGACGTCGATGATGGGCGTGCCGACCTTCTATACCCGCCTGCTCAGGCATCCCGGCCTGACGCGGCAGGCCTGTGCGCACATGCGCCTGTTCACCTCGGGCTCGGCGCCGCTCCTGGCCGAGACGCATACCGAGTTCCGCGAGAAGACCGGTCACGCCATCCTCGAGCGCTACGGCATGACCGAGACCAACATGAACACATCCAATCCCTATGACGGCGAGCGCGTCGCCGGCACGGTCGGCTTTGCGCTGCCCGGCGTGGACGTGCGCATCGCCGATCCGGAGACCGGGCGCGTGCTGGCGCAGGGCGAGGTCGGCGGCATCGAGGTGCGCGGGCCCAACGTCTTTCCCGGCTATTGGCGCATGCCGGAAAAGACCAAGGCCGAGTTCCGCGCCGACGGTTTCTTCATCACCGGCGACGTCGGCAAGATCGACGCGCGCGGCTATGTCCATATCGTGGGCCGCGCCAAGGACCTGATCATCACCGGCGGCTTCAACGTCTACCCGAAGGAGATCGAGAGCGAGATCGACGCCCTGCCGGGTGTGGTCGAGTCCGCCGTGATCGGCTGTCCGCATCCGGATTTCGGCGAAGGCGTGACGGCGGTGGTCGTGTGCAAGCCGGGGGCGGCCTTGAGCGAGAAGGCCGTCATCGCCGAGCTGGAGCAGCGGCTGGCCAGGTTCAAGCTGCCCAAGCGTGTTCTTTTTGTGGACGACCTGCCGCGCAATACCATGGGCAAGGTCCAGAAGAACGTGCTGCGCGAGCAGAATGCCCGCCTCTACGGCTGACATTTTCCCCGCCGCGCCTTCCATTCGCCGCGAAACTCGCTACATCGGTGGCGGTATTGCCATGTCCGTCATCTCCGTCGCCAACCTGTCGAAAACCTATGCCGGCGGCTTCCGGGCGCTGAAAGACATCAGCCTGGACATCCGCCGCGGCGAGATTTTCGCGCTGCTCGGTCCCAACGGGGCCGGCAAGACCACGCTCATCTCCATCATCTGCGGCATCGTCAATCCGTCCGCGGGCCGCGTCACCGTCGACGGCCACGACGTCGTCGCCGACTACCGCGCCGCGCGCTCAACGATCGGCCTCGTGCCGCAGGAACTGACCACGGACGCGTTCGAGACAGTGTGGGCGACGGTGGCGTTCAGCCGCGGTCTGTTCGGCAAGCCGGCCAACCCCGCCCATATCGAGAAAGTGCTCAGGGATCTCTCGCTCTGGGAGAAGAAGGACTCGATGCTGCGCACGCTCTCGGGCGGCATGAAGCGGCGCGTGCTGATCGCCAAGGCGCTCTCGCACGAGCCGCGCGTGCTATTCCTCGACGAGCCGACGGCGGGCGTCGACGTCGAGCTGCGCAAGGACATGTGGAACGTCGTGCGCGCGCTGCGCGATTCCGGCGTCACCATCATCCTGACCACGCATTATATCGAGGAAGCCGAGCAGATGGCCGACCGCGTCGGCGTGATCAACCGCGGCGAGATCGTGCTGGTCGAGGAGAAGGCCGAGCTGATGCGCAAGCTCGGCCGGAAGCAGTTGACCGTCCTGCTGCAGAAGCCGCTCGATACCATCCCCGACAGCCTCGCCGCGCACCGGCTCACACTCGCCGCCGAAGGCATGGCGCTGATCTACAATTACGATACCCGTGGCGAACGCACCGGCATCACCGCCCTGCTCGGCGATCTCAATGCCGCCGGCATCCGCTTCCGCGACCTGCACACGACGCAGTCGTCGCTCGAGGACATCTTCGTCGGACTGGTGAGCGAGCGATGAATTTCCGGGCGGTCCGCGCGATCTATGTCTTCGAGATGTCGCGCACGGCGCGCACGCTGCTGCAGAGCATCGTCTCGCCGGTGCTGTCGACCTCGCTCTATTTCATCGTGTTCGGCGCGGCCATCGGCTCGCGCATCCCGCAGATCGAGGGCGTGAGCTACGGCGCCTTCCTCGTGCCGGGCCTGATCATGCTCATGCTGCTCACGCAGAGCGTGGCCAACGCCTCGTTCGGCATCTATTTCCCGCGCTTCACCGGCACGATCTATGAAATCCTCTCCGCGCCGGTGTCCGCGTTCGAGATCGTGCTCGGCTATGTCGGGGCGGCGGCGACCAAGTCGCTCGTCCTCGGGCTTATCATTCTCGCCACCGCCGGCCTGTTCGTGCCGCTGCGGATCGACCATCCGCTCTGGATGGTGGCGTTCCTCCTGCTCACCGCCGTCACCTTCAGCCTGCTCGGCTTCATCATCGGCATCTGGGCCGACGGCTTCGAGAAGCTGCAGGTCATCCCGATGCTCGTGATCACGCCGCTGACCTTCCTCGGCGGCTCGTTCTATTCGATCGATATATTGCCGCCGTTCTGGCGGACGGTGACGCTGTTCAATCCGGTGGTCTATCTGGTCAGCGGCTTCCGCTGGAGCTTCTACGGCATTTCCGATGTCGGCGTCGGGCTGAGCCTTGCCATGACCCTCCTGTTTCTCGCGCTCTGTCTTGCCGTCGTGTGGTGGATTTTCCGCACCGGCTACCGGCTGAAGAACTGACGCGCATCGCGGCCGCTCAGCAATCATCCTGCCGGCAGCGAAATGCTCCGCTGCCGGCAGGATTTAGGCCAGTCGATCTTGCTGACAGTCAGCCTTACTGGATGTCGACGCGCGGCGAATAATGCTCAATCGGCACGCCCCGATACTGGCGCGGGGCCGGGAGCGTGCTCGCATAAGCACCGTAGCCGTCATTCATCCAGGGCTGCGCCTCGTGCGCCTGCGGCGGGGCGCCGTGCTCGCGCGGACCGTCGGTGGTCTGCAACGTGATCGCGCCGGCGGAAGCCACGAGCCCGGTCGCCAGGGCGGCGGCGAGGAAAGAAGTCTTCAGGATCGTCATGCTGTTTCTCCGATGTTTCATTGTCGACGTCTGCCCGAAGGGCGCTTCCTCCAGCGGGTTAAGAAACGATCGCGGATTTCGTTGCATCGTGCCGATCACACGGCAGTGAGCGTGCCCGTCTGATCTTCATCTTTGCGGCGCGCGCGTGTTTCCCGGAACAGGGCGTCCCGGAACAAGCCGGCTACGGATGTGCGTGCGATGTGTTCTTCGTGCGGTCGTGCCGCGTCCGGACCGTGACGGAAGTTTCGCGCCGCCGCGCGGCGCACGCGGTTCGACAAAATGAGGTTCGACAAAATGAAATGTGACGAAAGATCGATCTACTGGCGGCCGCGCTGCGCGCGCGTCGGCTGCACCTGGTGCACGATCCAGTTGCTGATCTCCTTCACCCGGATTGCCTTGTCGAGGATCATCTGGTCGAGCGCGTGGCGCCATGCGAGCCATTTGATGCCCGGGTCGGCATGGACCGCGTCGAGCTCTTTCGAATAGGCGAGCAGGTTCACCTCGTCGGGAAAGAAGCCTTCGTCGATCAGCGTCTTGCCGTAGCGCCGCAGCGTCGCGGCAATGTCGGCGAGCGTATATTCGGGGTGATATTGCACGCCCCAGGCCACCGCCTGGCCGTAACGCACCTCCGCCGACTGCACCGTCGACATCAGGTTGCTGGAGAGCACCTGCGTTCCCGGCGCCGCCGTCTCGACCTCGTCGAGATGGACGGTGACCGAGTTGAAGACCTCGTCCTTGCCGGCATACATCGGATGTCCGCGGCCGGCGGCGGTCAGGCGGATGCGGCGCCCGAAGCCGATCTCGCGGCCCTTCGGATTGCGCCGCACGCTGCCGCCGGCAGCCACCGTGATGAGCTGCAGGCCCCAGCAGCTCCCGAACAGCGGCGTCCCGGCGGCGAGCACCGCGCGCGTCAGCTCGATCTGCGGGTCGACATGGGGTCCGCGCTGATAGACGTGCAAGGCCGAGCCGGTGATGACCGCGCCGTCGTAGCTTTCCAAGCCCGCGCTGTCGGGCAGGTTGGCGCCCGGATCGGCCGGATAGCAGACGTCGACGGCCGCCTTCGGCAGCAATTCGCGCAGCAGCTCGGCATATCCCTCGCTCGGCGCCCGGCCGCCGGCGGCTTTGAGCAAGGCGCGGCCGTCGGCATTGTTGCCTTCGATGACGAGGAGGCGGGGGGCGGGCATCGGCTGTTCCAGGCGGCGGCCGGCGGGGCCGTGCGACGTCGTTCGCCGGCTACCATAATCCGATTTGCGGCAAAGTTGCGGACTGTCCGGTCGGCAATAGGTCGAAGCGTGCGTCATGGCGCTTGAGGGATGCGCGCGGCCCGCGCATTCTGCGGCAGTTGTAGAGAATCACGTGATGGCCGATTTCGACCTGGCGATCATCGGCGGCGGCATCAATGGCACCGGCATCGCCCGGGATGCGGCCGGGCGGGGCCTGCGCGTGCTGCTGGTGGAGCAGAACGACCTCGCGTCGGGCACCTCGTCGGCCTCCACCAAGCTGATCCATGGCGGCCTGCGCTATCTCGAGCGGGGCGCGCTGCAGCTCGTGCACGAGGCGCTGGCGGAGCGCGAGGTTCTCTGGCGCATGGCGCCGCAGATCATCCGGCCGCTGCGCTTCACGCTGCCGCCGGGGGGCGGCATGCGATCGGCGCTGTGCATCCGCATGGGCCTGTTCGTCTACGACCGGCTGGGCGGCCGCCGCCTGCTGCCGCCGACCCGCACTATCGACCTGACCCACCATCCCGCCGGCGTGCCGCTCAAGCGGCGCTTCAAGTACGCGTTCCAGTATTCGGATTGCTGGGTGGACGACGCGCGCCTCGTGGTGCTCAATGCGCGCGACGCCGCCGATCGCGGCGCGCAGATCCGCACCCGCACCAAATGCGTGCGCGCCGAGCGCACCGACCTGTGGCGGCTTTCGCTCACCCATCGCGGCACCCGCGAGATCGCGACCGCCCGCGCGCTCGTCAACGCCGCCGGTCCCTGGGCGTCGGAGGTCGACGAGATGGTGCTGCGGCGCCCGCAGGCCCCGCGCACCCGCCTCGTGCAGGGCAGCCATATCGTGGTGCCGAAACTGTTCGACCACGACGAGGCCTACCTGTTCCAGAATGCGGACGGGCGCATCGTGTTCGCCATCGCCTATGAGGGCGACTACACGCTGATCGGCACCACCGACCGCGATTTTACCGGCGATCTTTCCGCGGTCGCCGCAAACCACGACGAGATTAGGTATCTGTGCGAGTCGGCGATGGTCTATTTCCGCCGCCCGGTCTTGCCCGGCGACGTGGTCTGGACCTATTCCGGCGTGCGCGCGCTCCATGACGACGGCTCGCGCAAGCCCGAGGACGTCACCCGCGCCTATCACCTGGAGCTCGACAAGCGTTACGGCGAGGCGCCACTTCTGTCGGTCTATGGCGGCAAGATCACGACCTATCGCCGGCTGGCGGAATCGGCGCTTGCGATGCTGGCGCCGTTCTTCGTCATGCGGCCGGTCTGGACGCGCGACGCGCCGTTGCCGGGCGGCGATTTTCCGATCGACGGCGTGCCGGCGCTCGTTGCGCAGACGCGCCGCCGCTGGCCTTTCGTCGGCGAAGCGCATGCCCGCCGTCTCGTCAGGGCCTACGGCACGCGGCTCGACGACATTCTTTCCGGCGCGCGCGACATGGGCGATCTCGGTGCGCGTTTCGGCGAGGACCTCACCGCCGCCGAGGTCCGATATCTGATGGAGCGCGAATGGGCGCAGACCGCCGAGGATGTGCTGTGGCGGCGCTCCAAGCTCGGACTGAAGCTGCCGGCGGCGGACGCGGCGCGGCTCGCCGCCTTCATGACGGAGAACGCGGCCGGGCCGCGCGGGCTTTCCGCCGCCGAGTAGGAGGCCGGCATGACTTGTCTGCTAGCCATCGATCAGGGGACCACGTCCTCGCGCGCCATCCTGTTCGACGCCGACCTGCGGCCGCTCGCGGTCGCCCAGCGCGAAATCCGCCAGATCTATCCCGCGCCCGGCTGGGTCGAGCACGATCCCGAGGACATCTGGCAGACGGTGGTGGCGACCGCGCGCGAGGCGATCGCGCGCGCCGGAGCGGGCGCAAAGGACATCGCCGCCATCGGCATCACCAACCAGCGCGAGACCGCTCTGGTATGGGATCGCGCGACCGGCAAGGCCATCCACAACGCCGTCGTCTGGCAGGACAGGCGCACCGCCGACCGCTGCGCGGCGCTCAGGCAGGCCGGCCACGAGAGCGCGGTCGGCGGCAGGACCGGCCTTCTGCTCGATCCGTATTTCTCCGCGAGCAAGATCGTCTGGATTCTCGACCGGGTTTCCGGCGCGCGCGAGGCGGCGGCCGCCGGCCGGCTCGCTTTCGGCACGGTGGATTCGTTCCTGCTCTGGCGGCTCACCAACGGCGCCGTGCACGCGACCGACGCCACCAATGCCGCGCGCACGCTGCTGCTCGACATCCATCACGCCCGCTGGGACGCCGACCTGTGCGAGCTGTTCGGCGTGCCGATGGCGATGCTGCCGCAGGTGCGCGATTGCGCCGGCGATTTCGGGACGACCGGCCTGTTCGGCGGAAATATCCGCATTCTCGGCATGGCCGGCGACCAGCAGGCGGCGGCGATCGGCCAGGGCTGCTTCTCGCCCGGCATGATGAAATCGACCTACGGCACCGGCTGTTTCGCGCTGCTCAATACCGGGGCGACGCCGGTCGCCTCGCGCAACCGTCTCCTGACCACGATCGCCTGCCAGCTCGACGGCGAGCGCACCTATGCGCTGGAGGGGGCGATCTTCATCGCCGGCGCTGCGGTGCAGTGGCTGCGCGACGCGCTGAAGGTGATCGCCCACGCGCCCGCGGTGAACGAGCTTGCCGCGCGCGCCGACGAGGCCGAGCAGGTCTATCTCGTTCCCGCCTTCGTCGGCCTCGGCGCGCCGCATTGGGATGCGCAGGCGCGCGGCGCCCTGTTCGGCCTCACGCGCAATTCCGGCGTGGCGGAAATCGCCCGCGCCGCGCTCGAATCCGTCGGCTACCAGACGCGCGATCTGTGGGAGGCGATGTGCGCGGACTGGCCGCAGGCTGGCGCGGCCGGCGCCGTGCTGCGCGTCGACGGCGGCATGACCGCGAGCGACACCACGCTGCAATTCCTCGCCGACATGCTGGGCGTGCCGGTCGAGCGTCCCGCGGTCATGGAGACGACCGCGCTCGGGGCCGCCTATCTCGCCGGCCGCGCGGCGGGCGTGTGCCCGGAGCCCGCCGACTTCGCCCGGCGCTGGAGCTGCGAGCGCCGCTTCGATCCGGCGATGGACGCGGCGGCGCGCGAGCGCAAATGGCAGGGCTGGCGCGACGCCGTGGCGCGGACCTTGACGCGCAGTTAACCACGATGCGCCGGCGCGCCCGCGCGCCGATCGTTCAAATTGTCGGTATCGCTTTCACCCGGCCGTAAACGGAAAATGCTTCAATAATGCGCATCGAATTTGTGCGACGGCCTTCGCCATGTATTCAGCCATGCAGCGCACGCGCGAGGAACTGGTCACGTCGGCCCGGGTGCTGGTGATCGACGACGACTATTACATGCGCAAGGTGATCCGCAGCCTGCTGCTGGCGATCGGCATCAAGACCTTCCACGAGGCGGCCAACGGCACCGACGGGCTGGAGGCGATCTGCTCCTGGCATCCCGACATCGTCCTGCTCGACTGGGAAATGCCGGACATGACCGGCGCTGACTTCATGCGCTCCGTCCGCTCTCCGGGAACGTTCCCGCTGCCGGACGTGCCGGTGATCATGATCACCGGCCATGTCGAGCGCGACCGCGTCGTCCAGGCCATCCGGCTCGGGGTCAACGAATTCCTCGGCAAGCCGGTGTCCGCGCGCGCTCTGCACGACCGCATCCTGTCGATCCGCGCCCGCCCGCGGGTGATGGTCCAGATCGGCGACTATTACGGTCCGGAGCCCCGCAAGGTCACGGCCAACAGCCGAAATCTCACCAACCCGCTGGAGCCGATCTGGGTCGTCTGAGGCGGCCCGCGGCACTTCTCCACGATCAGGCGACAATCAGGCGACTTGAGCCCGCCGGCCCTCGCGATTATAGCGTGTCGCCGCCGCAACGACGCGGCGCGCCGACAACTGGCTACGCGAGGACATCATGCCGGACAGACAGCTTTCCGATGCCGAAAGCGCAATCCCGGGGCGGCCGCCGCCGCTCGTTCGCTTTGCTTCCGTCTCCAGACGGTTCGGCCCCGTCACGGCGGTCGATTCGGTTTCGCTCGATATCGCGCGCGGCGAGTTCTGCGCGCTGCTCGGACCCTCCGGCTGCGGCAAGACCACGCTTCTGCGCATGCTCGCCGGCTTCGAGCGCCCCGACGAAGGCCGCGTCCTTCTCGACGGCGAGGACATCACCGACGTGCCGCCGCACCGCCGCGCCGTCAACATGATGTTCCAGAACTACGCGCTGTTCCCCCATCTCACGGTCGAGGCCAACGTGGCGTTCGGGCTGCGCCAGGAAAACATGCCCGCCGCCGAGATCCGCCCGCGCGTCGCCGACATGCTGGCGTCGCTGCGCCTCGACGGGCTGGAGAAGCGCAAGCCCGCGCAATTGTCCGGCGGCCAGCGCCAGCGCGTGGCGCTCGCGCGCGCGCTGGTCAAGCGCCCGAAAGTCTTCCTGCTCGACGAACCGCTGGCGGCGCTCGACAAGAAGCTGCGCTCGGAAACGCAGTTCGAGCTGCGCGAATTGCAGCGCAAGCTCGGCATGACTTTCATCGTCGTCACGCACGATCAGGAAGAGGCCATGAGCATGGCCGACCGCATCGCCGTGATGAACCGGGGATCGATCGTCCAGGTGGCGCCGCCGCGCGACGTCTACGAGCATCCCATTTCGCGCTGGATCGCCGAGTTCATCGGCGAGATCAACCTGTTCGAGGGCGTGATCGATTCCACCGGGCCGTCCGGCACCTGGGTCGACACCCCCGCCGCCGGCCGCGTCCATACGCCGAACGAGGTGCCCGCGCGCAAGGGCGACAACGCCTTCGTCGCGGTGCGGCCGGAGAAGGTGCTGCTGGCGCCGTTCGACAGCGATCCGGGCGCCTATAACAGCGCCAGCGGAACGCTCGTGGACGTTGCCTATCTCGGCGACACCTCGGTCTGCCGGATCAAACTCGATCGCGGCGGCTTCATGCGCGCCACCATCACCAATGCGCGGCGGAGGGGCGGCGAGCCGGTTGCGCCCGGCGCGCACGTGGCGCTGCGCTGGGAGCCGGACTCGGCTCTGGTGCTGGTCCGATGACCGCGCTCCATTCCGCAAAGACGCGCGCGCCGTCGACGCTCGGCCGGCGGCTGATCGTGCTCGTGCCCTATCTGTGGCTGTGCATCTTCTTTCTGGTGCCGTTTGCGATCGTCTTCCGTCTCAGCCTGTCGCAGACCGCGATCGCGCAGCCGCCCTACCTGCCGGTGTTCGATCCGGCCGCCGGCTGGGAGGGGATCCGCGACTTTTTCGCGGCCCTGTCGCTGGACAATTACCGCATCCTGTTCTCCGACACGCTCTATGTGTCGTCGTATCTGAAGAGCCTGCAGGTCGGGCTCCTCTCGACCCTGATCCTGCTGGTCGTGGCGTTCCCGATCGCCTACGGGATGGCGCGCGTCCCGCGCCGTCTGCAGCCGCTTCTGCTGATGGCGGTGATCCTGCCGTTCTGGACCGCGTTCCTGATCCGCATCTATGCCTGGATCAACATCCTGCAGCGCGACGGCCTGCTCAACGACGTGCTGCAGACGTTCGGGCTGATCGGCGAGCCGATGACCTGGCTTGCCTCCGACACCGCGGTCTATATCGGCATCGTCTATTCCTACCTGCCGTTCATGGTGCTGCCGCTCTATGCGGTGCTCGAAAAGATGGACGAGAGCCTGCTCGAGGCGGCCGCCGATCTCGGCTGCCCGCGCTGGAAGGCGTTCTGGCTCGTGACCGTGCCGCTGGCGCTGCCCGGCATCGCGGCCGGGTCGCTCCTGTGCTTCATCCCGATCGTCGGCGAATTCGTTATCCCCGACCTGCTCGGCAGTTCGCAGACGATCATGATCGGACAGACGCTGTGGACGGAGTTTTTCGGCAACAAGGACTGGCCGGTCGCTTCCGCGCTCGCCATGCTCCTGTTGTGCGTCCTGATCGTGCCGATCGTCGTCTACCAGCACATGCAGAGCAAAGTCCTGGAGCGCGGCCGATGATCGTGCGCCGGCTGTCGCCTTTCAACCTCGTCTCGATCGCGCTCGGGCTTGCCTTCCTCTATCTGCCGATCGCGATCCTGATCGTCTATTCGTTCAACGATTCGCGCCTCGTCTCGGTCTGGGGCGGCTGGTCGCTGCGCTGGTATCGCGCGCTGCTCGAAGACAGCGCGATGCTGGAGGCGGCCTTCGTCAGCCTGCGCGTCGCCATGCTGTCGGCGACGCTGGCGACCGTGCTCGGCACGCTCGCCGCGCTTGCGCTCGTGCGCGCCGGGCGCTTCCGCGGGCGATTGGCGTTCTCGGCGATGGTCTATGCGCCGCTCGTGATGCCGGAGGTCATCATCGGCCTGTCGCTGCTGCTGCTGTTCGTCGCCGCCGATTTCTCGCGCGGCTTCTGGACGACGGCGCTCGCGCACACCACGCTGACCATGTGCTTTGTCACCGTGATCGTGCAGTCGCGGCTGCTCGACTTCGACCGCAGCCTCGAGGAGGCGGCGATGGACCTCGGCTGCCCGCCGCTGCGCACCTTTTTCTCCGTGACGCTGCCGCTGATCGCGCCGGCGATCGTGTCGGGCTGGATGCTGGCGTTCACGCTCTCGCTCGACGATCTGGTGATCGCGAGCTTCACCACCGGCCCCGGCGCCACCACGCTGCCGATCCGCATCTATTCGGAGGTCAGGCTCGGTGTGAAGCCGGAAATCAACGCGATCTGCACGCTGATGATCGCGACGGTGGCGCTGATCGTGGTCGTGGCCTCGCTCCTGTCCAAACGCTATTCCTCGACGCAGGAGCGGCGCGCGGCGCTGGGCGGTCCGCCGATGTGAGGCGGGCTTCAGTCGCTGTGCTGGCGGGGCGGCCGGAACAGATAGACCAGGAACCAGACCGGCAGGATCACGAGCGAGCCGAGCAGGAGGTTCGGCAGCGCCCAGTCGATCGCCTTGCGGCCGAGCTCGGTGACGCGGTCGGGCGTCATCCCGAACTCGCGGATCAGGTGGTCGGCGGTGATGCCGAAATGCGCGAGGATGGTGCCAACGATCAGCGAGGCGACCGCGATCTTCACCAGGGTGCGCATCATGTGGGGAAACATCGGGGTCCCGCCGGTCGCCGCTGATTCGTTTGCGCAAATCATAGTCGATCGCGGCGGCGCGGACACGCGCCGGCGGCCGCAGGGCCGATGCGGGCGGTTATTCGGCCGGTTTCTCGGTGCCGGGAATGGAGGTGCCGTCCTTGGCGCCGGTCAGGCGCTCGATGGCCGAGCGCACGGCCTCGCGCGCGCGGCGGTCGCGCACCGCGTCGAGCAGCGGGGCCGCGGCGCCGGATCGCTTAATCAGGATTTCCGGATCGGGCAGCATGATCGGATCGTCCCACGGGCCCTGCACGACGAACGGCAGCTCGAACGGCGCGCGCCCGTCGGTGACGGAGGCGGTGACGAGGCTCGCGGTGCCCTTCAGGTCGAGGTCGCGGGCGGGAATGGAGGCGGAACCGGCAACCGCGAGGCGCACCGACGGCCCCTGCAGCGTCATGTCCTCCACCGTCGCGGTGCCCTGCTTGATGCGGACCTTGACGGCGAGCAGTTCGAACGGCGTGCGCCCGCTGCGGAACTCGCTGCCGCCCGACAGCGGCCGCCGCTCGAGCCGCCGCAGCAATTGCTCGACATTGAGGCCGGTCAGCGCGCCCTTGCGTCCGGCGAGCGTGGCCGTGCCGTCGAGCGTGCGCGTGAGCGCGAGCACGTTCTCGCCGCTGCCCTCGATGGCGAAGGCGAGATCGCCCTTGCCTTCGACGCGGCGAACCCCGAACAGGTCGCCCATGCAGGTTTCCAGATCGATGTCGCTGAAATGCAGTTGCGACTCGAAGTCGGCGCCCTTCTCGACGGTCGCCAGCGTCAGCGATCCCTTGATCACGCCGCCATAGGCCTGCGACTCGCCGACCGTCACCACGAGCTTGCCCGACTTCAGGTTGGCGGCGACCGCGGTGCGGCCGAGTCTGGCGCTCGACAGGTTTATCTTGGCGGCCGACAGCCGCAGGTCGAGGTCGAAGCTGTTGAGGCCCTCGATCGCGATCGGGACGCGGTTCCATTCGCGCTGGTTGGCGGCGAGCAGGCGCATGGTGGAGACATAGGACGACAGGTCGAGCGTCTCCGAGGCCAGCGTGCCCTGCAGGGTCTGGCGTCCGTCGGTCGCGAAGGTGAGCACGCCCTCCGCGACGTTGCCGTCGAGCTCCAGGCTCACCCCGGTCAGCGCGATGGTGCCGCCGACGATGCTGGTCTTGCCGGAGATCGAGAACGCCTCGAAGCCGCCGCCGGGCAGCGGCCGCTGGCCCGACCAGAGCAGCGCCTTGCGCAGCGAGGGGCTGTCGGCGGCCATCGCGCCCTCGACCTTCAGCGTCGGGCGTAGGCTCATCGCGCCGTCGAAGGAGAATTTCGCCGGCGCGCCGCCGACCTTGATCTTCAGGCCCGAGCGCTGCCCGAGCAGGAGCGCGCCGAAATCGCCGAAGGCGACGCTCGTGTCGAGCGTCTCGCCGCGCCAGGAGAACGAGCCGGTGGCGGCGAAGCTTTTCGAAATGGCCGGCCAGGCGAGCGAGAGATTGACGTTGCTCAGCCGTTCCAGCACGGCGCGGCGATCGTCGCGGACGATCACGGTGCCGTCGTCGATGCGGATTTCCGAGAACGACAAGCTGCGCTCGCGCCGCGTCGCCTCCGGGTGGTGGGCGCGGGTGAGGGACGCGATCAGCGGCGCCCAGTTCGAGCGGCCGTCCTCGCGCAGGGCGAGCGTGATGCGCGGCCCTTCGAGCGCGACGTCGGCAACCTCGACGCGGCCGGTCAGCAGCGGAAAGAAGCGCAGCTTCACCGTCAGGCGGTCGGCGATCAGCGGCGGCTGGCCCTCGCCGGAATCGCCCAGCACCACGTCGGAGAAGCTCACCTTGCCGTAGGGAAAGAGCGACACCGACACCGCCCCGTTGAGCACCGGGTCGAGCCCGGTCACCGCCCGGATGTCGGCTTTCACCATCTCGCGCACCTGGTCGGCCGGGATCAGGAACGACACCACGCCGAGCGCCCCGAAGATCACAAGGACCAGGGCCACAACGGCATATCCCAGGCGTCTGAAGCCGGTGGCTGCGGACAAGTTGACGGTTCCGATTTCGCGATGGATCGGGCCGGATTATACCGGCCGCCGGAATGCGGGCGCAACCTTGGGAGCGCTCTGTGACGCTTTCGTGGCCGGTCGGTTGTGCCGGTCGCGCCTGTGTTTTGCAGGGACCGGACGCAGGCGGCTAGGATGTCTGCAGGGCCGGGGAAATAACGGGGGGAATAATGCCGATGTCGGATTTGCCGCTGTGGACGCCGGGGCCCGAGCGCGTGGCCGCCTCCCAGGTCATGGCCTTCATGCAGCAGGCGAACCAGCGGCACGGACTGGCCCTGAAGACCTATGCGGACCTGCATCGCTGGTCGATCGGCGAGCGCGGCGCGTTCTGGAATCTGGTGTGGGATTTCTGCGGCGTGGTGGGCGAGAAGGGCGCCCGCCTGACCGAGGGCGAAGCCATGCCGGGCGCGGCCTTCTTCCCCGACGCGCGCATTAACTTTGCCGAAAATCTCCTGGCCCGGCCCGGCCGCGGCGACGCCATCGTCTTCCGCGGCGAGGACAAGGCGGCGGGCCGCCTGACCTGGGACCAGCTCAAGGCCGCGGTCTCCCGCCTGCAGCAGGCGCTGCGCGCGGGAGGCATCGGCAAGGGCGATCGCGTCGCGGCGATGCTGCCGAACCTGCCCGAGAGCATCGCCTTCATGCTCGCGGTGACCTCGCTCGGGGCGATCTGGTCGTCCTGCTCGCCGGATTTCGGCGAGCGCGGCGTGCTCGACCGTTTCGGCCAGATCGAGCCGAAGCTGTTCGTCGCGGTCGACGGCTACTGGTACAACGGCAAGCGCATCCCGCTCGCCGACAAGCTCGCCGCCATCGCCCCGCAGCTTCCCTCCGCGCAGCGCATCGTGATCGTGCCCTATCTCGGCGAGGCGCAAGCCGTGGCGCGCGCCGTGCCGCGCGCGGTCACGCTCGAGGCCTTCACCGAAGGCCACGCGCCGAAGCCGCTCGCCTTCGAGCGGCTGCCGTTCGACCATCCGATCTATATCCTCTATTCGTCGGGCACGACCGGCGTGCCCAAATGCATCGTGCACGGGGCCGGCGGCACGCTGCTCCAGCACCTCAAGGAGCATCGCCTGCAATGCGACGTCCGCGCCGGCGACCGTTTCTTCTATTTCACCACGCTCGGCTGGATGATGTGGAACTGGCTCGCCACCGGCATCGCCTCGGGCGCCACGCTCGTACTTTTCGATGGTTCGCCGTTCGCGCCCGATCCCAACGTGCTGTTCGATTATGCGCGCGACGAGAAGATCACGCTGTTCGGCACCTCGGCGAAATATATCGATGCCTGCAAAAAGGCCGGCCTCGCGCCCATCCGCACCCACGATCTCTCCGCGCTGCGGCTGATGACCTCGACCGGCTCGCCGCTCGCCGCCGAGAGCTTCGATTACGTCTACGGATCGATCAGGCGCGACCTGCATCTCGCCTCGATTTCGGGCGGCACCGATATCGTCTCCTGTTTCGTCGGCGGCGAGCCCACCGCGCCGGTGTGGCGCGGCGAGATCCAGGCCGCCGGCCTCGGCATGGCGGTCGATGTCTGGTCGGAGGACGGCCGCCCGGTGCGCCGGGAGAAGGGTGAGCTTGTCTGCACCGAACCTTTCCCCTCGATGCCGGTGATGTTCTGGAACGATCCGGAAGGGAAGAAATATCGTGCCGCCTATTTCGAGCGCTTCCCGGGCGTATGGTGCCACGGCGACTTCGCCGAATGGACCGCGCACGGCGGCATGATCATCCATGGCCGCTCGGATGCCACGCTCAATCCCGGCGGCGTGCGCATCGGCACCGCCGAAATCTATGCGCAGGTCGAGCAGATTCCCGAAGTGCAGGAGGCGATCGCGATCGGGCAGGACTGGGACAACGACGTGCGCGTCGTGCTGTTCGTGCGGCTGAAAGACGGCGTGACGCTCGACGACGCGCTGCGCGACAGGATCAAGGCGAAGATCCGCGCCGGCGCGACCCCGCGCCATGTGCCGGCGAAGATCGTCCAGGTCGCCGACATCCCGCGCACCAAGTCGGGCAAGATCACCGAGCTTGCCGTGCGCGACGTGATCCATGGCCGGCCGGTGAAGAACACCGAGGCGCTGGCGAACCCGGAAGCGCTGAAGCTCTACGAGGGGCTGCAGGAGTTGAGGAGCTAAAAGAGAATATTAGTTGCGTAAAGGAGAGCAATGATGGTCACAAGAATTTCGGCGCAAGAACGGCCGCTCGCTCGGACATGCTTACGTCTCGACATATTCCGTGATGCTGGTAGCCGCCGGCACCGGTAGTCCGTCCTCTTTCAATCCGTCGATATGAAAGCAGATCGCTTCGCGGATTTTGCGCTCCACTTCCTTCACAGTGCCCCCGTTGCGACACAACCCGGCAAGTCGGATACATAGGCCGAATAATTACCCTCAACCTTCTCGATGACGACTGCGTAGCGCATCAGCGCTGCTCCTTCAAACCAGACTGCTTCGGAATAATGTGCAAAGTGCCGAGTCACGATCTCAACCGTCGTCATACAGGCGTACCCGGCGCCGCGACAAAGAACACGGGCGCTCCCGCATGGCTGTTTGATAGCTGTTTGACAATTGACTGTTCGATCGCCGGCGCTCGCGCTTTCCGGTGAAGGCGCGTGAAGGCATGCCTGCTTCGAAAGCAGGTCCGCTTTGTTGAACCGGCCGCCCGGTCGGCGCGACCAATAGACCATCGCTTCTCGTTTTTCCGAACGCCCATGCTCAATCAATTGTTCGCCGCCTTCCTGCATGCTTTGCCGTACGGGCTCGGCGCCGCTTTCATGGTGTTCATGGCGATAGGCTTCTGGCGCGGGCTGTCGCTGCGCCCGCTCGATCCCGACGAGCGCGTTCCCGATCCGAAATCGGTCTCCGATTATTGCGGGGGTCCGTGGGGACCGCCGCCGCGCTGGGCGCGCCGCCTGTTCGGCCGCGACTGATCCGCGTCAGCGCCCCGACGAGCCGTTCGTCGCCGCGGCCGGCGCGATGTCGGCAAAGCGCGTGAGCCGCAGCACCGGGATGATGCCGACGGCGACGATGAGGAGCGCCGCCAGCGCGCCTTCCTCGAAATTGCCGCGCGTCGCGAACTGGTAGATGTAGGTCGGCAGCGTCTCGACATTGAGCGGACGCAGCAGCAGCGTCGCCGGCAGTTCCTTCAGGCAATCGACGAACACGAGCAGCGCCGCCCCGCCGAGCGCCGCGCGCGAGAGCGGCAGGTGGATGCGCCAGGCGATGCCGGTCGGCTTCTCGCCGAGCGTGCGCGCCACGTCGTCCATCTGGGTCGGGATGCGCGCAAGCCCGGCCTGTGCGGAGCCGGTGGCGATGGCGAGGAAGCGGATCACGTAGGCGATGATCAGGGCCGCGCCGGAGCCCGCGAGCACGAGCCCCACGCTTATGCCGGCGAGCGTGCGCGTGATCCAGTTCAGGCCCTCGTCGAAGGCGACGAGCGGGGCGAGCAGGCCGAGCGCGAGCACGGTGCCGGGCACCGCATAGCCAAGTCCCGCGATCGTCAGGCAGGCACTTGCCAGCCGTCCGCGCACGAGCCGCACCGCCAGCGCCGCGCCCATGCCGAGCCCGATCGCGAGCAGCGTCGCGATGCCCGCGAGCAGAACGGTCATCACCGCATGGCGCGGCAATTCCGGATCGAGGCCGAACAGGAGCCCGCGCACGACCGTTTCGTGCGCAAGGAAGATCAGCGGCAGCACGAAGCCGGCCAGCACCGGCGCAAGACACAGCGCGCATGCGATCCAGCGCGCGGAGCCGCCAAGCGCGATGCGCGCGAGCGGGCGGTGGCGGCGGGCGGACGCATCGAAGCGGCGATGCCGGCGGCCGTAGCGTTCGAGCGCCATCAGCGCGACGACGGCGATCAGCATGACGCTTGCGATCTGGGCGGCGCCCGGCAGGCTGCCGCGATTGAGCCAGGTGGTGAAGATCGAGAGCGTCAGCGTGCGCACGCCGAGATATTCGCTCGCGCCGATGTCGTTGAGCGTCTCCAGCAGCACGAGCGATAAGCCGACCGCGAGCGCGGGACGCGCGAGCGGCAGCGCGACGTGCCGCACCAGCATCAGCGGCGAGGCGCCGAGCGTGCGTGCGACCTCCATCAGCGCCGCGCTCTGGGTCTGGAACATCGCCCGCGCGGCGAGATAGACATAGGGATAGAGCACGACGCCGATCATCAGGATCGCGCCCGGCAGCGAGCGTGCCGGGGGGAACCAGTATTGCGCCGCGGTCTGGTAGCCGAACAGCGCGCGGAAAGCGGTCTGGATCGGACCGGCGGCGTCGAGCATGCCGACATAGACATAGGCGACGATATAGGTCGGGAAGGCGAGCGGCAGCGGCAAGAGCCACACCAGCGTGTCGCGTCCGGGAAACTGGTAGGCGGTGACGAGCCAGGCGGTGCCGACGCCGGTGACGGCGGTTGCGACGGCCACGCCGGCAAGCAGCAGCGCGGTATCGGCGAGCGCGGCCGGCAGCACATAGGCGGCCAGATGCGGCCAGATATCGGGATCGCCCTGCCAGGCGATATGGATCAGGCTCGCGAGCGGGGCGAGCACGAGGGCGGCAAGCGCGAGCAGGAACAGCCGCGGCGCGAGTGCCGAGGGCCGCCACAGCGCGGCGTGCAGGGTTTCGAAAGGATGGCGAAGCGCGGCGGAGGTCATGAGAGGGACGGCGCGGGGCGTGCCGCGCCGTCCTGCATTGCAGGGGTCAGTTGTCGAAGCCGGTTTTGTCCACCAGCGTCGAGGCCGCCTTGGAATAGTCGCTGATCTTGGCGACCGGCATCGCGTCGGGCGTCAGCTTGCCATAGCCCGCGACGATCGGGTTGACCGGAACTTCGGCCAGCACCGGATACTCGTAGTTGATGTCGGCATAGATGTGCTGCGCCTTTTCCCCGACCAGCCATTCCATCAGCTTGACGGCATTGGCCTTGTTGGGGGCGTGCTTGGCGAGCACGACGCCGGACAGGTTCACGTGCGTGCCGCCGCCGGCAAAGGTCGGCAGGATGACCTTGGTGGCTTCGGTCCACGCCTTCTGTTCCGGATTCTTGGTCATCAGCGCCCAGTAATAGGTGTTGGCGACGCCCAGATCGCATTTGCCGGCCGCCACGTCGCGCGCCTGGTCGCGGTCGCCGCCGGAGGGCTTCTGCGCCAGATTGGCTTTCACGCCGCGCAGCCATTCCTCGGCCTTGGCTTCGCCGTACTTGGCGATATAGGCCGCGATCAGCGCATTGTTATAGGCGTGCTGGCCGGGGCGGATGCAGATCTTGCCCTTCCATTTCGGGTCGGCGAGTTCCTCGTAGGTGAGAGCGTTCTGCGTGACGCGGTCCTTGGATGCGAAGACCACGCGCGCGCGCATCGAGATGCCGTACCACAGGCCGTCCGGGTGGCGGTATTGGGCGGGCACGGCCTTGTCGAGCACGGCCGACTGGATCGGCTGCGCGATGCCGGCTTTCACCGCGTCCTGCAGGCGGGCGACGTCGACGGTGAGCAGCACGTCGGCCGGGCTGTTGGCGCCTTCGGTGGCGATGCGCTTGTCGAGGCCGGAACTGGCGGACACGACATTGACCTTGATGCCGGTCGCTTTCGAGAACTCGTCGAACAGCGGCTGGATCAGCTTCTGTTCGCGGTAGGTATAGACGTTGACCTCGCCGGATTGCGCCAGCACCGGACCGGTTGCCGAACCGATCAGGGTGGCGGCGGCGACGCACAGGGCGGCGCGCATCGTCATCGCGTTCATCAGGACGCTCCTCTCACAGATTTGCTTTGCGGATAGGTGTATTTTGTTTGCTGGTAAGAGCGCACGGGGGGGACGGTCAAGTCAATTTCCGCTGAAGAATCAGTATCCTGGAACGATTCCAGACTGGAATCAGTCCAGATTGCCGGGTTGGTCTCTGAGCATGCGAGGCAATTTTCGCTCAGGCCGAATGGACGACGACCCGCAGCGCCGGCGCAGCAAATTGTCTCAGCGTATTCGGACGTGCCGGTGCGCGGCCGCGTGCGGGGTCGGCGGCAAGCCGGCAATCTCGGCAACCAGCTTGCTGATCAGCGCCTGGCCGAAGGATTTGAAATCCTCGGCCACGATCACGAAGGCGCCCGGCCCGCCGATCACATTGTCCCGGTAATAGTTCGCGAGCCCGCCCGGCGGATTGGTGTGTTCGGGATTCCAGGGCAGCGGGCGTTCGCTCAGGATGACGAGCCCGTTGATGGTGACGCCGGTTGCCAGCGCTTCCTCGCGGGCGGCGGCGAGATCGCGTCCCGAATTGTGCGTACCGTCGCCGGACAGATCGATCGTGCGGCGTTCCGACCGGTAAGGCGCGCGCGCGAACTGCGCGAATGCGAAATCGATGCCGCCGCTGATCGAGGTGCGGTCGGCGAACGAGCGCGGCGCTTCGACGATCTGGTCGCCGAAACGTTTCGCCGACGCGCTGTCGGAGATCAGGGTCCAGTCGATCACGAGCTTCTGGTTGCCGACGCCCGACCATTCGACAAAGCAGACCGCGATGCGGCGGTTGCGGCCGGAGGTGATGGCGGCGAGCACGCGCGGATCGGCGATGGCCGCTGCATAGCCTTCACGCTGCAACTGGAATTTCGCGTGATCGACGCTGCGCGAGACGTCGGCGGAGAGGACGAGCAGCAGGTCGACCGGTTCGTCGGCCGCGGCGCCGACGCCTGGGCTGCAAACCAGTGCGCTCAAGGCGAGGAGGATGCCGGCCAATAATGTTCGCGCAGCCCCGGTCATAAGCCGCCATCTCCGCGAAGGTCCGAAGCGGATGGTAGCGGCCGCGGGCGGTGCTGTCAGCCGAAGGTGACGGTCAGTCCCGGCAATCCGATACCGGAAACGGCGGTCGACCAGGTCTGTCCGGGCGCGACCGGGAAGGCGGCGGTCAGGGTTCCGGTCGTGACCATCTCGCCGGCGCGCAGCGGATCGCTGCCGCGTTCGGCCAGTTCCTCGACGAGATGGCGCAGCGCGGAGAGCGGACTGCCGAGCACGTTCGCGCCGCTGCCGCGGTCGATCTCCCGGCCGTCGCATGACAGTACGATTTCGAACGAGGCAAGCGCGCGTTGAGCGTCGGGCAGACGGGCGATGTCGAACGTCTCGCCGAGCAGCAGCACGCCGTGCAGTCCGCCGGCGGCGACCGTGTCGGCCGCGCTGAACCGCCAGTCCGGAAAGATCGATTGCACGATCTCGAAACAATGCCCGACCTGTCCGATGCAGGCGAGGAGTGCGGCTTCGTCCATGCCGGCGTTCGGCGCCGCCGACAGGCCGAACACGATTTCCGGCTCGATCCGCGGCTCGCACAGGCCGGCGAGCCGACAGACGTCGCCCTGTCCGGTGAGCCTGAGCAGCGTCGTGTTATAGACGTCGCCCCAGATCGGCCGGTCGACGCGGTACTGCGCCCAGATCGAGCGATTGGTGAAACCGATCTTGCGTCCGACCTGCGTCTCGCCGCGCGCCATGCGCAGGCCGCGCAAATGAGTCGCTGCGCGGTAGGCCGTCGCGAGCGAAAGGCCCGCTTCACATTCGCTGAACGGGGAAATCTGCCGGCCGCCGTCAAGGGCGGCGAGGACTTCGTCGGCGATCGCCGTCTCGGCCGTGCTCATGCGCTCTTAGTATGGTCCGCGCGGAACCCGACTTCAATCAGCGTGCCGGACTTGCGGTCGCTCCTGATCGCGAACGCCGCGCGGTTGGCCTCGGCAAGCGCCTTGGTCAGCGGCAGGCCCAGTCCGCTGCCGCCCGATCCCGCGCGCGCGGCCGTCGCGATCTGACGGAACGGCTCCATCGCCTGCGCGAGTTCCTCCGGCGTCATGCCCGCGCCGGTGTCGCGGATGCGCAGCGCGACGCGGCCGTCGTCGGTTGTCGCCGTCGAGACGATGACCTGTCCGCCGGCGCCGGCAAAGCGCACGGCGTTGGAGACGAGGTTGAGCAGGATCTGGCGTACCGAGCGTGCGTCGGCGATGATCTTCGGCAGGTCGGTCCCCAGCGACATGCGGATGACGATGCGCTCGCGCGCCGCCTGCGGCTGCATGAGCGCGAGCGACTGGCTGGTCAGCTCGTTGATGTCGACGGGAGCGGGCTGCAGGTCGAGCTTGCCCGCTTCGATCTTCGAAAGGTCGATGAGATCGTTGACGAGCGAGACCAGATGCTCGCCGGAGTGATGGATGTCGCGCAGATAGGTCTTGTAACGCTCGTTGCCGACCGGCCCGAACCGCTCGCTCATCATCAGGTCGGCAAACCCGATGATCGCGTTGAGCGGCGTGCGGATTTCGTGGCTGATCTTGGCGAGGAATTCCGACTTGGCGGCGGAGACCCTTTCCGCCTGGCGCTTGGCGCTCAGCAAGTCTTCCTGCGCCTTCTTCCATGAACTGACGTCGCGCAGCACGACGGCGAACTGTCCGCTGTCGTCGGCGCCGATGCGCCCGATCGTCATCAGCAGCGGCACGAGCCGGCCGTCGCCGCGCCGGGCGACGACGTCGCGTCCCTCGCTCAGCGCCTTGGGCGCGCCGGGACGGGCCAGCCAGTCGAGACAATCGCGCGCGGTGCGTACGGAATCGGGTGCCAGCAGGTCGAACACGTTTTGCGCTGCCGGTGCGGGCGCCGCAACGCCGAACAGCGTCTCGGCGCCGGCATTGCGCTCAAGGATGATGCCGGCGCGGTCGATGATGAGGATGCCGTCGGCCAGCACGTCGAGCGTCGCCCGCCAGGTCTGCGCCTTGCGGATTTCGTCCGGCGTTGCCGCAGGTGCGGGCTGCGCTTTCGCGCGCGGAGGCGAAAGGACGAGCGCCATCGCAGTCGTGCCGTCGAAGGGGATCGAGAACAGGCGCGCCTCGATCGGAATGTCGTCGCCGCGCGGATGCAGGATGCGCAGGCTTTGTCCGGCAGCGCCGTCGCCGGTGGTCGTTTCCTTGTGCGCTTCGATGAAGAGCATGTCGAGCCCGCCGGCTCCGGAAAACTCGGCGAGCGAGCGGTAGCCGGCGAAATCCAGGAAAGCCGGATTGGCGTAGAAAAGCTGGGTATGACGATAGACCAGCACGCCGACCGGCAGGCGCTCGAGCACGGGGCGTTCGACGGCGAGCGGATCGAACGGCGCAGGCGCGCTTTCGCGCGCTTCGGCGGGAGGCGCGAGCACGCTTGCGTGCTCGTCCGCGAGCGGCTTTTCGGCGGCGACCGGTTCGTCTTTTTCTTTTTGTTGCGCGGGTTGCGCGGAAGCGATGGCGTCGGCGCCGCGCAGGCGCTCGGTCAGGCGCGAGCCGATTTCGCGAAAGGCGTTGCGCTCGCCGGCCGTCAGCGTGGGCGTGGCCGGTTGCGGCCGGGTCTCTGCGGCGGCGCTGCGGAACGGGACGATATTCTCGCTCTCGTTCATGCGCGAGGGATTCGGCAGAACGGGCGAGGGGACCGCCTCGCGGTTGAAGCGCTGGCCGGATAGGGCGGCGATCCGCTCGACGTCGCGGCAGACGCCGAATCCGCGATAGCCGCGGAACCGGCGCTCGCGATCGAAGACCGGTAGTCCCGACATCTCGACCGGAAGACGCTCGTTCGTGCCTTCCACCGGCCAGTCGAGCGCGATTCCGCTCCAGGTCTCGTGCGTGGCGACCGCGCGCAGAACTTCGCCGTCCGGATCGAGCTCCAGCGCCGCTGCGATTTCGGTCCACGGCCGTCCGAACGTGGCGGCGACCGTCGGGCCGATCACTTCGGCGAATTCACCGCCGCCGAGACTGAAGCGGCCGGTGGCGTCCATCTGCCAGACGAACCGCAACGGATGCCGGCGCGTCTCTTCGTCGGGCCCCGACGATTGCGGAAACGGGCGCATCGCGGGCGTGAAAGACGGCTCCTGCGGCGCCGATGGCGTCGGCGCGGCAACGTCGCCGTCCTCGATGGGCGCGGCCGCGACGGTCGGTGCCGCCGCGTCGGCTGATGCGGGCGACGCCGGTTCTGCGGCGGGCGCTTCACCTGGCTGCGCAAAGGCAAGGAGCAGGAATGCCTCCTCGCCCGTGCCGAGCCTGATGAGTTGCGCCGGACGGCCGGCAACGATGCAGCCGGCCTCACCCGATGCCATGGCGCGTTCTGCCTCGTGCTCGATTCCAAGCGCTGCGAGCGCCGTCGTGTCTCCAAGCGCTACCGCGGCCGATGCATTGGCATGGATGAGCGTGCCGTCGGCGGCGAACGCGGCCGCTGCTTCGTCAGCCGGCAGGATGCGCCGCACCCGTTCGGCGAACGGCAGCGCCGGGCCCGCTGGCTCCGCTGCGGCGACAAGGATCGCATCGCGTCCCGACAGTGACATGCGTGAACAGGCGCACAGCAGCGGGCGACCGAAAGCCGCTCCGAAACCGCGCAGCCGTTCCAGCCGCGGCGATGCGTCGAATTTCAGCGTCGCGTTGAGGCGGGCGATCTGGTCGGTCGCGGCTTGCGTCGGCGCATAAGCGCTTGCGTCCGCGTCCGCATTGAGCGCGCCCGCGCCGACCGCGTTCGTCCAGATCAGACTGCGGCCGTCGGTCGACCACAGCCAGACCGGCCGCGCGCTTGCGACATGCGCGGCAAGACGCCGCTCGCGCAAGGCATCGGGCAGGGCATCGGGACGATGGTGCGGACGTGACGTCATGCGCGCAGCCAGCGGAACTCTTTGAATTTATTAAGTTCTTAATAGTCTTTGGCGGACCCCGCGTCCACGCTAGCGGTCTTTGTCGCTGGCAATAACCTTAAAATGGGACCGCCCTCGCGCGGTGTCATGAAACCGGGGGGGCGCCTTGGCCGTTCCAGCATTGACGCCGCCGGTGCAATGCCGGGACAATTGCGTGCTGGCCGGGGCCTTGGACAGGGAGATGATCATGGATCCGAAGAATTTCGAAATCCCCACAGAGATGCGCAAGTTCGCAGAACAGAGCATGGACCAGGCCCGCAAGGCGTTCGAGAACTTCATCGGCGCGGCCCAGCAGGCCGTGACCGATTTCGAGGGGCGCGCCAGTGTCGCGCGTTCCGGCGCCATGGATGTCGGCGAGAAGGCGATGACCTTCGCGCAGCGCAATATTGCGAACTCGTTCGAATTCGCCCAGCAATTGGTGCGTGCCCGCGACATGCAGGAAGTGCTCAAGCTGCAGGCCGATTACATCAAGGCCCAGATCGAGACGCTCAACCTGCAGGCCAGGGAGCTTGGCGAGGCCGCCGGAAAGGCCGCCACGGATTCGACAAGGCCGAAATCTTGACGCCGCCGTCGACCGTCTGCTGAACGCTGTTTTGCCGGGCAAGACCGGGCGGGGCCGTGCCCCGATGCACGGCCCGGCCCGCCTGTGCGATCGCATGCAAACAATCTGCGTCAGGTCGTCATTGTTTTCATAAATATTTGATATATCTAAATAAATATATTATTGTGCGACGCAATATTTTCTATTGCATCGCAGCATTAATGGTGCTACATATTAATCAATGAATGGCTGCTGTCGGCCTTTCTTCACCCCCTGTTCGCTTCGGAGAGGACCCATGAACGAGGCTTTCAATCCCACCACCACCGCTTTCAAAACGTTCGAAATGCCGAAGTTTGAAGTGCCGAATTTCGACCTGCCGAAGTTCGAAGTCCCGGCCGCGTTCCGCGAGGCCGCCGAGAAGTCCGTGACGCAGGCCAAGGAAACCTGGGAAAAGGTCAAGACGGCGACCGAAGAGGCGACCGACGTGCTGGAAAGCACCTACGCCACCGCCGCCAAGGGCACGGCCGATTACGGCCTGAAGGTGATCGATGCCGCGCGCATCAACGCCAATGCCGCCTTCGATTTCGCCGGCACCCTGCTGACCGCCAAGTCGCTGTCGGAAATGATCGAGATTTCGACCGCGCACGCCCGCAAGCAGTTCGATACCGTTTCGGCCCAGACCAAGGAACTCGCCGCCCTCGCCCAGAAGGTGGCGACCGAGACGTCCGAGCCGATCAAGGCCGGCGTGACCAAAGTCATGCAGAAGGTCGCCTGAGCGGTCTATGCCATCCGCAGCGGCTGGCCTCCCGGCCGCCTAAACTTCAAGCCCGGACCCGGTTGTCCGGGCTTCTTGTTGTCCGATTGGCGGGTGACCGTTCGAAGAATGGCCATCCCGCTTCAAAGCCGGCCGGTTTGCTTGCCAAAGCGGTATTTCGAAATTAGGGTCCGCCCGTTTTCGACCGTGCAGCTGTAGCTCAGCTTGGTTAGAGCGCCTGACTGTGGATCAGGAGGTCGTTGGTTCGAGTCCAACCAGCTGTACCATCTAACCCTTTAAGACCGCTCGTCTCTTCGCCGCTTCGAGGGCGCAGGTCCGCCGGTTGCCGTCGCGTTCGGGCCGGCGCGGCGAAGCGCGGACCGCCCGGAGCGCGACGACCGGCGGTGTTGGAGCCGGTTGTGGCGGGGCCGGCGGTGCTGCTGCGAAGATGGGCTTTGCCTCCCATCCACCAGGGATTGTCACTACCAGGAATTATCATGGCGACGATATGGAAGGCGTTGCTGCTACGGCGCGACGAGCCAGCGAGCCAGTCCGTAAGCAAGGCAGCCGCCGTATCCGCCGGAATTTGTCTTGGCTTCGGCCTTCTGTGTGCGGCGATCCTTGTCGCCACCTATTATCTCGGCGCCGCGGCCGGCATGGCGGATCGCTACTCCTTCCAGTTTGCTTTTCACTTTATCCCGGCGGCGATCTCGCACATCACTTACGGCCATGCGCTCGACTTCACCGCCTATGAAGCGGTACGCGAGGTCTTCTACCGGGAATTTGCGTCCGGCCGCTTCGATGCCGCCTTCCAGGCCGCGACCGCGCTCGGTGCGCACGCGCAGGACAAGGGCCTTTATTTCATCCAGAACGACAAGGGCGGCGTGCTCTATGCGGTCCTCGCCATTCCGGCTGTTCGGAATGGCGCCGGCCAGCCTCTACGATCTGTTTTTTCTGGTACTGGCGATCTCCGCCGCGATCTTCGTTGGTGCGTTCGCCAGATCGCCGGCCCGGCTCTTTCTCCTGGCATGTCTGCTGCTGGCGTTTTTCGTGTTGGCCGTTCCCTTGCAGTCCGACGTCCATAATGTCACCGGGTTTCACGGCCAGCGCGCGCTCTCCATGCTCGGCGTCGTGCCGCTGCTGCATCTGTTGTGCGCCGCCGGCGAGGAGAGGTTGACCCCGGCATCGCTCTTCGCCGTGATCGCGCAGGGCGTCATCCTCGTTTTCGTCTGCTTCATCCGCTCCTCCAATGTCTGGGCTTTCGCGCTGTTGGCGCTGGTCACGGCCTTCGTCGTGCTGCAAATCCGCCATGACGCCGCGCTGCGCGGCCACGCGCGGCGTCGTCGTTTCGGCGCGGCACTCGCTCCGCTGGTCGTCGCTCTGCTGTGCCTTCTGGCGCTGAACGCATACAAGTCGGCGGCCTTCAACCCGCGTTATTTTTCGGATTTCATCACCGACCGCGTCGCCTGGCACAACGCATATCTCAGCACCTCGCTCGACGAGCGGCTGCGCGACGTCTTGTCCGCGAAGCAGCCGCTGGCGGTCGGCGACGATTACGTGTTCCGCTCGCTGGAGAACTTTCTCGCCGCCCGAGGCCGCAAGGGCGAGCTCGACGCCATCGTCGCACGCAAGAACAGCGAGGTGCCGAGCGTCTATGCCGTTTCCGGCTATGACCGCCTGGTGCGCGAGATGTATCTTACCGCCTGGACCGAACATCCGTTCCTGATGATACGGCACTATGTCTATGCGAAGCCGAAGCTGATGCTGCGCGAGCTTATCACCATGACGCAGCCGGCCGAAGCCGCGAGCAGCAGGAACAGCCTCGGCGTGGAAAATCCGCGCGGCTATCGTCCGCTCGGCCTTTATGCGTCGCTGACGCTGCTGGCCGCTCTGGCCCTGCTTTTCCTGAGCGGGGCCGCCTTCCGGGCGCACGAGGTGCTCAGCGTCGCCGCGCTTGCGCTCGGCACGCAAATTCCGTGGATCAGCGTCTATCCGTTCTTCTATGCTGTTCCGGAATCATTTCTCGGATTGACCTTCGCATTTTATGCGGCAGCCGGATTGGCGCTCGCGTATTTCTGCGCGCGTCCGTCGCAGGGCGCACCAGGAGGAAGGGCGCGGTCGTGAGCAGCATTGAAAGTCCGGCACTGAGCGTCGTCATCCCGGTCCTGAACGAGGAAGCGCTGCTGCGCGCCAATCTTGAGGAACTGGCGTTCCATTTCGACGCCATTGTCGGCCGCGGACGCTGGCAGTTCGTCCTCGTCGACAACGGAAGCACCGACCGGACGCCGCGCATCATCAAGGAAATCCTGGCGGAGAATCCCGGCAGCAAGTCGGTTCATCTGCCCGGGCCCAATTACGGCGCCGCCCTGCGCGCCGGCTTCAAAAATGCCGAGGCCGATTTCGTCTACAATTGCGATCTGGAGCAATGGGACATTCCCTTCCTGGCCTGGGCCTGGAATGCGCGCGACCAGCACGACCTGTTCATCGGCTCCAAGCGCGCCGACCCGACCATCTGCAGGCAGTCGGGCCTGCGCTACTTTCTGAGCTGGGGCCTCAATACGCTCATCCAGCATCAGTTCGCCTTCATGGGGACCGACACGCACGGCCCCAAGCTGGTCAATCTCCGGCGCCTGAAGCCGCTGATCGAAAGCTGCATCAGCGACCGCGGGATGTTCGACACCGAAATCGTGCTGCGCGCGCTGCGTCAGGGCTTCCGCCTCGCGGAGGCGCCGATCGCCTTCGAGGAGCATCGTCCGCCGCGCAACAACATCGTCAAGAAAGTCGTCTGGAACGTCTTCGCCCTCTACCGGCTGCGGGAGCGGATGAAGGCGATCCCGTATCGCGGCCCGGTCGAGTTCCGCAGGTTCGCGCGCTCGGACGTGCTTTCGGTCTATGAGGGTCTGCAGAAGACGCGCGCCGCCGGTGGCGCGGCCGGTGCGCAGCCGCCGTCGCGGCAGGCGGTCCCGGGCACGCCATGACGGACGACGAGATGACCGGCACGCCGGCATTCGAGCAGTTGCGGGCCATCGCCTGGCCGTTGCCGCCGGGCGCGCACAGCGCGCCGCGATGGACCGGAGACGGCTTCATCGTCGACGGTCGTCCGGTGCCGGTGCTGCAGAATCGCGTCGGCGATACCGGGTGGAACGACGATCTCGCGGCCCTGGTGGAGGCCGAAGTCTCCGCCGAGCGTCCCATCGGGATTGCTTCGCGGCGCTACGCGATCGAGTCGCTTGCGCGCTACGGCGCGATACGTCCCGACGGCATCATCATGGAGATCGGCTGCGCCAGCGGCTATCTCCTCGGCGAGCTTCGCCGGCGCTCGGCCGAGGTCGGCCTGATCGGCTGCGATTACGCTTTGCAGCCGCTCCTCGGGTTGGCGGAGCGGCTACGCGGCATTCCGCTCCTGCAGCTCGACCTCGGGCAATCCAGCCTCCCGGGCCGGATGTGCGACGCCGTCGTGATGCAGAACGTCCTCGAGCATATCGAGGACGACGCAGTCGCCCTGCGCGAGGTTGCGCGGCTGCTGCGTCCGAACGGACTTCTCGTCCTGGAAGTGCCGGCCGGCCCGCAATTCTACGATTCCTTCGACCGTCTCGTCGGGCATTTCCGCCGTTATCGCATGCGCGAGCTGACGGCCAAGGTCCGCGATGCCGGATTCGAAATCCTGGATCGCTCGCATCTCGGATTTCTTGCCTATCCGGCCTTCTGGCTGCTCAAGCGGTACGGAAAGCTCCGCGGCGGCGATCAGGGGCCGGACTATGTCCTGCGCACCCTGCGCGCGGGCCGCGCCGGGCCGCTGCAGCGGGCGGTCGCGCAGCTTGAAAGCGCGTTGCGTCCCTATCTGCCGATGCCGATCGGGATCCGCTGTCTGCTGACGGCGCGGGTCAAGTAGCAGCGCACTCGTTCGCGCCGTGCCCGCCGGTCATGGCCGCCCTGCCGTGACAATGAAGGTGTCCGCCCATAGCGGACTGGCGCGCCGCGCGAACCTGTTGAAATGCCAGACATAGGTGTCGGTCTTGAGCCGGTATTCGCGTTCCGCCCCGATGCGCGTCAGGAGCGGCGCGAGGAGGCGGCCGATGCTGTCCGGCAGCGCCATATAGATATGCCGCGCGCCGGCCTGCACGTCGACGAATCCGGCATTCCCGATCGCCTTCACCAGGCTGCGCTTCGAGAAGAAGCGCACGTGGCCCGAGTGCTGGACCTCCGACAAGGTCCAGCCCAGGAGCCCGGCAAGCCGGAAGACCCAGAAGGCGGAATTCGGCGTCGATAGCAGCAGGCGGCCGCCCGGCTTGATGACGCGCGCCAGTTCGCCGAGAAAAGCCGCGGTGTCGTTGACGTGCTCGATGACCTCGGAGGCATAGACGAGGTCGAAGCGGCCGTCCGGGAACGGCAGCCCGTCGGTGACGTCGCAGACATGGCCTTCGAACCCGTTGGCGACGAACTGCGCGATGGCGACCGGCGACACGTCGACGCCGACGACAGTATGGCCCTTGCCGCGGATGATCTCCGCGTTCAACCCGGTCCCGCAGCCGACGTCGAGCACCGTCAATGGCCGGTCCTGCGGCACCAGACTGCGCATGTAGGATTTGCTGCTGCGCTCGATCTCCCGGTGCCGGCTGTAGATCGCATCCGAGATGCGGCTCTCTTCCGACGCCTTTCTGGGCTGGGCCTGCGCCTGCATCTCAACTCACCCAAGCGGCCTTCCGTCTGCCTGTTGCGCCCTGAACCAGTCCCAGGTGCGCGCAATCCCGTCGGCAAGAGAAGTGCGCGGATCGAACCCGAACGCCGCGCGCGCCTTGGCGGTGTCGTTCCAGGTCGAGTGGATCTCGCCGGTACGGGCCGCCTCGTAGCGCACATCGAGGCTGCGTCCCGTGACCCGTCCGATGATCGCGATCAGTTCGTTGAGCGGCGTTCCCTTGCCGGACCCCAATTGAAAGGTTCCCGTGGCGTCCGATTTCAGCACGCGCACGAGACCCTCGACAAGATCGTCGATGAACAGATAGTCGCGCTGCTGGGTGCCGTCGCCATAGACAATGAGCGGCCGCAACGCGAGCACCTGCTTGAGGAAGTGCGCGACGACGCTGCCCTTGTGCAGCGATCCCGGACCGTAGATGTTCGAGAACCGCAGCGACACGCACGCCATCCCGTAAGAGGCGGTGTAGGCCGAGCACAATCCTTCCGTCGCGAGCTTGGAGGCGCCATAGGGCGAAAGCGGTCGCGGCGGGAATTCCTCGGTCACCGGAGGCACGACGTCGCCGACGATGGCGCCGCCGGTCGAGGCATTGACGAAGCGGCGGATGCCCGCCCTGCGGCATTCCTCTAGCAGGCCGAAGGTTCCCGCCACGTTGGCATGGAACGTCTTTTCCGGCGTCTCGATCGACTCAATGACGCGCGTATGAGCCGCAAGATGCACCACCACGTTTACATCCGCGAGCGCGCGGCGGACGAGGCCGCGGTCGGCGATGTCGCCCTTCAGGAATGTCCCGGAAAAATCCTGCAGATTGGCCCGCGAGCCGAGGCTCTCGTCGTCGAGCACGACAATCTCGAATCCGCCGGCCCGCTGGAGAGTTGCCACCAGATTGCTGCCGACGAAGCCGCAGCCTCCGGTCACGAGCACCCGCGTCATGACGTCGGCTGACCGGCGTCGCCGATCCATTTGGAGCGGCACGGGATCTTGCTCAGGTCCGCGCGCGAGGCGAAAGCGCGGGCGATCCCGATCACCTCTTCCATCAGGCCGCTTTCCAGCGTGGTCGGCTTCAGCCCCATGCGCACGAGCGTGCTGTTGACGACATTGAGGCTGTTGATCTCGGCTTCGTTGCGGGGATTGTCGAGATAGTCGATCGTCGCGCCCGTCAGCCGCGAGACGAGTTGCGCAAGATCGGCGATCCGGTGCGCCTCGGTCATCTGGTTGATGATGCGCACCCGTTCCCCCTTTTGCGGCGGGTGGGTGATGGCGAGCTCGACGCACCGCACCGAGTCCTGCAGGTGGATGAAGGCGCGCGTCTGGCCGCCAGTGCCGTGGACGGTGAGCGGATAGCCGATCGCCGCCTGCATGAGGAAGCGGTTGAGGACCGTTCCATAGTCGCCGTCATAGTCGAAGCGGTTGATCAGATTCTGGTGGATTTTCGTCTGCTCGGTCTGCGTGCCCCATACGATGCCCTGGTGCAGGTCGGTCACGCGCACCTTGTCGTTCTTGTTGTAGTAGGCGAACAGGAGCTGATCCTGCGTCTTGGTCATGTGGTAGATGCTGCCGGGATTGGCCGGATAGAGGATTTCCTGATCGATCAGGTCGCCGGCCTGCGTCTCCACCTTCACCTTCAGATAGCCTTCCGGAATCGGGACGCCCTCGATCATCCCGTAGCCGTAGACGCCCATGGTTCCGAGATGGACCACGTGCGCATCGACGCCGGATTCCACGATCGCTGCCAGCAGGTTGTTCGTGGCGTTGAGGTTGTTGTTGACGGTATAGCGCTTGTGCCACGACGACTTCATCGAATAGGGCGCCGCCCGTTGCTCGGCGAAATGCACCACGGCGTCCGGCTCGAAGTCGCGCAGCAGCGTAAGGAGTCGGTGATAATGTTCCGCGATATTGAAATTGAGAAAAGGGATATCTTTTACCTTCAGCTCTTTCCATGTCGCCAGCCGCGTCCCGATCGGCTGGATCGGCGTCAGCGACGACACTTCGAGTTCGTTGTCGATGTTCCGTCTGGACAGGTTGTCGACGATGACGACGTCATGGCCGATGTCCGAGAGCCGCAATGCCGTGGGCCAGCCGCAAAAGCCATCGCCCCCAAAAACGACAATTCTCATCTTGTGCAGGTCACCGGATCGTTCAGAAACCGGCCGTTTGCTTAACATGAAAATTTGATGGCTCCTAGTATTCCGGCTCGCGGGAATCCGCCGACGGCAATGTGCGTGCTGTCGATCGAGGTGTGGAAATTCCGCAGCCGTTATCCGGATTTTCCAAAGTATCAAAGTATATGGCGCATTCCTTGGAGGGCAGGATGCGCGCGCGCCGGCGGCCGGGACCGGCCGGCGGCGCCCGGCCTACGAAAGATATTTCCAGCCGTGCAACGCCCGGTCGCGCGTCCGGAAGGCGGCAATCCGGTCCGCATAGCCCATCGTCAGTCCGATATCGTCGAGGCCCTTCAGGAGGCGCTCGCGGCGGGAGGGATCGATCGCGAACGGATAGGTCGCGCCGGCATGCGCGATGGTCTGGCGCTCGAGATCGATCGTCATCGCGCGTCCCGGCTCGCGGACGAGCGCGGCGGTCATCGCGTCGGCGTCGGCCTGCGAGACGATGGCCGTCAGCAGGCCGTTCTTGGTCGCGTTTTCGGAAAAAATGTCGCCGAACGAGGGGGCGATCACGCAGCGGATGCCGGAATCGTAGATCGCATAGACGGCCGCCTCGCGCGACGAGCCGCCGCCGAAATTGCGGCCGGCGACCAGGATCTTCGCCTCGCGCCATTGCGGTTCGTTGAGCGGAAAACCGGGCCGTTCGTTGCCGGCTTCGTCGCGCCGCAGGTCATGCAGCAGATGGCGGCCGAGGCCGTCCGCGCGCGCGATCTTGAGGAAGCGTGCCGGCAGGATCTGGTCGGTGTCGACGTTCGCCAGTCCGAGCGGGCAGGCGATGGCGGACAGCGTGGTGAACTTCTCCATCGCCGCTACCCCTTCCGTCCGGCAAGAAAAACGCGCGCGTCGGCGAGATGCCCGCTGACGGCCGCCGCCGCCACCATCGCCGGCGACATGATGTGGGTGCGCGCGCCCGGCCCCTGCCGGCCGCGGAAATTGCGGTTCGTGCTCGAGGCGCACCGTTCGCCCGGCGGCACGAGATCGCCGTTGATGCCCACGCACATGGAGCAACCCGATTCCGCCCATTCGAGGCCGGCGGCGCGGAAGATGCGGTCGAGCCCTTCGTCCTCGGCCTGCCGCTTCACCGATGTGGAGCCGGGCGAGACCAGCCCCGGGACCTTGCTGGTGCGGCCGGCAAGGATCGCAGCGGCCGCGCGCAGATCCTCGATGCGCGAATTCGTGCACGAGCCGATGAAGACGCGGTCGATGCGTACGTCGGTCAGCTTCTGGCCCGGCGTCAGCCCCATATAATCGATCGCCTCGGCAATTTGTGTGGCGCGCGCCGGATTGCTCTCGCGCGCCGGATCGGGAACGGCGCCGTCGATCGGCAGCGCGTCGGCGGGCGTGATGCCCCAGGTCACGATCGGCACGACGTCCGCGGCCGCAAGCGTGACCTCGCGCTCGAACGCGGCATCGGCGTCCGAGTGCAGCGTCTGCCAATGTTGCGCGGCGCGGTCGAGCATGTCGCCTTGCGGTGCGAACGGCCGCCCGCGGACATAGGCAAGCGTCGTCTCGTCGGGCGCCACCATGCCGCAGCGCGCGCCGGCCTCGATCGACATGTTGCAGAGCGTCAGCCGGCCTTCCATCGACAGGTTGCGGATCGTCGATCCGGCGAATTCGATGGCGTGCCCCTGCGCGCCGTCCGCGCCGATGCGCGCGATCAGCGTCAGCGCGATGTCCTTGGCGCCGATGCCCTCGGCGAGCGCGCCGTCGACGGTCACGCGCATGCGTTTTGGTTTCTTCTGCCACAAAGTCTGCGTCATCAGCACGTGGGCCACTTCCGAAGCGCCGATCCCAAAGGAAAGCGCTCCGAACGCGCCGTGCGTGGAGGTGTGGCTGTCGCCGCAGACGATCACGAGGCCGGGCAGCGTCAATCCCTGCTCGGGGCCGATGACGTGGACGATGCCCTGCCGCGGATCGTCGAGCCCGAACAGGGTGATCTCGTGCGTGCCCGCGTTTTCCTTCAGCAGCGCCACCATGCGCGCGATGTCCGGGTTTGCGATCTCGCGGCGATGACGCGTCGGCACATAATGGTCCGCGACGCCGAAGGTCAGGCCGGGCTCGGCGACCGTGCCGCCGCGCGCCTTCACCTGGTTGAAGGCGTGGAAGCTGCCCTCGTGCACGAAATGCCGGTCGATCCAGAGCAGGCATTCCCCGTTGTCCTGGCGCACGATCTCGTGCTCGGCCCAGACCTTGTCGAACAATGTATGCGCGTCGGTCATCCCGTTTCCCGCCGGGGCGATGTGCCGCAGACTGGTTGACGGACGCTATTGTATGCTAAATGATACCTAATAGAGAATAGCCCGGAGCGACATCCGGCAGGGGGGGCCGTGACCGATCGTCTCAGCGAAGCGAAGGCGCGCCAGGTCTATCTCGTGCTGCGCGACCGCATCGTGAGCGGCAAGCTGGGGCTCGGCGCGCGGCTGCCGAACGAGAACAATCTTGCCAGGCTGCATCAGGTCTCGCGCGTCACGATCCGCCGCGCGCTCGCCGAGCTTGCGCGCGAGAAGCTGATCGAGCGCCGCCGCTCGCTCGGCACGCGGGTCGTCTATCGCCCCTCGTCGGCGCCGCTCGTCGCCGACATCACCGGCATGCTGGCGAGCATCGCGGAGATGGGGCGGGCGACGGCGGTCGCGCTGTTGTCCTTCGAATACGTTCCGGCGGAAGGCCCGGTCGCGGAGGCGCTCGGCAGCAAGAGCCCCGAACTGCTGCAGCGCGCGATCCGCGTGCGTTCGGTGGACGGCGAGCCGTTTTCCTACCTGACCACCCACGTCCCGGAGCGCATCGGCGTGACCTTCAGCAGGCGCGAGCTGGCCGGCCGCCCGCTGCTCGAACTGCTCGAACGCTCCGGCGTGAAGGTCGGGCGCGCCATGCAGCAGATCGGCGCCGGGCTCGCGACGCCTGTGGTCGCCGCCGCGCTCGGCGTCAAGATCGGCTCGCCGCTGATCGAGCTGACCCGCATCGTGTTCGACGGCAAGGGCAGGGCGGTCGAGCATCTCCACGCCCTCTACCGGCCCGACCGCTACAATCTCGTCATCGAGCTTGTGCGCTCCGGGCGCGCCAATGCCAAGATCTGGGCGCCGGTCATGCCGGGCGCCCGCCCCCGTAATGCAAAGAGCCGATCCACAAGCCTGACAACATCGCTTTCATAGAGGGAGCCGCCATCATGACGGACAAGCGCAATACATTCAGCCGGCGCAATTTCCTGCAAACGACGGCCGTCGGCGTCGCCGCCGCTGCGACCGGAACCATCGCGATGCCCGCGGTCCTGCGCGCGCAGGGCGCCGGCGTGAAGCTCGGCGTGCTGCAGCCGGTGACGGGCGCGCTGTCCTATTCCGGCCAGCAGGGCAAGCTCGGTGCCACCATCGCCATCGACGAGATCAATGCCGCCGGCGGCATCAAGGGCATCGGCAGGATCGAGCCGGTTCTCGGCGACGCGCAGTCGACGCCCGACGGCGGCAATGCCGAGGTCGAGAAGATGAACGCCGCCGGCGTCGTCGCGATCGTCGGCGGCTATGCCAGCTCGATCTGTCTCGCCACCACCCAGACCGCGGCCCGCTACGACCTTCCCTATATCGTCGACGTCGGCGTGACCGATGCCATCGTCACGCGCGGCCTGAAGAACACCTTCCGCTTCGGTCCGGGCTTCGGCGTGATTTCCAAGAGCGCGCTCGACAACCTCGTCGCGATCAACGACAAGGCCGGCAAGCCGGCCAAGACCGTGATGATCGTGCACGAGGACTCCGCCTTCGGCTCGGGGCTCGCCAAGCTTCTGAACGCGCAACTGCCGGAGCGCGGTTTCCAGATCCTGGAGACCATCCCGCATCCGACCCCGACCCGCGACTTCAACAACGTGGTGCTGAAGATCAAGGCGCAGAATCCCGACATCGTCGTCCCGGCGAACTATTACAACGAGTATGTGCTGCTCGCGCGCACCATGCAGCAGCAGCGCGTGCGGCCGAAGGCGATCTATTCGGTGCTCGGGGGTGCCGCGTCCTCCTACAAGTTCGTCAAGGAATTCCCCGAGGCCGCCCAGTACATCATGGACTGCAATCACTGGTTCGATCCGCGCAATCCCAAGGCGCTCGAACTCAAGAAGAAGGTCGAGGCGCAGGGCCAGTTCTACACCTACGAGGTGTTCATGAACTATAGCTGCGTCCTGCTCGTCGCCGATGCGCTTGCGCGCGCTGGCGCCGCCGATCGCGCCAAGCTCAATGCCGCACTCGAAAGCTCGACCTTCACCGGCCACGTCATGCCCTACGGCCCGACCAAGTTCGTCAACGGCCAGAACCAGGGCGCGGCGCCGGCCAACACCCAGGTGCTCGGCAACGACATCCAGGTGATTTTCCCCGAAACGTTCGCGTCGGCGAAGCCCGTCTTCCCGATGCCACCGGCCTGACGGCGCAGGCGCGGCGGCGTTTCGGCGCCGCTGCGCTCCTTTCCGGATCGAGCGACGGGCAGACGTGCAGACCGCGATCATCATTCCCGCCATTCTCAATGGCGTTCTGATGGGCGCGGTCTATGCGCTCGTGGCGCTCGGCCTGACCCTGATCTACGGCGTCCTGCACATCATCAATTTCGCGCACGGCGCGCTGCTGACGGCGGCGCTGTTCGCGGTCTATTTCTGCTTCCGCACGCTGGGCATCGATCCTTATGTCGCGGTGCTCGGGCTGGCGCCGCTCTTCTTCCTGCTCGGCTATGCGCTCCAGCGCTTCGTCATCGGCCCCGCGGCGCACGGCGAGGACAGCAACATCCTACTCGTCACGCTCGGCATTGCAGTGGTGATCGAGAACGCGCTCCTCTATGTTTTTCGCGCCGACACGCGCACGATCGACGTGCCTTACGGCTTCAGCGTGATCGAGTTCGGCAGCACCTTCCTGTCGGTGCCGCGCGTCGTCGGATTTTTCGCGGCCTTCGCCGTCGCCGGCCTGTTGTGGGCGATCCTCGCCCTCACTGACACCGGAAAGGCGATCCGTGCGGTCGCCAAGGAAAAGCGCGGCGCGGAGCTCTCCGGCATCGACGTCGCCCACATCTATGCCATGACGTTCGGTCTCGGCACCGCCTGTCTCGCGGTGGCGGCCTGTCTGCTGATGCCCTCCTATTACGTCAATCCGCATGTCGGCAATGCGTTCGTCCTCGTCGCTTTCACCATCGTGGTGCTCGGCGGCATGGGCTCGGTGCCCGGCGCGCTGATCGGCGGCCTGTTCGCCGGCGTCGTCGAAAGCCTGTGCGGCTTCTATCTCGGCGAATCGCTCGGCCAGATCGGCATCTTCCTGATGTTCATTCTGGTGCTGCTGTTCCGCCCCACCGGCCTGCTCGGAGCGCGGGCGTGAAGGCCCCGGGCTATCTCTCCGTCGTTGCAGTGGTCGCAGCGCTTGCGCTCGTGCCGTTCGTCACGTCGTCCAACGTGATCCTGAATTTCCTCGTCATCGCCCTTCTCATCGCGCTGGTGGGGCAGGGCTGGAACGTGCTCGGCGGCTATGGCGGGCAGTATTCGTTCGGCCATGCCGCCTTCTTCGGGACCGGCGCCTACACCACGGCCGTGCTGCAGGTCCAGTACGGGATCAATGCCTGGCCGGGATTTGTCATCGGCATCGCCGCGGGCGCGCTGGTCGGAGCGGTGATCGGGTTTCTCAGCTTCCGCTCCGGGCTGAAGGGGTCTTACTTTGCGCTGGTGACGCTCGCTTTCGCGGAAGTGCTGCGCATCGTCGCAAGCGTCGCCCCGATCACGGGCGCCGGCGTCGGCACCCTGATCAGGCTCGACGTGCGCTTCGAGGCGTTCCAGTTCCAGAGCCGCGCCATTTTCTACTGGATAATTCTGGCGCTGGTCGCGCTGTCGCTCGTGATCGTGCGCATGATCGAGAATTCGCGCTTCGGCGCGCGGCTCGTCGCGGTGCGCGAGAACGAGGACGCCGCCCGCGCGCTCGGCGTCGATGTCATGGCGACGAAGCTCGGCGCGATGACGATCTCGGCGGCGATCACGGCGGCGGGCGGCTGCTTCTATGCGCAATATTATCTGTTCCTCGATGCCGGCATCGCCTACGGGCCGTGGATTTCGGTGGAGGCTCTGCTCGCGCCGATCATCGGCGGGGTCGGTACGATCTATGGCCCGCTGCTCGGCGCGCTCGTGGTCAAGACGCTGGGCGAGGCCGCAAAGCACGTCACCGGGACCGCGCCCGGCCTCGATCTTATTATCTATGGCGCGGTGCTGGTGCTGGTCGTGGGCTTCGCGCCGCGCGGCGTAGCCGGCCTGCTCGAGCGGCTGTGGCCGCGCCGGTCGCGGGCTCCCGCGCGGGCTGAAGAGGGGAAGAGCCGTGACTGAGCCGCTCCTCGGCGTGCACAATGTCTCGAAGCGCTTCGGGGGGCTTCTCGCGGTGAGCGAGGCGTCGCTGTCGGTGGAGAGCGGCCGCATCACCGGGCTCATCGGGCCGAACGGGGCGGGCAAGACCACGCTGTTCGCGATCATTTCCGGCTTCCTTTCGCCGAGCGATGGCCGCGTCGTCTATCGCGGTCGCGACATCACCGCGCTGCCGCCGCATCGGCTCGCGCGCGAGGGCATCGCGCGCACCTTCCAGGTCGTGCAGCCGTTCGCCGGCCTGACCGTGCGCGAGAACATTGCGGTCGGCGCGCATCTGCATATTGCCGGCCGGCGCGCGGCGCTCGCGGCCGCCGAGCGCACCGGCGAGGAGGTCGGTCTTGGCTCGGTGCTCGACCGGCCGGCAGGCGGGCTGACGGTCGCCGGCCGCAAGCGGCTCGAGCTTGCGCGCGCGCTCGCGACGCGTCCCTCGCTCCTTCTGCTCGACGAGGTGCTGGCCGGCCTCACGCCCTCGGAGATCCGCGACATCGTACCGGTGATCCGGGCGATCCGCGACCGCGGCGTCACCATCCTGATGATCGAGCATGTCATGCAGGCGGTGATGAGCCTCTCCGATCATGTCTTTGTCCTCTCCGAGGGCCGCATCATCGCCGAGGGGAAGCCGGCGGCGATTGCCTCCGATCCGAAAGTGATCGAGGCCTATCTCGGGCACGGGGCCGCGCAACGCTATGCCGGCGGGGTCGCCCATGCACACTGACCCGATCCTGGAGGTTCGCGCGCTACGCGCCGGCTACGGGGCGACCGAAATCCTGTGCGGGATCGATCTTTCGGTGAAGCGCGGCGAGATCGTCGCCGTTCTCGGCTCCAACGGTGCCGGCAAGTCGACGCTCAATCTTGCGATCTCCGGCGTCGTGCGCGTGCGCGCGGGCGCGGTTGTCTTTTCCGGCGAGACGATCTCGCAGAGCAGCGCGTCCTCGATCGTCGGCCGCGGCCTCGTCCATGTGCCGGAAGGCCGCCGCATCTTCCCGAACCTGTCGGTGCACGACAATCTCGATCTCGGCAGCTACCGGCGCGGCAGGGCGCACCGGGAGGAGAACCGCGAGCGCGTCTACGGCATTTTCCCGCGGTTGCGCGAGCGGCGCACGCAGCGCGCCGGCACGCTCTCCGGCGGCGAGCAGCAGATGCTCGCCATCGGCCGCGGCCTGATGGCGGAGCCGCAGCTCATCATCCTCGACGAGCCCTCGCTCGGTCTTTCGCCCTTGCTGGTGGAGGAATTGTTCGCCCTCATCGCGCGGCTCAACCGCGCCGGGCTTGCGATCCTGCTGGTCGAGCAAAATGTCATGCAGAGCCTCCACCTGGCGCATCGCGCCTACATCATGGAAAACGGGCGGATTGTGATGTCCGGCAGCGCCGAGGAGATCCGCAGCAATCCGGATCTCAAGCGCGCGTATCTGGGAATGTGACGATGGCCGAAAAGAACACACTCAGGACGCGTCTGCGAACGAAGCCGATCGTGGTGGCGCCGGGAATCTACGATGCGCTGACCGCGCTCATCGCGGGCGCCGCGGGTTTCGATACCTGCTACGTGTCGGGCGCCGCGATCGCCTATACGCGGCTCGGCCGGCCGGATATCGGCCTCGTCAGCGTCAGCGAGGTCGTCGATACGGTCGCGCTGATCCGCGATCGCGCCGACGCCCATCTCATCGTCGATGCCGACACCGGTTACGGCAACGCGCTCAATGTCGAGCGCACGGTGCGCAATCTGGAGCGCGCGGGCGCCAGCGCGATCCAAATCGAGGACCAGAGCTTTCCAAAACGCTGCGGCCATCTCGACGACAAATCGCTGGTGCCGGCGACGGAGATGGTCGGCAAGATCAGGGCCGCCGTCGATGCCCGCCATTCCGCCGACACCCTGATCATCGCGCGCACCGATGCGGTCGCGGTCGAGGGCTTCGAGCGCGCGCTCGACCGCGCGGCGCGCTATCGCGAGGCCGGCGCCGACATTCTCTTTGTCGAGGCGCCCAAGGCGCGCGAGGAGCTGGCGCGCGTCGCGCAGCATTTCGTCGGCGCGGTGCCGCTCATGGCCAACATGGTCGAGGGCGGCAAGACGCCGGCCCTGCCGGCGTCCGAGCTGGACGCGCTCGGCTTCTCGCTCGTGATATTTCCCGGCGGCATCGTGCGCGCGCTGGCGCGCACGGCGGCCGACTTTTACGCCTCGCTCGCCGCGCACGGATCGACCGAACCGTTCCGCGCCCGCATGCACGATTTCGATTCGCTCAACCGGCTGCTCGGCACCGCCGACATGCTGGCGCGCGGCAAGACCTACGAGGCGCCGGAGCCGCCGTCCGGCCGCCAGTCGGGCGGCAAGCGATGAGGCTCGATCCGATCACGCTCGCGGTGCTCAACGGCCGTCTCGTCCAGATCGCCGACGAGATGGACGCGACGCTGTTCCGCTCCGCGTTCAACCCGATCATCGCCGAGGCGCACGATGCCTGCCACGGCCTCTATCATGCGAAGACCGGCGCGACGCTGGTGCAGGGCACCTCCGGCCTGCCGATCTTCGTCGGCGCGATGGCGTTTGCGGTCAAGGCGGTGATCGACAAGGTCGAGATCGATGGTCCGCCGCAGGCCGGCGACACCTATATCTTCAACGACCCCTATGATGGCGGCACCCACCTCAACGACTTCCGCCTGGTGCGGCCGCTGATCTGGCAGGATCGGGTGTTCGCCTGGATCGCCTCGGTCGGTCACTGGCTCGATGTCGGCGGCAACGTGCCTGGCAATTTCAACGCGAAGGCGACGGAAAGCTTCCAGGAGGGCTTCCGCATTCCTCCGGTCAAGCTGGTGCGCGACGGCGTCCTCCAGCACGACATTCTCGACATCCTGGCGGCGAACTCGCGTGTGCCACAATCGAACTGGGGCGACCTCAACGGCCAGCTCAACGCGCTCGATCTCGGCGAGAAGCGCATGCATGTGCTGCTCGGCGATTACGGCGCCGACACGGTGAGCACCGCGCTCGAAGCTCTGAGCATGCGCGCCGAGGCGTTGATGCGCGCCAATATCGCGGCGCTGCCCGACGGCGTCTATTCGTACGACGATTTCCTCGACAATGACGGGGTGATCGACACGCCGTTGCGGATCGCGCTCGATTTGACGATCGCGGGCGACCGGATGACGCTCGATTTCTCCCGCTCCTCGCCACCGTGCGACGGACCGCTGAACATCGCGCGCTCGACCGCGATCGCCTGCTGCTATGTCGCGCTCAAGCACCTGTTCACCGACGTGCCGGCCAATGCCGGCTGTCTGGCGCCGATCGCGTTCGTCGTGCCCGACACGACGCTGCTCGGCGTGTCGGCGCCGCGGCCCGTCGGCGGCTATACCGAAACGATCCTGCGCGTCATCGACACCATATTCGGCGCCTTTGCGCAGGCTGCGCCCGGGCGCGCCAATGGCAGCCCGTTCGGCACCATCAACGCGCTCTCGCTGTCCGGCTGGCGCACGCATGGCCGGCGCTGGGTGATGTTCTGCTTCTTCGGCGGCGGGCTCGGCGGCAATCCGCTGGGCGACGGGCTCAATCACGGCAACAACCCGATCTCGACGGCGACCATCCCGCCGGCGGAAATCCTGGAATCGCTTTATCCGGTCATGTTCACGCAATGGGCGTTGCGCGCCGATTCCGGCGGGCCGGGCCGTCATCGCGGCGGGCTGGGCGCCGTCTACGAGATCGAAGCGCTCGCCGACGGCGACACCGACGTCTTCCTGCTCGGCGAGCGCGGCAAGCATCCGCCCTTCGGCGTTGCCGGCGGCGCGGCGGCGACATGCAACCGATTCTTCTACGAGACCGACGAGGGCGAGCGCAGTCCGCCGCTCGTCTCCAAGATCACCGACGTGAAGATCCGCAAGGGGCGGAAAGTGCGGCTGGAGACGCCGGGCGGCGGCGGTTACGGCGATCCTTTCGCGCGCGATCCCGCGCTCGTGCGACGCGACGTTTCGCTCGGCTACGTCTCGCCCGCGGCGGCGGCCGCCGACTATGGCGTGATGCTGCGGGCCGACGGCTCGCTCGACGAGGCCGCGACAACCGCACGGCGCCGGGGGCGCGGACAATGAGCTCTGTCGATCGCGGCATCGTCGGCGTCGACGTCGGCGGCACGTTCACCGACCTCCTGCTGTTCGACGAAGCGACGCGCGCTTTCCGGACGGCGAAGGTGCCGTCCCAGCGCGGCAACGAGGCGGCCGGCTTCATGAACGGCCTGCGCACCCTCGGTTCGCTCGAACGCGTCGCCTCGATCGTTCACGGCACGACGGTCGGCACCAACACGCTGCTGGAGCGGCGTGGGCCGAAGATCGGCGTCATCACCACGCGCGGCTTTCGTGACGTGCTCGAGATGCGCCGCCGCGACCGCCGCAGCACCTGGGGGCTGTGGGGGGATTTCACGCCCATTGCCGACCGCGACATGCGGCTTGAGGTGAACGAACGGACGCTCGCCGACGGCACCCTGCGGGTTGCGGTCGATGCGGACGAGGTGCGCGCCGCGGCGCAGACCCTGCGCGAGCGCGGCGCGCAGGCGCTCGTGATCATTTTCATCAACGCCTACGCCAATGCCGACAACGAGCGCCACGCGCTTGCCGCCGCGCGCGAGGTCTGGCCGAACGAGCATCTGTCGGCTTCGCATCAGGTGCTGCCGGAAATCCGCGAGTTCGAGCGCTCCTCGACCGCCGCCCTGAATGCCTATCTCCAGCCCGTGGTCGGCGACTATCTCGCAAAGCTTGAAGCCGAGCTCAGCGGAAGCGGCTTCGGCGGCCAGTTTCATATCGTGCAGTCGAACGGCGGGGTGATGTCGACTGAGACCGCGCGTCGCCTGCCGGTGCGCACCGCGCTGTCGGGTCCGGCGGCCGGCGTCATGGCGGCCGCGGCGATCGCGCGCGCCGCCGGCTACGGCAACGTGATCACCTGCGATCTCGGCGGCACCTCGTTCGACGTGTCGCTGATCGCGCAGGGGCAGGCCTCGCTCGCGGCGCAGACCACGGTCGATTTCGGTCTCGTCATCCGCACGCCGATGATCGAGATCACGACCATCGGCGCCGGCGGCGGGTCGATCGCCTTTGTCGACCGCGGCGGCCTGCTGCAGGTCGGCCCGGAAAGTGCCGGCTCCGTGCCGGGCCCGGCCTGTTACGGCCAGGGCAACGAGCGGCCGACGCTGACCGACGCGCACGTCGTTCTCGGCCGCATCGACGCGAACCGGCCGATCGGCGGCAAGCTTGCGAAGCTCGACGTCGATGCGGCGAAGCGTGCGATTCTGGCGCATGTCGGCGCGCCGCTTCGTCTCGACGCGATGGCCGCGGCGGAGGCGATTGTGCGCGTCGCCGATGCGCGCATGGCCGGTGCGATCCGTCTGGTCTCCATCGAGCGCGGCCACGACCCGGCGAAGTTCGTCGGCATGCCGTTCGGCGGCGGCGGCGCGCTGCATGCCGGCGCGCTGGTGCGCGAGATCGGACTGCAATGCGCGCTGGTGCCGCGCTTTCCCGGCATCACGTCCGCGCTCGGCTGCGTCATCGCCGACCTGCGCCACGATCAGGTGCAGACCGTCAACCTGCTGCTCGACGGTCTCGATGTCACGGGCCTCGACGCGCGTATGGCGGAAGCGGGATGCGAAGCGCACGCGGTTGTCGCCGCGGCCGGCCTGTCGGTCGAGCGCATCGAGGTCGCCTACGAGCTCGACATGCATTATCTCGGGCAGACCCACACTGTTGCCGTCGCTTTGCCGGTCACGCTTGCGGGCGACACGACCGGCATCTCCGAAGCGGCGATCCGTTCCGCGTTCGACAGGGCCTATGCGGCGAGCTTCAGCCGACTGCTGCCCGGCATCCCGGTGCGCATCGTCTCGCTGCGCACGATCGCGACCGGGCGCCGGCCGCCGTTCGATCTGTCGGTCTTCCGCCCACCGGCCGATGCGTCGCGCGAGCAAGCCTTCAAGGGCAAGCGTCCGGTCTGGATCGACGGCGGCTGGCGCGAGACGACGATCTGGTCGCGGCTCGATCTTCCCGCCGGCGCCGTGATCGAGGGCCCGGCCATCCTCGAACAGCCGGATTCCACGGTGTTCGTCGATCCCGGCCTGCAGGCGCGCGGCGACGCGCTCGGTAATCTGATCGTGGAGCGCAAACCATGAATGCAGCACCCGTCCTGCTGCTGGTCGATCTGCAGAACGACTTCCTTCATCCGAACGGCGCTTACGGCCGCGCCGGCCAGTCGGCGCCTTCGATCGCGGCCTTGCCGCAGAGGCTTGCGCCGCTTGCGCAGGCCGTGCGCCGCAAGGGCGGCACCGTGATCGCGACCCTGTTCACGCTCGTGCCCGGCAAGGGCGGCGAGCCGATCATCGCGCCGCATCTGAAGGCGCTGCGCCCGTTCCTCAAGAAGGGCGATTTCGCGCCCGGTCAATGGGGCCAGCAGCTTGTCGAGGCGCTGCAGCCGGCGGACTTCGCGGTCGAGAAGATCGCCTATTCGGCGTTCTACATGACGCGCCTCGAATGGGTGCTGCGCAAGTGCGGCGCCGAACGCCTCTATGTCGGCGGCATCGTCACGAACGGCGGCGTCGCCTCGACCGTGCGCGACGCGCATGTGCGCGAGTTCGAATGCGTCGTGCTGGAGGACGGCTGCGCGGCGTTCTCCGACGAGGTGCACCGCGCCGCGATCGAGGGACTGCGGCCGGTCGCGGCCATCACCTCGGTCGCCGAGGCGCTGCGCGCCGTCGAAGGATCATGAGCAGGGTTCTTGCGGCCTCCGGCGTGGAGTTTGCGGCGAGCGTGCCGGTGCTGATCGTGGGCGGCGGCGCGGCCGGCCTGTGTGCGGCGCTCGCCGCCGCCGAGCGTGGCGCGGATCCCGTAATCGTCGAACGCGAAGCGCTGCTTTCCGGCTCGACTGCCCTGTCCGCGGGCCTCATCCCCGCCGCCGGCACCCGCTTCCAGCGCGAGAAGGGCATCGCCGACGAGCCGGCTCTGTTTGCGCGCGATATCGCGCGCAAGGCGCACGACGAGGCCGATCCTGCGATCGTGCGTCTGGTCGCCGGGCGGTCGGCCGCGCTCGTCGAGTGGCTCGCCGACCGCTACGGCTTTCCCTTCAGCGTCGTCGACGACTTCAACTATTCTGGCCATTCCGCCCGCCGCATGCACGGCCTTGCGAGCCGCAGCGGCGCCGAACTGATCGATCGCCTGCGCGGCGCGGTGGAGCGGGTGGACGTCACGATCCTCACCGGCCGCGTCGCCGACACATTATATGCCGGCGCCGACGGCCGCATCGCGGGCATCGCCGTGAAGAGCGCCGACGGCGCGCATGAGTCCATCGGCTGCCGGTCGCTCGTGCTTGCCTGCAACGGCTATGGCGGCAACCCCGCCCTCGTGCGCAGCTTCATTCCCGAGATGGCGGATGCGTTCTATTTCGGCCACGCCGGCAATTGCGGCGACGCGGTGCTGTGGGGCCGCGCGCTCGGCGCGAAGCTGTCGCACCTGTCCGGCTATCAGGGCCACGGTTCGGTCGCCACCCCGCACAATATCCTGATCACCTGGGCCGTGATTCTGGAGGGCGGTTTCCAGGTCAATGCGGACGGCCGGCGCTTCAGCGACGAGTCGCGCGGCTATTCCGAGCAGGCGGTCGACGTGCTGCGGCAGCCGGGCGGCGTCGCCTTCGACATATTCGATGCGCGCATTGCGGCGGTCGCGCGCCAGTTCCGGGACTTTCGTGATGCCGAAGCGGCCGGCGCCATCGTCACGGCGGATACGCCCGAGGCGCTCGGCGTGCGTCTTGGGCTTTCGTCCGAAGCATTGGCGGCGGAATTCGCGCGGGTGCGCGATCTCAAGAGCGCGGGATCGGCCGACGCTTTCGGCCGCTCGTTTCGCGGCCTGCCGCAGCTCGCAACGCCGTTCCACGCGGTCAAGGTGACCGGCGCGCTGTTTCACACCCAGGGCGGGCTCGCGATCGATACCGGAAGCCGCGTGCTGCGCGCGGACGGATCGCCATTCCCCAATCTCTGGGCGGCCGGCGGGGCGGCGGCCGGGGTGTCCGGCAATTCCGCGGCCGGGTATCTGTCGGGGAACGGCCTTTTGACGGCGACGGTGCTCGGCCGCCTCGCGGGCGAGGAAGCCGCGCGCCACGCGGCCGCCTGACGGGTGCCTGCCGCGCGCTTTGCCGGTGCGTGCGGCGGGTCGCTGCCGTTTACGCCGCTTTCTGCGCGCTCGTCGCCTTCTGCAGCACGAAGTCGTATTTCACATCGTACCACGGGCCGCTCATCGTCTCGCCGTTCGGCGCCTTGCCGGGTCCCTTCTTGTGGAACTCGACGATGAGCGGCTCCTTCACGCCGAACACGACGTCGGTCTCGATATACTGGTCGCCCTTCTGGAACAGGTGGGTGATCACCGGCTTGTAGCCGGGCGCGGCAACGTGGAAATGGATATGCGCCGGCCGCATGTGGCTGATGTTCGTGCGGTTCATCAGTTCGCCGACCGGGCCGTCCATCGGGATCGTGTAGCCGATCGGCGCCACGGTGCGCACCGTGAAGGTGCCGTCGGGATTGCTGTGATAGACGCCGCGCATGTACTGGTCGCGGTCGCGCTGCGCCTCGTAAAGCCCTTCGCCGTCGGTCTGCCACAGGTCGAGCAGGGCGCCGCCGACCGGCTTGCCGTCGAGGTCGCGCACAGTGCCGGTGATCACGCAGGGGATGCCCGGCGCGTCCTTCGACATGCTCTGGCCGTCGGCGAATTCGTCGGAATTCGGGATGTGGAACGGGCCTTCCACCGTCGAAGGCGTGGCGCCGGAGGCGAGGCGGTTGTTGATCGCGTCGACCAGCATGCTCACGCCCATGACGTCGGAGGCGAGGATGAATTCCTGCCGCTTGGCGTCGCACATCTGGCCGGTGCGGGTCAGCCAGTCGATGGCGGCGAACCATTCCGCCGGCGTCGGCTCCACCTCGCGCACGAACGCGTGCAGGTGCTTGATCGCCGCCCGCATCACCTGGCGCAGGCGCGGATCGGGAATGTCGCTCCAGCGCTCGACGGCAAGGTCGGTCAGGTTGGCTTCGGTCACATAGGGCATTGGCGTCCTCCCGCAATCTTGTCCACGCGGCCTCGCCACGGACCGGCCGAATGACTGGTTTTGTTCTGAAATCTAACCGGTCCGGCCCGCCGATGGTCAAGCGGCTTTCTGCCCAACCTCGCCCAACGCCGTCCGGACGAGGCGTCAGGCGCCCCCGCGCACCGCATTCAGGGTTCCTCGATGATGGCGACTGCGCGCGTCCAGCCGGCGGACCCGCCGCGCACCTTCACCGGAAAGCACACAAGCGTAAATCCGGCCGCCGGCAGCACTTCGAGGTTGTGCAGCTTCTCGATATGGCAATAGCCGATGTCGCGCCCGGCCTTGTGGCCTTCCCAGATCAGCGCCGGATCGCCGGTGGTGGCATATTTCTCTTTCGTATGGACGAAGGGCGCGTCCCAGCTCCAGCCGTCGGTGCCGGTGACGCGCACGCCCCGCTCCAGGAGATAGAGCGTCGCCTCGCGTCCCATGCCGCAGCCGCGCGCGACATAATCGGGCTCGCCATAGGCGAGGCCGGCGGACGTGTTGACCACGACGATGTCGAGAGGCGCGAGCGTGTGGCCGATCCGACGCAGCTCGTCCTCGACGTCGCGCGCGGTCGCGACATAGCCGTCGGGGAAATGCCGGAAGTCGAGCTTCACGCCCGGCCGGAAGCACCAGTCGAGCGGGACCTCGTCGATGGTGATGGCGCGCCTGCCGCCGTCCATGGTGGAGGCATAGTGCCAGGGCGCGTCGAGATGCGTCGTGCAATGCGTGGTGAGGTGGATCCATTCGATCGCCCAGCCTTCGCCGTCCGGCAGGTCGCTTTCCTTCAGGCCCGGAAAGAAGCGCACGACGTCGGGCGCCGTCTGCCGGTGCGTCAGGTACTCGATCGCCGGTCCGTAGCCGGGCGGGTCGGCGGCGACATCGTTCTCGAGCGGAACCGAAAGGTCGATCAGTCGCCGCGCCATGCCGCCGCCTTCACGCGTTCTCAGTTCGGCGTCTGGTCGGCGAGCTCGGAGGCCATGATGCCGGCGCGCCGGCCCTTGACTTCCGAGGCGGAGAAATTCAGCTCGACCTTGACGCCGTTCGGATCGAACACGAAGAGCTGGTAGAGGCCCTGGTCGTTGACCTGGCGCTCCTTGTAGCCGACCCCCAGCTTGTCGAGGTGCGCGATCATCTCCTCGAGCCCGGTGGCGCGGAATGCCACGTGGTCGATCACGCCCGAGCCGCGCACGGCCTGCGATTCCTGGCCGAGATATTTCATGCGGTTCTCGGTGACCTTGGCGCCGCCCTGCGTCAGATGCAGCACGTCGCGGTCGCCGAGATAGAGCCAGTAGACCGGAAACTTGAAATCGGGGTGCGGGCCGACCTGGAGGCCGAGCACGTTCACATACCAGTCCTTGGTCGCCTCGATGTCCTCGGCCTGCAGCAGGAAATGTTCCATGAATGCGAGCGGCATGGCGTTTCCTCCCAGAGAATGTCTCAGTGTCTGCCGCCGGCGGCGGCAAGTCCAGCGGCCTTGCGCTCAGAGTCCGAGATAGAATTTGCGGATCAGATCGTTGTTGTTGAGTTCCTGCGCGGAGCCGCCTTCGAACGCGATCTTGCCGTGCACGATCACATAGCCGCGATCGGCGATGCGGATCGCCTGGTTGAAGTTTTGCTCGGCCATCAGCACGGTGAGGTGGTACTGGTCCTTGAGGTCGCGGATGGCGTCGATGGTGCGGCTGACCAGCACCGGCGCCAGCCCGACCGAGGGCTCGTCGACCAGCAGGATTTTCGGCGCCAGCATGAGCGCACGCGCCAGCGCCAGCATCTGCTGCTCGCCGCCGCTCATCGAGCCGGCGAGCTGCTTCTTGCGCTCGGCGAGCCGCGGGAAGGTCGCATAGCAGAAGTCGAGGTTCCTGGTTTTCTGCGCGCGCGCGGTGCGGCGGAAGGCGCCGAGCAGCAGGTTTTCCTCCACCGTCAGGCGCGGGAACAGGCGGCGGCCTTCCGGCACCAGCGCGATGCCGAGATCGACGATCTCCTCCGGCTTGCGGCCGATCAGGTCGTGCTTCTCGCCGTCAATTTCGGCGACGATGCGCCCCGCCGAGGGTCGGCACAGGCCCATGATGCATTTGATCAGTGTGCTCTTGCCGTTGCCGTTGGTGCCGAGCAGCACGACGGTCGCGCCCGGATCGACGCGCATCGACACGTCCTCCAGCACCCGGACCGAGCCGTAGCCGGCGTCGACATTCTCGATGGTCAGGCTATTGGCCAAGATACGCCCTCTCCACCTCGGCATCGCGGATGACGTCGTCGGGCTTGCCGTCGGCGATCTTGCGCCCGGAGACGAGCACGACGAGCCGCTGCGAGAAGCTCATTACCGCGCTCATGATGTGCTCGATCAGCACGATGGTCACGCCGCGTTCGTTCATGCGGATCAGGAGCGCGACGATGTCGTTGACCTCCGACTGCGACAGGCCGGCCATGGCCTCGTCGGCGATCAGCAACTTGGGATCGGACGCCATCGCGCGCGCAAGTTCGAGCTTGCGCATTTCGACCTGCGTCAGGTCGCGCGGGCGCTTCGTCGCCTTGCTTTCGAGCCCGACCAGTGCGAGCAGGTCGTGGCAGCGCGCGTCGAGGTCGGCGCCCGCGTGCGTGATGCCCGAACGCGCCTTGACCGTATAGAGCAGCGGCACGCGCAGGTTCTCGGCGACCGAGAGGCTCGTGAATGGACGCGGCAACTGGAAGCTGCGCGCCATGCCGAGCCGCGTGCGCTGGTGGGCGGGCAGGCCGTCGAGCGCGCGGCCCTCGAAGGAGACGCGGCCGATCTCGTTGCGCAGCGTGCCGCACAGGCAGTTCACCAGCGTGCTCTTGCCCGAGCCGTTCGGCCCGATCAGGCCGAGCCGCTCGCCGTTGGCGACGTCGAGATTGATGCCTTCGAGCGCGATGAAGCCGCCGAAGCGCTTGCCGACATTCTCGACCCTGAGCAGCGGGGCGCTCATGCGGCACCGGTCCTGGCGTTTCCGCCGGAGGCGCGCGCGGCGCCGATGCGCTGCCGCAGCTTGTCGAACAGGCCGAGCAGGCCGTTGGGTGCGATGACGACGAAGGCGACCAGCAGGAGGCCGACGAGCAACAGCGAGACCGCCGAGGAAATCGTCACCGTCGCGATCTGCTGCAGCGTGCCGAGCAGCAGCGCGCCGAGCAGCGGGCCGACCCAGCTCGTGGTGCCGCCGATCATCGGCATGGCGATCGAGTTCACCGCATAGGCCAGCCCGAAGGCCGAGGCGGGCTCGAGATAGCCGATATAATAGGGGAAGGGCGCGCCGGCCATGCCCATCAGCGCGCCGGAAATCGTCGTCGCGACGAGCTTCAGCCGTAGCGTCGGAACGCCGGAAGCCTCCGCCGCCAGTTCGTCGTCGCGGATGGTGGCGAAGCCGTAGCCGAGCTGCGAGCGCTCGATCGCGCGCGCGACGGTGAGCGCGGTGACCGACAACAGCAGCATCATGACGAACAGGTACTCGACATAATTGATGCCGGTCAGCGCATGGACTTGCGGGCGGATGACATAGGCGCCGCGCGAGCCGCCGACATAGTCCCAGTTCACGATCAGCGTCTGCAGCACGACCGCCAGCGCAAGCGTGGCGATGGCGAAGAACACCCCGCGCAGGCGCAGCGTCAGGTAGCCGGTGCCGAGCCCGACTAGGCCCGCGATGACGCCGCCCGCCAGCATCAGCACCGGGATCGGCGGCGGCACGGCCGCGGCGATGACCGAGGCCAGGCCCTCGGGCAGATATTTGGCGGCGAGGTTCGGCAGCTTGACCAGCGCCACGGTGGTGTAGGCGCCGAGCGCGAAAAACGCGGCCGAGCCGAAATTCACGTAGCCGCAATAGCCGCCGAGGATGTTCCAGGCGGTCGCCAGCACCACGAATTGCAGGATCACGTAGCCGGCGAAGAAGACATAGTCGTTGCCGGCCAGGCGCGCGAGACCATAGACGACGGCGGCGACGATCAGCGAGGCGACGATGAAGACGGGCGTCCGCACGGTTCAGCGCCCCAGGATTCCGGAAGGACGAAACGCCAGCGTCAGCAGCAGGAAGCCGAACGCCACCGCCGGCGCCCAGGAGGGGCCGTAGAAGGTCGCCGTCAGGCTTTCCATGATTCCGAGCAGCATGGCGCCGATGACGGTGCCGGGCAGGCTGCCGAGACCGCCGAGCACGCAGATCGCAAACACGCGGCCGATATATTCGCGCCCGACCGAAGGCTCCACCGGCTGGATGATAATGAGGAGCGCGCCGGCAATCGCTGCGGTCGCGATCGACAGCGCAAAGGCGATGCGCTTGATGCGGACCGGGTCGGCGGCCATGAGCTGCAGCGCCATCTGGTCCTGCGCCACCGCCATGATGGCGCGGCCGGTATAGGTCTTGGTCAGGAAGAGCTGCAGGCCGCCGAGCAGCATGAGCGCGATCACGCACGGGATCAGCATGCGCATCGGCAGGTCGAAGGCGCCGAACCGGATCGTCTGGTCGATATAGGCGGCGTGCACGTAGCGGTAATCGACGCCGAACACGAGGATCAGCGTCACCTCGGTGACGAACAATAGCCCGAAGAAGAAGGCGAGCCCGCGCAGCGCCTCCTGTCCGCGCTTCTCGAACGAGACGTAATAGACCTGATAGACCATCGCCCCGAGCGCATAGAAAGCCGGCAGCACCATGATCGCGGTCAGGATCGGATCGACGCCGAGCCGCTGGTTGACGATGTAGGCGATGTAGGAGCCGAGGATGACGAAGGCCGGGTGCGCGATATTGACGATGTCGAGAATGCCGAACGAGATCGACACCCCGACCGTGACCGCCGCATAGAATCCGCCGAGCAGGATTCCGGCGATCAGCGCATTGATGAAGAGTTCGACCGGAATCGTCATGCCGACCTCGGCCGGTCCTCGGTGGGCGATCCGCAAGACGGGGCGAGCGGGAAATGCGGCGGCGAGGTCCGGCCAATGATCGAGTTCACGCTTCCCCCCATGACCGTCCTGTCTGGACGTTGTTCTTGTCTGGATGCTTGTTCTTGGCGGTTTCTTGGCGGTCAGTGTGCAGGATGGCCGTGCGCTTGGCTAGGGTGTTTGCGCGGGGGCGCGATGCGCGTCATGTCGCGGGGACCGCTGTTGGGCAATAGCCACGCGCGCAGGGATGCGGTTGCGGCCGCTCAGGCGGCCCGCCGCACCGAGTCGGGGATCGGCAGCGGCGCGTTCGCGCTGTCGAGGAATTCCACCGTCGTGAAGATCAGCTCGGTCGTGCCGATATTCTCCAGGTCGTGCACCTTGAAGGCGCCGCGCGCATAGGTCTCGTGGCGCGTCTCGCCGGGCGTATAGGCGTTCTCCACCGTGGTGCCGTCCATCAGGTGCTGGCGGGCGCGCCCGGCGGTGATGGCGGTCCAGAAATAGTCGAGCACATGACGGTGGAAGCCGATGCGCTGGCCGGGCCTGAGGTGGATGGTCCACACCCGTACGCGATCGTTTTCGGAGACAAGTGTTGTACCGACGCAACCGTTCGGCTGCGCGTGTTCGCGCTTGAATTCGGCCGCGATGTCCGCCGGCCACGGCGCGTGGTCGGTGCGGACCGCCGGCTTGTCCGTCATGGTCAGCGCCATCGTTTGCTCCACGGGGTTTCCTTCGTGCCGTCTGCCAAATTATACAGCAGGCTCGGGGCAGGGTGGAATGCCGGACCACGTTACGCTGCAACGCAGCGAGAACTATGACGCGCGACGCGCGGTCGTCGTCGGCGGCTCGATGAGCGGGCTGCTCGCGGGCCTCATGCTGCGGCAGGCCGGCTGGGCCGTGGACGTTTTCGAGCGCGTGGAGGGCGAGTTGTCCGGGCGCGGCGCGGGCATCGTCGCGCAGCCGGAACTGATCGCCGTGCTTGCGGGGCTCGGTCTTGCCACCGGACATCTCGGCGTTGCGGTCGAGCGCCGGCGGCTGTTCGATTCGGCCGGCCGCCTGCTGATCGAGCGGCCGTGTCCGCAGATACTGACCGCCTGGGAACGCGTCTACCGGCTGCTGCGCGACGCGTTCCCCGCAGCGCATTACCATCGCTGGCGCGCGCTCGCGGCTTTCGAGCAGGACGCCGGCCACGTGCGGGTGCGCTTCTCCGACGGTTCCGCCGTCGAGGCCGATCTCCTTGTCGGCGCCGACGGCATCCGCTCGACGGTGCGCGCGCAGCTTCTGCCCGAAGCGAAGCCGCTCTATGCCGGCTATGTCGCCTGGCGCGCGCTTGTGGCGGAAGCCTCGCTTTCGCCCGCCGTCCATCGCGACCTGTTCGAATCGATGTCCTTCTGCCTGCCGCCCGGCGAGCAGATGCTCGGCTATCCGGTCGCCGGCCCCGGCGACGACCTGCGTCCTGGCCGTCGCCGCTACAATCTCGTCTGGTACCGGCCGGCTGACGAGCAGACCGGACTCGTCGATCTGCTGACCGACGACAGCGGCATGCTGCATCCGGTTTCCATTCCGCCGCCGCTGATCCGGCGCGACGTGATCGCCGCCATGCATGCGGCGGCGCGCCGTCTGCTGGCGCCGCAATTCTCCGCGATCATGCAGGCGGTCGAAGAGCCGATCCTGCAGCCGATCTACGATCTCGCCGTCCCGCGCATGGCGTTCGGCCGCGTCGCGATCCTCGGCGATGCGGCGTTCGTCGCGCGCCCGCATGTGGCGGCGGGCGTGTCGAAGGCGGCGGACGATGCCGCCGCGCTCGTTGCGGCACTGGCGCAGGAACGCGATGTCGCAGCCGCCCTGCGGCGTTTCGAGGCCGAGCGGCTGCCGGTCGGGCACAGGATCATTTCGCGCGCGCGTCAGCTCGGCGCCTATCTGCAGGCGGGTGCGGCAAAGGACGACGCCGAAGGGGCGCGCCACGGCGTTCCCGAAGCCGTGATCGCGGAGACCGCGCTGACCGATTTCCTGAAAGCCTGACGGCGCTCAGCGCTTTCGCGCGCGCCGCAGCCCGGCCGCCTTCTCCAGCACCGCGCACACCGCGGCCGTGTCCTGCGCGCCGCGGCCGTCCGCGACCGCCTGCGCATAGACCGGCTGCGCTGCATCGAGCAGCGGGGTCGGCACGCCGATCTTGCGCGCGAGCGCAGAGATGATGGCCATGTCCTTCCGCCAGACCGCAAGCTTCATCGTCGCCTTGCCGTAACTGTTCTTTGCCATCATCGGCGCGCGCAGCGCGAAGATACGCGAGTTGCCGGCGCCGGCGCCGACGAATTTCACGATCTGGACGGGATCGAGCCCGGCCTTCATCCCGAGCACCATCGCTTCCGCGCTTGCCACGTTGTGGATCGCGACCAGCAGATTGGCGACGTATTTCATGCGGCTGCCGTTGCCGAAGGCGCCGAGGTCGGACACCTCGCGCGCAAAGCCCGCGAACAGGGGCTTGAGCTTGCGGATGGCGGCGCGCTCGCCGCTGGCATAGACCACGATGTCCTTCACGCGCGCCTGCGCGCCGGTGCCGCTGACCGGGCAATCGAGCATGATGTGGCCGGCCGCGCGCAGCGTGCGCTCGGATTTCATCTTGTCGTCAAGCGCGAACGTGGAGGCTTCCGCGACGATGAGGGGCTTGCGCGCGGCGGCTGCGAGCGCGGCCACCGTCTCGTGCAAGGCGTGCGGATCGGGCAGGCTCGTGATGATCACCGGGCATCGTGCGGCGACCGCGGCCGCATCGCCCGCGATGGCGACGCCCGCGGCCTTCGCCGTCCGGCAGGCCGATGCACGGATGTCGAAGCCGGTCACGTCCCATCCGGCCGCGACGAGGTTGCGGGCGAATGCGCCGCCCATGATGCCGAGGCCGATGATGCCGACGCGGCCCTTCGGCCGTGCGGCCGCGCGTCTCGTCTTATGTTTATATTTTGTGGCCATGGCCGCCTGACCGCTCACATCGTTGCGCGAGTTCAAGCAAATTCGAGCCTGAGATTTCTTCCGACGGCCTGTGCCGCCCGTGTCAGCGTTCCAAGGGTCACCGATTCATTGTCCGGATCGAGCAGCCGGTCGAGCTGGGCGCGGCTGGTCCGCATCCGGCGGGCGAGTGCCGACTTGGTCAGGCCTTCTTCCTGCATCAGGGCATCGAGTTGACGGACCAATACGCGCTTGACGGCGCGCGCGGTCACCTCGTCATAGCTCCCGTCGCTCTTCAGAAAATCGTCGAATGACGAGCCGACGCGCCCCTTCCTTCTTTTCTTCATTCGATGTCCCTCATTCGTTTCCGGGCGAGATCAAGGTCGGCCGGCGGTGCCTTCTGGCTTTTCTTGATCAACCCGTGCAGGAGAACCATCCGCCCGCGATGGACTGTAAACAGGACGCGCGCAATCCGCCCGGCGGAGAGTTCGCTGCGCACTTCCCAAAGACCGTGGCCCATGCCGCGGCAGAGCGGCATGTCGATTGGCCATGAAAATTCGACGTCCTTGATGTCCTCGCCAATGCTTCTGCGATCGTCCGGGCTGAGGCTTGAGAGCCATTCACGAACCGGCTCCCGGCCCGACGGCAATTGATAAAAGAAGGCGGGAAGCCGCTTCATCGCCGTTTTTGTACCAAAATTGGTACCAAGCGGCAATTCCCTATTTGATCGCCTGCGGATTGATCGGGCTGCCGGTTCCGCCGGTGATGATCAGCGGCGGTCCGGCGAAGAAGAATTCGTAGACCTTGTCCCGCGCGCAGTCCTCGGCGAGCTCCTTGAGATAGAAAATCTCGCCCATGCACAGGCCCATGGCCGGGATCACCACCCAGTGCCAGGGCTGGTTGGCCTCGTCGGTCTCGTTCGGGCGCACCTCCACGCCCCAGGTGTCGGAGCAGATCGCGGCGATCTGCCTCTCCTGGCACCAGTAGCAATTCTCGAATTTCACGCCCGGCGCGTCGCCGCCGGCATAGCCGCCCCACTCGCCCTCCTGCAGGCAGCGCTCCATCTGGCCGGTACGGATGATGACGAAATCGCCTTTGCGGATCTCGACCTTCTGCGCTTTCGCGCAGGCCTCAAGCTCGTCGTTGCCGATGCCTTCGCCGTCCCTGAGCCACGGCACGCCGCGGTGGCGCGCGATGTCGAGCAGCACGCCGCGCCCCACCATCCTGTTCTTCGAATGCTCGATGCCGAGCACGGCGAGCCCGCGTGAATCGATCAGCCTGGCGTCGTGTCCGTTATAGGCCTTGTCCTCGTAGAAGATGTGGCCGAGCGCGTCCCAGTGCGTGGCGCCCTGCACGCACAGGTTCAGCGTGTCGTCGGCGTAGCGGATTTTGTTCCAGTCCTGCTGGCCCGCGACCGCGTCGGTGCCGGTCGCCAGCATCTGGTGGATCGGGTTGAAGCGGCCGCCGAACAGGCCGGTCTGCGGGCCGTTGCGGTCGAGCGGAATGCCGAGCGCGAACACCTTGCCGGTGCGGATCAGTGTTGCCGCATCGACGATGTCCTGTGGCGTGACATGGTTGAGCGTGCCGATCTGGTCGTCCTTGCCCCAGCGGCCCCAGTTCGAAAGCTTTCTCGACGCCTCCTCGATGGCGGCGCGGCCGACCTTGATGTTCATGCCATCCTCCCGGGCGGACGGTTGTTCCGTCCCCATCTTGTCGAAGGATGATTGTGGCTTGCCGGTGCGGCAGCGTCCACCGCGGACGGGGCGGGCTGATCAGTGGGCGCCGAACCGGTACGCGACGCCGATATTGAACGTATGGGTCTTCATCGCGACGTTCGCAGTCAGCCGGTCGTCGAACGGCACGCCGGTATCGAAGATGAAGAATTGCTGCCGGAACGTACCGAAATCGGCATAGCGGTAATCGGCGCGCACCAGCCAGTTGCCTGCCATGCGTTCGATGCCGCCGCCCAATGTCCAGCCGGTCAAGACGTCGGAATGGCTTTCGTTGTGCAATTGCGTGCACCAGTCGCTGAAGCCGCCCGAAACGGTGCAGGCGCCGGTCAGCTTCACCGCCTGCCAGGCGACGCCGCCGGTCGCGAACACGAGCGTATCGGGCGACACGAGAAAGCCAACGCGGGCGCGCAGGCTCGCGTCCCAATCCTGCTCGACGATGCCGTACGGCTGGTTGTTGTAGACGATGCCGAACACGAAATCCCTCTGCATGGTGCCGGGGATCGCCGCGCGACGGTTCCTGTTCGGCGCCCAGCCGAGATCGGCTTCGATGCCGGCGATCCAGGCCGGCGCCACCGTCCAGTTGTAGCCGGCATAGAGGCCGAAGCGCGGCGCGAAGTCGTCGAACGAGGCGCTCGGCTGCGGATCGTTGGTGAGCTGGCTTGCCAGGTTGGGCGCGATGTTGGTCGTCGCCCAGGAATTATCGGCGAAGCGTCCGCCGCCGGAGAGCCCGGCATAGAACCCGTTCCAGTTTGCGGGCGCGGCCTGCGCCGCGGTTTCACCGGCCGGCGCGGCCAGCAGGGCCAGCGCCACGGCGGGACATGCGAGCGCCGAAAGCGCGATATTGTGAAAGCGGCACATGGTGCATTTTTAGGGGGCCGCGCATCGCGGCACAAGCGGCGAACGCGCGATGAACCGCCTTCGTCGCCCGAAAGCCACACCATTTCTGGGCACGGCCGGTCTTCAGACGTAGCCAATCCTCAGACGCGGCCAGTCCTTAAACGCGACCAAGCGCGGCAAGCACGCGGCCCGGCGTGAACGGCATCTCGGTCAGCGGCTTGGCGCCGAGCGGACGCAGCGCGTCGTTGATCGCGTTCATCACGCAGGCCGGCGCGCCGGCGGTGCCGGCTTCGCCTGCGCCCTTGGCGCCGAGTTCGGAATCGGCGGTCGGGGAGACGACATGGCCCACCTCCATGTCCGGCATCTCGACGGCCATCGGCACGAGATAGTCGGCCATGTTGCCGTTGAGCATCTGGCCGCGCTCGTCATAGAGGCAGTGCTCGAACAGTGCCGCGCCCAGGCCCTGCACGATGCCGCCGCGGATCTGCTCGTCGACAAGCTGCGGGTTGATCACCGTGCCGCAATCCTCCACGCACCAGTGCCTGAGCAGCGTGATGAAGCCGGTCTCGGTATCGACCTCCAGATGGCTCGCCTGGATGCCGTTGGTGAAGGCGAACGGCCAGGCGCGCGGGACGTAATGCCGGGTCACCATCAGTTCGGCCTGGAAGCCGGGCGGCAGCGTGTCAGGGCGGAAATAGCAGATGCGCGCCACCTCATCGAGCGTGATGCGCTCGCGCGTCGTGCCCTTGTCGACCACGATGCCGCCGACGATGTCGAGCGCATCGGCCTGCGCCTGCAGGATGCTCGCCGCCGCCGCGAGCACGTTCTGCCGCAGCGCCTTGCCGGCCTGCCAGGCGGCTTCGCCGCCGATGCCGGCCGCGCGCGAGGCCCAGGTGCCGCCGCCATAGGGCACGTTGTCGGTGTCGCCGGTGACCACCCGCACGCGCTCGATCGGCACGCCGAACGCGGAGGCGACGCATTGCGCGAGCACAGCTTCCGCGCCCTGGCCCTGCTCGGTCACGCCCGAATGGATGAAGACCGCGCCGGTGGCGTCGAGCCGCACCGTCGCGCCGTCCTGCGAGGAGATGCGCGCGCCGCCGACGCCGTAGAAGGCCGCGCTCGGGTTCGTCACCTCGATGAACGAGGCGAAGCCGATGCCGCGATAAATGCCCCGCTTGCGCAGTCGCTCCTGCTCCGCGCGCAGCGCCTTGTAATTCATCATGTCCGTGATCTTCTCCAGCGAGGCATGGTGGGAGAGCTTCTCGAACCTGAGACCGGAGGCGGCGGTCGCCGGATAGGCATCGTCGGGATAGAGGTTCTTTCGCCGGATATCGAGCGGGTCCATGGCGATGGCATTTGCGGCAAGATCGACCAGCCCTTCCGTCACCGCGGTCGCGATCGGGTGGCCGACCGCGCGGTACTGGCACATCACATTTTTATTCTGGAACACCACGCGCGCCCGCGCGCGATAGTTCGGGCAGGCATAGGGGCCGCCGGTCAGGTTCACCACCTGGTTGGCCTCGATGCCGCTGGTGCGCGGATAGACCGAGTAGGGACCGATGCCGGTCAGGTCGTCGATGACGAAGGCGGTGATGGTGCCGTCCTTTTTCACGCCGATTTTCGCGTGCACGCGATGGTCGCGGGCGTGGATGTCGCTGACGAAGCTTTCGATGCGGTCGGCGACGAACTTGACCGGCCGCCTGAGCAGTTTCGACAGCGCCACCGTCGCCATCTCGTCGGCATAGGTGTGCACCTTGATGCCGAACGAGCCGCCGACATCCCTGGTGACGACGCGCACCTGATGCTCTTCAAGGTCGAGATGCTTGGCGAACAGGTTCATCATCATGTGCGGCGCCTGGGTGCCGTGATAGACGGTCAGGCGTTCCTCGCCCGCGTTCCAGTCGGCGACGACCGCGCGCGGCTCGTTGCACACGCCGGTATGGCGGCCGAACAGGAATGTGGTCTCGATCACGGCGTCGGAGGAGGCCAGCGCCTTGTCCACCTCGCCGGCATCGAGCGTGCGCTCGAAGGTAAGATTGTCGCCGAGCTCTGGATGGATCACCGGGGTCTGCGGATCGAGCGCGGTCTCCGGATCGGTGACCGCCGGCAATTCCTCGTACGCGACGTTGATCAGCTCGCAGGCGTCCTCGGCCTCCGCGCGCGTGCGGGCCACGACCGCGCAGACCGCCTCGCCCGCCCAGCAGGCGCGTTCGACCGCGATCGCGTGCTGCGGCGCCGACTTGATGCCCTTGAGGTGCGAAAGCACGCCGACCCAGGGCGTGATCACCTTGGCGAGGTCCGCGCCGGTGACGACCGCGATCACGCCTTTCGCATGTTCCGCCTTGCTCTTGCCGATCGCCACGATGCGCGCGTGCGCATGCGGGCTGCGCAGATAGGCGACGTGCGCCATGCGCGGCAGCGTGACGTCGCTGACGAATTGCGCGCGCCCCTGCGTCAGCCGCGCGAGATTGGGTCGCGGCACCGCGCGCCCGATATAGGAATTCGGACGGTCGAGCGCGGTCAGCGGCGAGGGCGTGTCGGCGACGATTTTCATGGAAATATCCGCAGTGCTAGCTCGCAGCGTGGCGGATACGGACCGAAACCGCTCGTCCCCGCACTCATGCCTTCGACCCGTTGCGTTGCTGCGCCACCGCTTCGATCGCATCCACGATGGCGTGATAGCCGGTGCAGCGGCAGTAATTGCCGGAAATGTGCTCGCGGATTTCTTCGCGCGTCGGCAGGCCGCCGCGGGCGAGCAGCTCCTGCGCGGTGAGCAGCATGCCTGGCGTGCAATAGCCGCATTGCAGCGCATTGCGCCTGGTGAACGCTTCCTGCAGGTCGGCGATGGCGCCGGAATCGGAAACGCCCTCGATGGTCTCGACGCGCGCGCCGTCGCACTGCACGGCGAGCATCAGGCAGCCGCGCACGATGGTGCCGTTCACGCGCACGGTGCAGGCGCCGCACACGCCGTGCTCGCAGCCGACATGGCTGCCGGTCAGGCCGAGCGTGTCGCGCAGGAAATCGACGAGGTTCAGCCGCGGCTCGACACGCTCGCTCACGCGCTCGCCGTTGACCGTCAGGGCGATGTCGAGTTGCCGACTCATGCCTTGCCTCCGTCATGCGCGGACTCGATCCGCGCATCCATCTGCGCCGTCACGCGCCGCAGCAGCACGCCGGCAAGATGCCGCTTGACCGCGCCGCTTGCCTGGATGTCGTCGGGCGGATCGAGATCGGAGACGAGCGCCGTCACCGCCGCCTCGACGTCGCCGCCTGCGAGCGCGGCTTCCGCCTTGCGTGCGCGCACCGGCGTCATCCCGACGCCGAAATAGGCAAGCCGCACGTCCTTCAGCGAAGCGCCGTCGGCGCGCGCGGTGGCCGCAAGCCCGGCCATCGCGTAGTCGCCGTGCCGGCGCGGGAATTCGAGAAAGCCGAAGCGCGAGGCGGGCGTCGCCGCCGGCAAGCGGATGGCGGTGAGCACCTCGTTCGCGCCGACCGCGGTTTCGTAGAGACCGCGGAAATAAGCGTCGGCCGCGACCATGCGCGTGCCGGTGGCGCCCGCGATCTCGACGCGGCCGCCGAGCGCGAGCAGGCAGGCCGGCAGTTCCGCCGCCGGATCGGCGAAGGCGATCGAGCCGCCGATGGTGCCGCGATTGCGGATCGCGGCGTGCCCGACATGCGGCATGGCGGCGGCGACGAGCGGGGCGTGGCTTGCCACGATGTCGGATTGCTGCACTTCGGCATGGCGCGTCATGGCGCCGATGACCACGTCGCCGTCGCGCAGCGCAATGCCCGATAGCGCCGCGATTTCGTTCAGGTCGATCAGGATGGCGGGCGACGACAGCCGCATGTTGAGCGTGGCGATCAGGCTCTGGCCGCCGGCCAGAAGCCGCGCGCCTTCGCCGTGCTCGCGCAACAGGCGCAGCGCATCCTCCACGGAGCGCGCTTTCGCATAGGCAAACGGCGCGGGCTTCACCCATCCTCCCCGGAAGTTTTGTTTTTTCTTATTCTGGGGGCGGGACGCGGCGGCCGTCAATCACTTCCGCTGCGGCCCGATTGCGCAGCATGCCGTATCCGCGGCGTAACCCGGGCGCCGCAACGCGCCATGCTCAGTCTTCCATGGCGCTGCGGTTGGTGAAGCGCGCATTGCCGAGCCCGGTGCCGATCGTCAGCACGCCCCAGTGGGCGACATCCTGCATGAACGGCGCCTCGCTCAGGCCCTGCACCACGGCGTCATTGTGCAGCACGATGGCGGTGTCGTCGTCGCCGATTTTCGGGATCGCTTCGCCGAGCGCGAGCGGCAGGTTGAAGCGGCTCGATTCCCAGTTGCCCGGCAGGTTCTGGGCGCCGCGGTCGATCGCGCCGTCCGGCTCGATCTTGCCGGGGCAGCCGACGCCGATGAAGGGCGCAAGCTTGATCTTCTCCTTCTGCGCGCGCGCGATCAGGCGCTTGAGCATGGCGGCGAGGTTCGCCACCGCGTCCGCGCGCTTGACGTCCTCCTCGTCGGCATGCCGCCACAGCTCGAACTTCCAGACGCTGGCGCGCGACAGGTCGTCCTTCTTCTTGAGGTTGAGGTCGACGACGCCGGCGCGGATATTGGTGCCGCCGATATCCACCGCCAGGATCGCGTCGTGCGCCTTGAACATCCAAGCGGGGGCGAGATGCGCCGCGCCGAGCAGGCCGGCTTCGTCGGGGTCGTTGCGCACCGGAACGAGGTCGGTCCTGATCCCGTCCGCCTTCAGGATCACGGCGGTACGCCCGATCACCAGCTCGCCAACCCGGCTCGCCCGGAAGCCGCCGCCGATCACGATGCGCTCGGTGCCGGCCCAAGCCTTGAGCTTGAGGAAGCGCCGGATCACGAGCGCGAGTTCCTGCGAGAAATCCTCGATCGCGCCCTGCACGATGCCGGCGGCTTCGGCGTCGCCGTTATTGAGCAGGCCGTCGAGCGCCTTTTTCGACAGGTCTTCGGTCGGCTTGTCGCCGAACGGGTCGGCGCCGGCCTTGCGCAGAGGCTTGCGCCAGTTCTCGATGATGTCCGCGAACGCCCCCTTGTTGGCGCGGTCGCCGAGGAAGCCCTCGTCGTCCTTGATCTCGACATTGTAGCTGTCGACCGCGACCGAGGGCAGAAGCGCGGCGCCGTGGCCGGCGACGGCGGGACGGGTTCTGGTTTCGGACATGGATTCCTCCTCCGGGCCGGAACCAACGCCGCCGGCCGGAGAAAGTTTCAGGCCGCCGAAATCCTGCACACGATGTCGATCGCGCGCCGCAGCAGCGTCTCGGAGGCTTCCTGCGTGCGGAAAGCCGCGTGCGCGGACAGCGTGACATTGTCCATGCCGGCGAGGGGATGGTCGGCGGAGAGCGGCTCGGCATGGAAGACGTCGAGCGCGGCGTGCGCGATCTGTCCGCTGCGCAGCGCCTCGAGCATCGCCGCCTCGTCGACCAGCGCCCCGCGCGCGGTGTTGACGAGGATGACGCCCTTCTTCATGCGCGCGAGGCGGGCGGGGCCGAGGAAGCCGCGCGTCTCCTCGCCGAGCGTCAGGTGCAGCGAGACGATGTCGGAATGGGCGAGCAGGTCGTCGAGGTCGACCATGGCGCAGGGCGCCTCGGCGAGCGTCGAGCGGTTATAGGCGATCACCTGCATGCCGATGCCCTTGGCGATGCGCGCGACCTCGCGCCCGATGCCGCCGATGCCGATCAGGCCGAGCGTCTTGCCGTGAAGCTGCACGCCTTTGCGCGGCGTCCAGATTCCGGCGCGCACGCCGCGGTCCATGCGCGCAAGGTCGCGCGCGGCCGCGAACATCAGCGCCACCGTGTGCTCGGCGACGGCGGTGTCGCCGTAGCCCTTGATGGTGTGGACGGCAATGCCGAGCGCGTTCAGCTCGGCGATGTTCATGTAGCTCGCGGCGCCCGTGCCCAGGAACACGATGTGCCTGAGGTCGCGGCATTGCGCGATCGCGGGCGTGGGCATGTAGGAATGGTCGTCGATGCACACCGCATAGCCGGCGAGCAGGCGCGGCAGGTCTTCGGCTGCGAACGGCGCGCGGTTGACCTCGATCGGCGGATCGTCGGCGCGGTGCACGCGCGCGAAGACGGGTGTGAGCTGGTCATTGCAGTCGATGAAGAGGGATTTCATGGGGCGCGGTCTGATCAGGCGGCCCTCATCCTTCGAGACGCGCCCTGCGGGCGCTCCTCAGGATGAGAACCGCTTATTAGCCTGCCGCAGAGATAAACGAAACCTCATCCTGAGGAGCCCGCGCGCGAAGCGCGGCGGGCGTCTCGAAGGGTGGGGTTTCGTTGCCTGCTTACCGCGCCACGATCGGCTGCGCCTCCAGCACCGGTTCGCGCAACGGCACTCCGGTGAAGGCCGAGCCTTCCTCGAACCAGGATTTCGGCGCCGGCTGGCCCCACAGCGTCTGGCGCTGCGGATCGCGCAGCGACCAGCGCAGCGGCTCGAGATCGGGATCGACGGTGAGATAATCGGACGTGAACAGTTCGACGCGGTGGCCGTCGGGATCGCGCGTGTAGAGGAAGAAGGCGTTGGAGATGCCGTGCCGGCCCGGCCCGCGCTCCATGTTGGCAAGGAAGCCGGACGAGGCCATGACGTCGCAGATGTGCAGGATGTCGAGCGCGCTCGCGGTCCAGACCCCGATATGGTGCAGGCGCGGACCGCGTCCGTTGGTGAAGGCCATGTCATGCACGTTGCCCTTGCGATGCATCCACACCGCCCAGAGCCTGGCGTCGTCGCCGTCGGTCTCGGTATATTCGGTCAGGCGGAAGCCCATCTCGTTGTAGAATTCGTAGGACGCCTGCACGTCGGGCGTGAAGCAGTTGATGTGGTCGATGCGCTGGATGCGCGCGCCCTTGTATTCGGCATACCTGCGCAGCATGCATTCCGACTGGTCCATGCGGAAGTAGAGGTCGAGCGGCATGCCGAGCGCGTCGGCGGTGCGCAGCGTGCGGCCCTGATGCGCAATCTCGGGAAAGGCGTTCGGCAGTCCCTTGCGCGCGAACCAGAAGGCGGCGCGGTCGAGGTCTTCCTCGCTCGCGACTTTCAGGCCGAGCGTGTCGACGCGCGGCTCCGGCGCCCGGCGCAGCACGATCGAATGGTGGTTGCGCTCCTCGACCGCGCGCAGATAGAGCGCGTCCTTGGTCTCGTCGCTGACCAGATAGCCGAGGCAATCGACATAGAAGGCGCGCGAGCGGCCGAGGTCGCGCACGCCAAGTTCGACATGGCTCGCGCGCACCACATTGAACGGCGGATTGAGGTTCAGCTTCACGACGGGCATGGCTTCTCTCGCTGTCGGGGCCTCATGGTTCAGGACGTCGGGCTTCGCCCGGCTCCTCATCATGAGGTTCAAGGAACGATGACCTCATCCTGAAGAGCGAAGGGCGGCCGCATGCTTCGGCCGTCGCCATGTCACCCTCCGATCCTCGGAATCTTGTGGTTGTCGAGCGCGATCGCGATGTTCTTCGTTTCCATGTAGAAGTCGAACGAATAGTCGCCGCCGTCGCGTCCGATGCCGGACGCCTTCATGCCGCCGAACGGGGTCGGCAGGTGGCGCACGTTCTCCGAATTGACCCACACCATGCCGGCCTCGAGGCCTTGCGCGAAGCGGTGCGCGCGGCCGACATCGCGCGTCCAGACATAGGCGGTGAGGCCGTAACGCACGTCGTTGGCGATGGCGAGCGCCTCCTTCTCGTCGGCGAAGGGCATCATCGTCAGCACCGGTCCGAAAATCTCCTCCTGCGCGATGCGCATGGATGCGGTGGCGCCGGTATAGAGCGTCGGCTCCACGTAATTGCCGCGTTCCGTGCCTTGCCCGCCGTTCGCGCGTCCGCCGCCGACGGCAACCGTCGCGCCCTCGCTGCGCGCGGCATTGACATAGCTCAGCACCTTCTCGACGTGGCGCTCGTGGATCAGCGGGCCGATCTCGGTCGCCGGATCGAGCGGGTGGCCGACCTTGATGGCACGCACGCGCTCGGCGGCGCGGCGTGCGAAGTCCTCGTAGATCGAGGCCTGCACCAGCGCGCGGCTCGAGGAGGTGCAGCGTTCGCCGTTGAGCGAATAGATCATGAACAGGCAGGCGTCGAGCGCGCGCTCGAGGTCGGCGTCGTCGAACACCACGACCGGGTTCTTGCCGCCGAGCTCGAAATGCACGCGCTTCAGCGTCGGAGCGCCCTGCGCCATGATCGCCGAACCGGTCGCGCTTTCGCCGACGAAGCCGATCGCCTTGATGTCGGGATGCTCGGTCAGCGCGCGGCCGGCATCCTCGCCGAAGCCGTGCACGACATTGAGCACGCCCGCCGGCAAGCCGGCGTCCAGGCAGATTTCGCCGAGCAGGCTCGCGGTGAGCGGCGACCATTCCGCCGGCTTGTGCACGACCGTGCAGCCGGCGGCGAGCGCGGGCGCGATCTTCCAGGTCGAGAGCATGAACGGCGTGTTCCAGGGCGTGATGACGCCGACGGGGCCGATCGGCTGGCGCAGCGTGTAATTGAGATGGGTCCCGGTCGGCAGCGACAGGCCGTCGGCGGCGGCCGGGGCGCGGTCGGCATAGAAGCGGAAATTCTCCGCCCCGCGCAGCGCCGCCTTCGCCATGTAGCGGATCGGCTGGCCGGTATCCATGCATTCGACGAAGGCGATCTCCTCCGCGCGCGCCTCGATGGCGTCGGCGATGCGGTGCAGGATGGCGCGCCGCGCCTCGCCCGATGTCGCGCGCCAGCCGGTGCGGAACGCCTTCATCGCGGCGCGGGCGGCGCGGTCGATCTCGGCTAAGCCGCCGCGCGCGACCTGCGCGAGCGGCGCGTTGTCCACCGGCGAGCGCGTCTCGAAGGTCGCGCCGTCGCCGTGATCGGGCCTGCCGTCGATCAGGTGCGGCAGCGTGCCTGCGCGGAAGCGCGCGAGATGGCGTTCCGCTTTCCCGATCGCCGCCTGCAATTTGCCGCTCACGCCGTACGTTCCTTCTCGCGGATCGTGTTCTTGCGGACGGTGAGGTTGCTGATCTCCTCCATCTCGACGGTGATCGCGACCGGATGGATGGCATAGGCCGCCTGCAGGTTGCGGTCGGTCGCGGCGAGCAGGGTGTCGGCCATGCGCTGCAGCACCTCCTTCGTGCGCCCGGTGCGCAGGCGCATCACCACATGCACGAAGGCGTTGTCGGGCGCGCCGTCGGCGACCTTGAAGGCGTCGCGGCGCTCCGCGCGCGTGCGGATCGCGGCCACCTCGGCGATGCCGCTGTCGATCACTGCCTGATGCAGGTCGGCGACGAGCTTGCCGGCATCGATGCGGTGGTCGAGATTGGCCGAATATTCGACGATGATGTGCGGCATGGCGTGCTTCTCCCGGCGTCCTTCGCCCGTGCGGCCTGCGGCGTTGACGCAACCCCGGCAGACCATTAACATGTTAATCATCTGCGGCGCGAGGCCCGGCGTCAAGACCGGTGGCGCCGCGGCCGGAGGGAGAGACGACGTCATGGCGCCTGTGCCCGATCGCCTGAAAGGTTCGATCCCCCCGCTGATCACGCCCTTCCGCGACGGCGCGGTCGACTACGACACCTATGGCCGGCTGCTGGAGATGCAGATCACGCAGGGCTCGCACGGCGTGCTGGTCAACGGCACGACCGCAGAACCCGCCTCGCTGACGGTCGAGGAGCGCAACCGGCTGGTCACCTTTGCGATCGAAGTCGTGCGCGGGCGCGTGCCGGTCGTGGCCGCCACCGGCTCGCAGTCGCTCGCCGAAACGAAGGCGCTCACCGACCACGCGGCGAAAGCCGGCGCGGACGCGCTGCTGATCGTCACGCCCTATTACAGCCGTCCGCCGCAGCGCGGCATGGTGCAGTATTATCTCGAGGTCATGCGCGGACATGCGACGCCGTGGATGATCTATCACATCCCCGGCCGCGCCGCGATCAACGTCACCATCGACACCGTCAAGGCGCTGAAGGACCAGTCGCCGAATTTCGTCGGCATGAAGCACGCCTCGCCCGATCTCGATTTCGTCAGCGAATGCTTTGCCGCGGTCGGGCACGATTTCAGGATTTTTGTCGGGCTCGAGGATCTGTCGTTCCCGATGATGGCGGTCGGCGCCTGCGGGCTGATGAATGCGGTCGGCAACATCCGCCCCGGCCCGCTCGCCGAGATGTGCGAGGCGGTGTGGCGCGGCGACCTGAAGACCGCGCGCGACCTGCATCACCGCCTGCACGAGATCAACAAGGCGGTGTTCTATGACACCAATCCGATCCCGATGAAATATATGGCGAAGCGTCTCGGCATCATTCCGGCGAACGAGCATCGGCTGCCGATGGTGCCGGCGACGCCCGAGCTGGAGAAGCGCCTTGACGGCGTCCTGGCGCGCGCGGGCCTTCTCTCCGGGCTCAGGGTGGCGGAATGAAGCTTGCAAGCTACATGCATCGCGGCCGCGAGAGCTACGGCGTCGTCGCGGACGAGGCGGTCGTCGATCTGCGTTCGCGCCTGCCGCGCCATCACACGCTGCTCGACGTGCTGCGTGCGCACGCGCTCGATGAGGTGAAGGCGGCGGCCGAGGGCGTGCGCCCCGATCTGCCGCTCGGCGAGGTCGAGTTGCTGCCGCCTGTCGTGCTGCCGGAGAAGATATTGTGCGTAGGCGTCAACTACGCCAACCGCAATGCCGAATACAAGGACGGTTCGGAGCTGCCCAAACATCCGAGCCTGTTCTTCCGCACGCCCGGCTCGTTCGTCGGCCACGGCCAGCCGATCGTGCGCCCGAGCGTCTCCGCGCAGCTCGATTACGAGGGCGAGATCGTGCTGGTGATCGGACGCGAAGGCCGGCACATTCCCGCCGGTCGCGCGCTCGAGCACGTGGTCGGCTACACATTGTGCAACGAAGGCAGCGTGCGCGACTGGCTGCGGCACGGCAAGTTCAACGTCACGCAGGGCAAGAATTTCGACCGCTCCGGCAGCCTCGGTCCCTGGATCGTGACCGCCGACGAGATCGACCTTGCGACGCCGCTGCATCTGACGACCAAAGTCAACGGCGAGGTCCGCCAGGACGACACCACGGCCAACCTGATCTTTTCGTTCGCCGACCTGATCGCCTACATCACGACCTTCACCACGCTCAAGCCCGGCGACCTGATCGTCACCGGCACGCCGACCGGTGCCGGCGCGCGCTTCGATCCGCCGCGCTGGCTTGCGCCCGGCGACGTCGTGGAGGTCGCGGTGCCGCAGATCGGCGTGCTGAGCAACGCGGTCGTGGCGGAGACATGACGCGCGCGCGCGGCAGGGCCGGCCCGATGCGGCCGTTCGAGCGCTCGCTGCCGATGCAGCTCATGCGCGCGCGCGAGATCGTGATGGCGCGCTTTCGTCCGCACCTGCACGCGCACGGGCTGACCGACCAGCAATGGCGCATCGTGCGCGCGCTCAACGAGGTCGCCGAGCTCGACATGATGGAACTGGGCGCGCGCTGCTGCATCCATCCGGCCTCGCTCTCGCGCATCCTGCCGCGGCTGGAAGACGAGGGCCTGTTGCGCCGGCGGAGCAGCCGGGAGGACCAGCGCCGCGTCATTGTTTCGCTCGCCCCGCGCGGGCGGCAGCTGTTTGCGGATGTCGCGCCGGAATCGGAGGCCATTTATGCGGCGATTACCCGCGAAATAGGCACCGAGCGGCTCGAGGCCGTCTATGCCGTGCTCGACGATGTCATCCGCACATTGTCGGGAACATCGCCGCAAAGGGAAGCGGGGAAAATTACCGGCGTGCCGAAAAATTTTGCTGCAAAGCGCGCCATGCCGTCTGCTAAAAGAGGTCGATGACCGAAGACATCCGTGCGGCCTGTGTGATCGGCTGGCCGGTCGAGCACTCGCGCTCGCCGCTCATCCACAATTACTGGATCGGGAAATACCAGGTCGCCGGCGAATACCGGCGCGAGGCGGTGCCGCCGGAAGAGTTCGACGGTTTCGTCAAGGAACTGGCCGAGCGCGGCTATGCCGGCGCCAACGTGACGCTGCCGCACAAGGAGCGCGTGCTCGGCCTGTCGGCGCCTGACGAGCGCGCGCAGGTGGTGGGGGCGGCTAACACGCTGTGGTTCGACGAGGGCGTGCTGCGCGCGACCAACACCGACGTCGAAGGCTTTCTCGCCAATCTCGATGCGGCGACGCCGGGCTGGGACCGCGACCTCGAAACCGCGCTCGTGCTCGGCGCCGGCGGCGCGGCGCGCAGCGTCGTGTTCAGCCTGATCGCGCGCGACATCCCGGCGATCCGCGTCGTCAACCGCACGCCCGAGCGCGCCGAAGCGCTGCGCGAGCGTTTCGGGCCGAAGGTCAGGCCCGCAGCCTGGGACGAGCTCGGCGGCCTCATGCGGAGCGCCGGCCTTCTGGTCAACACCACGACGCTCGGCATGCAGGGCCAGCCGCCGCTCGAGATCGCGCTCGACGATCTGCCCGCAAGCGCGGTCGTATGCGATCTCGTCTATGCGCCGCTGCTGACCGATCTCATCCGCAAGGCGAGTACGCGCGGTCTGCGCCATGCCGACGGGCTCGGCATGCTGCTGCATCAGGCGGTGCGCGGATTTTCGCTGTGGTTCGGCGTGACGCCAGAGGTGACGCCGGAATTGCGGGCGCTGGTGGAAGCCGACCTCACCAAGCCGGCCTGAGCGGACGCCACGTTCGCCTCATTCGCCGGGATCGACATGGCGCTTGCGCACGCGCCGCACGACATACCAGATCGCAAGCGCCGCGAGCGGCACGAACAGCCCGGTCAGGAGCGACGGCTCGGCGTGCAGCCATTGCGAATCGTGCGCGCCCTTGACCAGATAGCCGAACAGCCCGACGACATAATAGGTGATGGCGGCGACCGAGAGGCCTTCGACGGTCGCCTGCAGGCGAAGCTGCATGCGCGTGCGCGCGTTCATGGCCATCAGCAGATCCTGGTTCTGCTGCTCGAGCGCGACATCGACGCGCGTACGCAGAAGGTTGGCGGCGCGCGCGAGCTTGCGCGACAGATTGGCCTGGCGCTCCTCGGTGGTGACGCAGGTGCGGACCGCCGGCGACATCCGCCGCGCCAGGAACGCCGTCCAGGTCGGCAGGCCGCCGACCTTGCGCTCGCCGATCGTGTTCAGGCGCAGATGCACGATCTCGTTATAGGCGCGGCTGGCGCCGAACCGGTAGAGGCTGCCGACCGCGCCGGCCTCCAGTTCCGCGGCGAGCGCGGTCAGTTCGTCGAGCAGGTGGCGGTTGTCGGCGAGCGCCTCGGCCTTGCGCATCTCCTCGGTGACCTCGGCGAGCCGCCGCTCGATCCGCCGCACCGCGGGCGCGAGCCGCTGCGCTTCCGGCAGGCCGAGCAGCGCAAAGATCCGGTACGTCTCGATCTCGAGCACGCGCTGCACCAGCGCGCCGGCGCGCTCGGCGCCGAGCCCGCAATCGACGACGAGGATGCGCACGAAGCCCGCCGGATCGGGCTGGAAGTCGGTGGCATAGAGCGCGGTGCCGTCGGAGTTTTCCGCAGCGGCGAGGCTGGCGCGGTCGAACAGCCGCTCCGGCGCGGTGCGCTCGCCGTTTTCGGCCACGAGATGCAGGTCGGTCGCGACAAGGAGCGGACCCGGCTGGGCGATCTGGCCCATCGGCGAGGCGAGCATGGTCGCGGCCGGGTGGAAGGGCGCCGCGCCCGGGTCGGCCGGCAACTCCCAGGTATAGGTGGTGAATTCCGAATGCTGCTCCCAACGCAGCGTGGTCGCGCCGAAGCTGACGCGGTGATGGCGCTCGGAGGCTTTCGGCGGGTTGCAGCCGCGCGCGCTGCACAGCGCCTCGAGCACGGCGCGGTCGGCCTGCGCGCTTTCGTTGCCGGTCTGGAATGCGAACAGCAGGATCCGCGCCGGCGTCGCGATCGCGGTGAAGGGGCGGGCATGGACCTCGCCGAGCACCGCCGCCCGCAGCGGATGCGGGTCGAGGCCCTTGCCCGTGCCGTCGCCGATGGACACACCGAGGCTCATGGCGGAATCGCTCGCACGCGGCCGCGCTTTTGGCAAGGTGCTCAGTTCGCAGTTGCAAGCTGCGCCAGCGCCCGCCTGAGCGCCTCCGGCAGCGGCGCCGGCCGCCCGCTCGCGCGTTCGACATAGACGTGCACGAAATGGCCCTGCGCGCTCGCGCTCTCTTCGCCGGCGCGGAAAATGCCGATCTCGTAGCGCACGCTGCTCGTGCCCTGCCGCGTCACCCGCAGGCCGCCGTCGAGCGTCTCGGGAAAGCTCAGCGGCCTGAAATAATTGCATTGCGTCTCGACCACGAGACCGATCACCGGGCTTTGCACGATATCGAGCGCGCCCTGCTCGATCAGGAAGGCGTTCACGATCGTGTCGAAATACGAATAATAGGTCACGTTGTTGACGTGGCCGTAGACGTCGTTGTCCATCCAGCGCGTCGGGATGGTGCGGAAATGGCGGAAGGCGGTGCGCGGCAGCGGCGCGGGGCGCGAACTCATGCGGGGATTGCTCGGCGGGCGTTGGCGATGCGCCCATGTGACGCGAGCGCGCGGCAAAAGACAATCCCGGCGCTGCCCGCGCTCAGCCCGGTCCCTTGAGTGGCAGCACGACGCGGAAACAGGTGCGCCCGCCGTCGGTCGCCACGAGCGTCACGTCGCCGCCGTGCAGGCGCGCGATCTGCCGGCACAGCGCAAGGCCGAGCCCCGCGCCGCCGGTCTCGCTGCTCAGCCGGTAGAACGGGGTGAAGACGCGTTCGGCCTCGGTGAGGGGAATCCCTGCGCCGGCGTCCGACACCTCGACCACCGCGTGCGCGCCGTCCTCGCGCACGACGACACGCACCGGCGGCTTGCCGTGCCGGTGCGCGTTCTCCAGCAGGTTGCGGATCAGCCGGCGCAGAAGACGCGGATCGCCGGCGGCCGTCGCCGGCTGTCCGCCCGCTTCGGTGTCGTCGTAGCGGCGCGCCTCCTCGGCGGCGGTGGCCAGAAGATCGACCGGCTCCACGCTCTGCAATTGCCGCGTCGCTTCGAGGCGGCTTGCCAGCAGGATTTCCTCGACCATCGATTCGAGTTCGGCGATGTCGCGCTCGATCTCGGTCTTGTACTTGGCGTCGCGTGTCTGCTCGTAGAGTTCGATGCCGAGCCGCAGCCGCGACAGCGGCGTGCGCAGTTCGTGCGAGGCGTTGGCGAGCAGCAGCCGATGCGCGCCGACCAGGTCCTCGATGCGCGCGGCCGCGCGGTTGAAGCTTTCGGCGAGCCGCGCCACCTCGTCGCGGCCCCCGATCTTCACCCGCGCCGAAAGATCGCCGGCCCCGAGCGTCTCCACGCCGGTCTGCAGGCGTTCGAGCCTTCGCGTCAGCCCGCGCACGACCGGATAGGCGCACAGCGCGATCACCAGTGCGATGGCGCCGAGAAAGAACACCAGCCCGATCACCGGATTGCGATGGCGCACCGGCGCGCGCACGACGATCACGCGATCGTCGGGCAGCGGCAGGCTCCAGGCCGGCCCCTGCGGGCCGTAGAGCCAGCCGCCCGGGCCGTGGCGCGCGCGCGGCGGCGGCAGCGGCCGGCCGACGCTGGCGATCGGCCGCAGGGAGCGGTCATATAATGTCATGTCGACGTCGAGCCGGCGCGACAGCCGTTCCAGCGCCTCCTGCTGCATGGGACGCGGCGCATGGGGCGGCGGCAAAGCGGTGGCGACGAGTTCGCCGGCGATCTCCAGCCCCTGCTGCCAGGGCGCGTCCTGCGTGCCGAAGCGCCACAGCCCGCCCGCCACGGCCACGACCAGAAGCAGGCTCGCGACGATGGTCAGGTAGATTTTCTGGTAGAGGCGCTTCATGCTTCGCGGTCCGCCGCTCAGTCCTGCGTTCGTGCGAACACATAGCCCGCCCCGCGGACGGTCAGCACGCGCTGCGGCTTTTTCGGATCGTCCTCGATCGCGGCGCGGATGCGCGAAATATGCACGTCGATCGAGCGGTCGAAGGCTTCCAGCCGCTCGCTCCGCGTCAGGTCCATGATGGTCTCGCGCGAGAGCACGCGGCCGGGATGGCGCGCGAGCGTGAGCAGGAGCGCGAACTGGTAATCGGTGAGCGCGCAATCCCTGCCGTCGAGCCGCACGCGGCGCGCGCCCGGATCGATTTCCAGCCGTCCGAAGGTCAGCGTTTCCGGCCTGGTCTCGATGCGGCCGCGCCGCAGGATCGCCTTGAGCCGGGCGAGCAGTTCGCGCGGCTCGAACGGCTTGGGCAGATAATCGTCGGCCCCGATCTCCAGCCCGACCACGCGGTCCATGGCGTCGCCGCGCGCGGTCAGCATCAGGATCGGCGTCGCCGAGCGGGTGCGGATGTCGCGGCAGACGTCGAGGCCATCCATGTCGGGCAGCATCAGATCGAGGATCAGCGCGTCGAACGCCTCGCGCCGGTGCAGCGCGATGCCTTCGCCGCCGCTGCCGGTCACCGTCACGCGAAAACCCGCCTCGCCGAGATAGCTTTTCACCATCTCGGCGAGACGCCTGTCGTCTTCAATCAGGAGCACGCGGTCGGCCACGGGCCGATCTAACCACGCCGTCCGCCGCGCATGTAGCCCCCGAACGGAGGAAAGTGCTCGTCGAGCTTCTTGCGCTGGTCGGGGGTGAGGATTTCGGCGGCGTCCACCAGCGCCTGCGCCATGCGCTTGCTGACGCTGTCGGCGAGCGCGATCTGCTCGCTGCGCAGCTTCTCGACTGCGGCGCGGTCGATGGTCGGCTGGGTCAGGAGCGCGCGCGCCTGCTGGCGTGCGGCCTGCGCCTTCTCGCGCGCGGGCAGCACGTCGCGCACGGCCGCCTTCATCACCGCGCGCAGCTTGTCCTGCTGCTCGGCGCTGGCATCGATCTCGATGGCGAGGTGGCGCACCATGCGGTCGGCGCGATCCTCGATGCGCTCGGCGCTCATCGGGCCGCGGAAGCCGTGATGCCAGCCGTGGCCGAAGCCGAACGGTCCGCTCACCGCCTTGGTGGTGGCGGCGCCGGTCAGCGCGGCGACGACCGCGACGGCGACGAGGAGCCAGGCGCGGCGCGGGCGGGCGGCCGGCGGCACCGGGTATCCCGGAATGCGCTCGCCGTTCTGCGGGTTGGATTGTTCGCTCATGTCTCTCTCCTGTGATCGGGGATGGCCATCGGCCATCCCGGCAATCTGGGAGAGGGGCGTTTCGCGCGCTTCTCGCGAATGTAAAGTTTTGTAAAGCCGCAGGCGCAAGGCCGGACGCAAACCTCCATCCGCCTCATCCTGAGGAGCGGGCGAAGCCCGCGTCTCGAAGGATGTCGGCGGCTGGTGCCGGGCCTCATGGTTCGAGACGCACCGCTGTGCAGCGCTCCTCACCATGAGGCCGGGAGAGGCGTCATCCCGGGCGCGACGCAGCGCGAAGCGGTGCGCCGCAGACCTGGATTGTCCTCCTCCGTGCCGCGCCGACCGTCATCCCGGGCGACCGAAGCGAGAGCCGGGACCGCTGTCCGGATTGCAATCGGCACGCGGCATTTGAAAACGATCCCGGCGCCTTCGCTTTCACGAAGGGCCGGGATGAGGTGGGGCCGGCTTGCGGCCCGCGGTCCCGGCGCGTGCGCTGCGCGCCCGGCCGGGACGACGTGGCGTGGCGTCTCTACTGCGTCTTCACCAGCGGACAGCCGCCGGCCTTGAGCGGGCGGAAGGCCTGGTCGCCCGGCACCTGCGCGAGCGCCTTGAAGTTGTCCCACTCGCTCTTGGACTCGGAGGGCTTCTTCACTTCGAACAGCGTCACCGGATGGATCTTGCGGCCGTCGACGCGGATCGTGCCCTTGCCGAACAGCGGGTCGTCGGTCGGCAGCTCCTTCATCTTGGCGACGACGGCGCGTCCGTCCTTGGCGCTCTTGAGCGCGGCGACCGCCTTCAGATAGTGCACGGTCGCCGAATACATGCCGGCCTGCATGTCGTTGGGCATCATCTTGCGCGGATGTTTCTCGGCATAGCGCTTGGAGAAGGCGCGGTTGGCGTCGTTTGCGTCCCAGTACCAGGGATTGACGGCGAGAATGCCCTGCGCAGTCTGCAGGCCGACGGCGCGCGCGTTATTGGGGTTGAACACGAAGCTCGGCATCTTGTACTTGCCGGTCATGCCGAATTCCGCGGCCTGCTTGATCGCGTTGGTGAGGTCACCGCCGGCCACCGCGAGCGCGATCACGTCGGGTTTGGCGGCCTGCGCCTGCACCAGGAACGAGGAATAGTCCGAGGTGCCGAGCGGAGCGCGCACGAAGCCGAGCACTTCGCCGCCGAGCGCCTTCACCTCTTCGGAAGCGTTGGCTTCGAGGTCCTTGCCGAACACATAGTCGGCGGTGATGAAGAACCATTTCTTGCCGCCGCGCTGATAGACCGCGCGCGCGATCGAGTGGCCGAGCTCCCAGGTGTCGTAGGTCCAGTGCACGGTGTTCGGCGTGCAGGCCGTGCCGGTGAGCGTGGCGGTGCCTGCTCCCGATCCAATCAGGATCTTGTTGAGGTCCTTCGCGATGGTCGCGACGCCGAGCGCGATGGCGGAGTTCGGCACGTCCATCACGACATCGATGCCTTCATTCTCGAACCAGCGCCGCGCCATGCCGGTGCCGATGTCCACCTTGTTCTGGTGATCTCCGGACACGACCTCGGCATCGACGCCGAGCTTCTTGGCGTAATCGTCGACCGCGAGCTGGGCGGCGATCACCGAGCCGACGCCCTGGTCGTCGGCATAGACGCCGGACTGGTCGTTGAGAACGCCGATCTTGGTCTTGACCTGCGCCTGCGCCGCAGCCGGCATCAGCGCCGCCGCGAGCAAGGCAACATAAAGCAGTCTGGATTGCATGGGCTTCCTCCGGTTTCTGGTTCTTCTCACGTCCTTTATAGCATTGTTACACACCATAACAATCTTTTCAGAACGGTGGGCCATCGCTGTGCGCCGCAAAAAAGCCGCGGGGGTTGCCCCCGCGGCGGTCGCCATTCCCCGGATTTTCGCTGTCGAAACGGTCAGGCGGTGTTGCGCGGCCAGTCGGCCAGGACCTGCGGACCGATCTCGGAAATATTGCGCGTGCCGGTGAGCGCCATGGTCACTTCCAGCTCCTTGCGCAGGCATTCGATCGCCTTGGCGACGCCGGCCTTGCCCATCGCGCCCAACCCCCAGACATAGGGCCGGCCGACCATGCAGCACTTGGCGCCGAGCGCGAGCGCGCGCATCAGGTCGGCGCCGGTGCGCACGCCGCCGTCGAACAGGATGTCGGTGCGCGCGCCGACCGCATCGGCGACCCTGGGCAGCGCCGAGATCGAGGACGGCGCGCCGTCGAGCTGGCGGCCGCCGTGATTGGACACGACGATGCCGTCGGCGCCGACGTCGCAGGCGATGCGCGCATCCTCGACGTCGAGGATGCCCTTGATGATCAGCTTGCCGCCCCATTGGCTCTTGATCCACTCCACGTCCTTCCAGTTCAGCGCCGGATCGAACTGCTGGTTGGTCCATTGCGCGAGTGAATTGACGTTCTCCATGCCTTTGACGTGGCCGGCAATGTTGCCGAAGGTCTTGCGCTTGGCGCGTGCGATGCTGGCGATCCAGGCCGGCTTGGTGGCGACGTCGAGCACGTTGGACAGCTTGATCTGCAGCGGCACGGTGAGGCCGTTATGGACGTCGCGGTGGCGCTGGCCGAGCACTTGCAGGTCGACGGTGAGCACGAGCGCGCTGCAATTGGCCGCGCGCGCGCGCGCCAGCAGGTCCTTGATGAATTCGCGGTCGCGGATGACGTAGAGCTGGAACCAGAACGGCTTGCCGGTGCCTTCGGCGACGTCCTCGATCGAGCCGACCGACATGGTCGAGAGCGTGAACGGGATGCCGGCCTCGTTGGCGGCCTGCGCGGCGAGGATTTCGCCGTCGCCGTGCTGCATGCCGAGAAGGCCGATCGGCGCCAGCACGAGCGGCATGGCGAGTTTCTGGCCGATCACCGTGGTCGAGACGTCGCGCGCCGACACGTCCACCATCACGCGCTGCCGCAGCAGGATTTTCTTCATATCCTCGCGGTTGGCGCGCAGCGTGTCCTGCGAATAGGAGCCGCTGTCGGCATATTCGAAGAACGCACGCGGCACGCGCCGCCTGGCCAAGTCTCGCAGGTCGTCGATGCAGGCAATGGTGGGCATGGCGCAACTCGTCGGAACGGGCCCTTCGCCTAGCACGAATCGGCAGGCGTTAAAATGCGAGGGAACCCCGGCGCGGGCGGCGCCGTTATCGGATGCCTGCAATCGACGAGATGTGGAGACCTGCGATGGACGACATCCGCCCCGGCCACGGGCCGAAGCCCTCCGACGGCAAGACGCCCGCGGAGAAGGAAAAGCGCCGCCTCGACCGCGCCCTCGAACGCGGGCTGAAAGAGTCGTTCCCGGCCTCCGACCCGGTCAACGTGACCCAGCCCCCACCCTCGGTGGAGGACCGGGACAACAAGAAAAAGCCCTGATGGACGAAAGCGTTCGGGCAACCTATAAACCGCCGGCCACCAGGCCGGCGGTTTTGCTTTAACCAATCCCTCACGGCCCGGCAGCATCGCTCACATTTCTTGAAGTTCGCCCGGCTAGAATGCCGGTAGGATCGGTCTGCCGCCGGGGCGGGGGTTTGTGTGATGGTTCGTAAGTTTTTCGGGACTGACGGCATTCGCGGCCGGGCCAACGGCGTGATCACGCCCGAACTGGCGCTCAAGGTGGGGCAGGCGACCGGCATCGTTTTCCGCAATGGCGAGCACCGCCACCGCGTCCTGATCGGCAAGGATACGCGGCTGTCCGGCTACATGATCGAGACCGCTCTGGTCGCGGGCTTCACCTCGGTGGGCATGGACGTGCTGCTCACCGGCCCGATCCCGACCCCGGCCGTCGCCATGCTGACGCGCTCCATGCGCGCGGACTTCGGCGTGATGATCTCGGCCTCGCACAATCTCTACGACGACAACGGCATCAAGCTGTTCGGGCCCGACGGCTACAAGCTGTCGGACGCGGTCGAGCGCAACATCGAGAAGCTGATCGAGGGCGATCTCTCGCGCCAGCTTGCCAAGTCCGCCGCGCTCGGGCGCGCGCGCCGCATCGACGGCGTGCAGGACCGCTATATCGAGTTCGCCAAGCGCACGCTGCCGCGCGATCTGTCGCTGGAAGGCATGCGGGTCGTGATCGATTGCGCCCACGGCGCGGGCTACAAGGTCGCCCCCGACGCGCTGTGGGAGCTCGGCGCCGAAGTGGTCGCCATCGGCGCGGAGCCGGACGGCTTCAACATCAACAAGGAATGCGGCTCGACCGAGACGGCCGCGCTGTCGGCCAAGGTGCGCGAGGTGCGCGCTGATCTCGGCATCGCGCTCGACGGCGACGCCGACCGCATGGTGATGGTCGACGAGCGCGGCCATGTCATCGACGGCGACCAGCTGCTCGCGGTGATCGCCGAAAGCTGGAAGGACGACGGCCGTCTCGGGAGAGCCGGCATCGTCGCCACCGTAATGTCCAATCTCGGGCTCGAGCGCCACCTGGTGGAGCGCGGCCTGTCTCTCGCGCGCACGCCGGTCGGCGACCGCTACGTGCTCGAGCACATGCGTGCGCAGGGCTTCAATGTCGGCGGCGAACCCTCCGGCCACATCATCCTGTCGGATTACACCACGACCGGCGACGGTCTCGTCGCCGCCCTGCAGGTGCTCGCGGTGGTGAAGAAGCAGGGCCGGCCGGTCTCGGAAGTCTGCCACCGTTTCGAGCCGCTGCCGCAGGTGCTCAAGAATGTCCGCTACAAGAAGGGCAAGCCGCTGGAAGACGCCAAGGTGAAGTCGGCGATCAACAGCGCCGAGCAAAGGCTCAACGGCCACGGCCGCCTCGTCATCCGCCCCTCCGGAACCGAGCCGGTGATCCGCGTCATGGGCGAGGGCGACGACCCGATGCTGGTCGAGGAGATCGTCGACGGCATCGTGGATGCGCTGACGCAGGCCGCCGCTTAAGGGTCCCGGGACTGTCCGCCGGCGTAAGGCAACGATTTCTCTTGCCGCAGCCAGCGGGCGCCTTTCGCCTTTATTTGACCTTCGCAAATGCCGCCGCTCGAGCGTGCAGCGAGATCGCAAAATTTCTGATGCTTAACTCATCGCTCGGCTGTCGAAATTTACCTTTCGCGCCATCACAAGCGTTGCTTGTGCAAAAACAAGCCGCGTCATAGAGAAGTTCTCTCACCATGCGTTGGCAGACGATTTCATAGCGTTTAGCGTAGCTTAATTCTTGAAATGCCTCGTCCACAGCGAACGGCGAGAGCTCAATCCGTTTGGTTGGCTGAAGGCTTCTCGGAGCTTCTTCGAGCATAAAAAGATAGCCGAGCCACGGCTTTCCGCTCGGCTCAAATGTGCCACGCTTGTATGCCATCCAAAAATCGGTGGCATTTCCCAATGCTTCTTCAACCCGATTGTTGAAGTTATTTCCGAAACTTCCAACTTGGCTCTTGATTTCGACCACTGCGATCAAGTCTTGGCCGCTTAAGACGACAACATCCCATTCTTTGCATGGGCGAAAAAATCCGGGCAGCGTCCGGTGCTTCTTGATCGATGTGTGTACCAGCATTTCGACATTCGGCAATTCTGCATCTTGAACAATGGCAGCGATGAGTTTCACAAAACCGTCGGCGTGCTTGCCACCAGTTACAGCGGCTCTGTTGCCGGCATCTTTAACGCCAGATTTCGCTCCTTGCCGTTTTTGCTGACTGCTGCGCGTCGACCAGAAGTGCTTGATAGCTTCGGCCAACTGCTGTTCCGCGTCGATCATTCCTGTCTCAATTGGACGATTGCGTTGGAAAAGAGACGGCGCGTGTCGTTCTCAACGCGCTTTTTGGCATGCTCAAAGTAATGTGGATCAATTTCAACCGCCACGCTATTTCGTCCCCACTTTGCGGCGGCGACGGTTGTAGTGCCGGTGCCTGCAAATGGATCAAGAACAGTATCGCCGACAAAACTGAACATCCGGATCAGCCGTTCAGCAAGCTCAATTGGGTAGGGAGCTGGATGGATTTTCGTGGAGGCGCCTGTGACGCCGGTCCAGATTTGTTGAAACCACAGGCGATGTTTGTCCTCCGGAATGACTGATAGTATTCGCGTTGCCACGTCGGGACTCCGGTACCCGCCTGGCTTCCGCAGCATCAGAATATATTCAATATCGTTTTTTATTACGGCGTTGGGTTCATACGGTTTTCCGAGAAAGCCGCCGCCGTTACCTGTGGCTTCATAGGCAGCGTTAGAAATCTTATGCCAGATGATCGGTGCTAGGCTGCTAAATCCAATTTCGCGACAATCATCCAAGATATTTGCATGAAGTGGGATAACGGTGTGCTCGCCCTTGTTTTTTCTACGTGACAAACAGACGTCGCCGACGACGCAGACCAGACGGCCTCCCGGCACCAGCAGGCGATAGCATTCCCGCCACACGGCGGCGAGTTCGCGCAAGAACTGCTTGTAATCTTTGATGTGTCCAAGCTGTGCGTCAGAGTCTCGATATTCTTTTAACGTCCAGTATGGAGGCGACGTCAATACAAGCTGGACACTGGCTGTTTCCAAGAACGAAAGATTTCTGGCGTCACCGTTGTGCAGCTGATGCAAGGTCGGAATTTGCGTAATTCTCGTTTCGATCGCCGAGATCGCCTTTGCATCCTTTGCAATTCGCGGAAGATCGGTTTGGTGATTTTCAATGTTGCCAACCTCGGGCGGTACCCAGTCGGATGGGTTAAATTCTGCATGCTTGACGGCAATATTCATTTTTTGCCTGTAGCATGGATTCGGAGATGCCGGACGGCTGGCGATCGCTACAGCCTCTCTGCAATCCACAGCATGGAGACTCTCCAGAATCCTGACGGCTCGGGCAAATCCTACTGCTCTACTCATGAGGAACCTTTTTCAAAGGTCACAAAACAAAAAATAATTTTAGTATGTTCGTGGTTTGTTCGCAATGAGAGATAGTTTCCTATAGCGATGGGCGAGGGCGACGACCCGATGCTGGTCGAGGAGATCGTCGACGGCATCGTGGATGCGCTGACGCAGGCCGCCGCCTAGGTTTTCGGGCCTTCCGCCGGCGTATTTATTGCAATGCAGCAAGCAGATTAGATTACGTATAAATATCGCTTTTTCCTGCTGCGGACGGCGGCAAAGGCGGCTATCGATAGTTGCGACAAGCAACCAATCGTGCGGCCATGATCGTCTGCTCCTGCAACGTTCTCAGCGACACTGATGTGCGTACGGCCTGCTGCAACGCCGCCCCGCGCACGGCCGGTCAGGTCTATGGCTGCCTTGGCTGCAGCCCGCAATGCGGCCGCTGCGTCCGCACCATCCGCAAGATCATGGACGAGGCGCTCGGCTCCTCCTGTTCCGCCGGCGGCGGCTGCATGGTCAGCAGCGATGCGGAACCCTGCGGCGACGGCCTGCCCTGCGGCGACGGCCTGCCCTGCGGCGCGCGCCCGCAGACCTGAAACGCCGCGCAGAAACGGCGCGCAAGCGCAACTTTCCGAGGGTTGCGGAACGCGGTCCCCTTCTTTACATCTGTTCTAATCAAGCGGCGGTCCGGTTCGGCCGGCCAGAACAGGAGCGTGCGCTCATGAAAGGCGACCCGAAGGTCATAGAATACCTGAACCGCGGATTGCGCAGCGAACTGACGGCGATCAACCAGTACTGGCTGCATTATCGCATGCTGGATAATTGGGGCTTCAAGGCGCTGGCCAAGAAATGGCGCGCCGAATCGATCGAGGAGATGCAGCACGCCGACAAGTTCGTGGAGCGCATCCTGTTCCTGGACGGCTTCCCCAATCTGCAGGTGCTCGATCCGCTGCGCATCGGGCAGACCGTCAAGGAGGTGCTGGAGAGCGATCTGGCCGCCGAGCACGACGCGCGCAACCTCTACCAGGAGGCCGCGACCTATTGCCATTCGGTCAAGGATTATCCGAGCCGCGATCTGTTCGAGGAACTGATGACCGACGAGGAAGGCCATATCGATTTCCTCGAGACCCAGCTCGATCTCGTCGCAAAGCTCGGCGTCGAGCTTTATTCGCAGCACCATATCGGCAAGCTCGACGACGACAGCGACTGAGTGCGCGCGCGGCTTTCGCCGCCTGCCGCATTCGTGAACAGACTCTTAATTTCCGATATCTGCATTCCCGATATCTGCGATACCGCGCACTTTCGACGCCCGCCGGCTTCAGGTCCGGCGGGTGTTTTGTTTTGCGCGCAGGCGGCCGCGCGAGCGATCATTAAAAATCATGGTTAAGAATTAGGGTTAAGCGCCGCTTAACGTTTGACTGGCATCGTGCGTCCTCGAACCCCGGCCGTGAAGCCGCAAGAGGACAGTCATGAGCAGCGTAAGGAAGGCTTTTGCCGCAGGCGCGACCGCCGCGATCGTGTGCGGCGGACAGGCGTTGGCCGCCGACATGCCGCAACTGCAGCCGCAGATCGTCTATCAGCCTGCGCCGGTGATCGTGAACCAGTTCGAAGGCTGGTATCTGCGCGGCGACATCGGCATGACCAACCAGGAGGTCAAGAGCTTCGAGAACGTGTCGTTCGCGACCGCGTCCGGTTTCGGCTTCCTCGACGAGCCCGCTTTCGATTCCGGCCTCATGGTCGGTCTCGGCGTCGGCTACCAGTACAACGACTGGCTGCGCTTCGACGTGACCGGCGAATATCGCGGCAAGACGCGCTTCACCGGCCTCGACCACTATAACGATGGCGGCCAGCGGACCAACGATTACACCGGCTCCAAGTCGGAATGGCTGTTCCTCGCCAACGCCTATGTCGATCTCGGCACCTGGTGGTGCATCACGCCGTTTATCGGCGCCGGCGTCGGCTTCACCAACATCACAATCAGCAACTTCCGCGACAACAACATCATCGCGGGCGGCGGCGGCTACGCGAAGGACAACACCGAGACCAACTTCGCCTGGGCGCTGCATGCCGGCCTTGCCTACAATGTCAGCAGGAATTTCACGGTGGAGCTCGGCTACCGCTATCTCAATCTCGGCGACGCACAGTCCGGCGATCTCATCAATCTCGACGGCAGCAACAGCGTCAACAATCCGATGATCTTCAAGGACGTCGTCTCGCACGACTTCAAGCTCGGCCTGCGCTGGCTGTGCTGCGACGACGGCACGCCGCAGCGCACCGTCGGCTATGCGCCGCGGCCGGTTTACGCGCAGCCCGCGCCGACGCTCGCGGTTCCGCAGCAGACCTATGTCGCGCCGCCGCCGCCGGTTTATGCGCAGCCGCAATATGCGCCGCCGCCGCCGCCGGTCTATACCCAGCCGCAATATGCGCCGCCGACCTATGCGCCGCCGCCTCCGCTCAGCCGCCGCGGCTGACGGACGGCCGCGCCGCAATCCGTCGCCGCGATCGATGGCGAACGCTCACATTGTTCCAGGCGGCGCGGTTTCCGCGCCGTTTTGCTTTGCGGCGGCAGGTGAAATCACGGCGTTAAGCATAGGCGCGGGATTCTGCCGGCTCCCGGCGCGCCGCCGCTTTTGCGACCCGGATTGCGGATAGGAAAGGCCGCACCCAAAGCGAATATTTAAGATGCAGGACCAGGACCGGATCGGCTGGATCGACAATGCACGCGGCATCACGATCATTCTGGTCGTGATGATGCATTCCACGCTCGGCGTGGAGGCGGTGCTCGGCCGCGAGGGCTTCATGCACTATGCGGTGGCGTTCGCGACGCCGTTCCGCATTCCCGCTTTCTTCCTGATCTCGGGCCTCCTGCTGGCGCGCACGATCGATCGTCCCTGGCGCGCCTATCTCGACGGCAAGGTCGTGCATTTCGTCTATTTCTACGTGCTGTGGCTCACCATCCAGTTCGCGTTCAAGTTTCCCGCCTTCGCGGCCGAGCGCGGCATGGCGGGCGCGGCCGGCCTCTATCTGGAATCCCTCGTGCAACCGTTCGGCACGCTGTGGTTCATCTATCTGCTGCCGGTCTTCTTCGTCGTCACGCGCCTCGTGCGCGGCCTGCCGCCTGCGCTGGTCTGGGCGGTGGCGGCGGCGCTCGAGATCGCCCCGATCGAGACCGGCTCGGTGGTGATCGACGAGTTCGCCAGCCGCTTCGTGTTCTTCTATTCCGGCCACGTGCTCGCGTCCCACGCGTTCCGCTGGTCGGCGTTCGTGCGCGCGCGGCCCGCCGTCGCAAGCGGCGCGCTCGCGCTCTGGGCGATACTGAATGCCGTGCTCGTGCAGGCCGGCGTCGCGGCCATGCCGTTCGTGTCGCTTGCGCTCGGCGGTGCCGGCGCTGCCGCCGTCATCGCCGTCGCCACGCTCATCGCCGGCCGACGCGCGGCCGCGGGCCTCGCCGCGATCGGACGCCAGTCGCTCGCGATCTATCTCGCCTTCTTCCTGCCGATGGCGGCGGCGCGCGTTGCGCTCGTCAAATCTGGCCTCATCCATGACGCCGGCACGATCGCGCTCCTGACCACGATAGTCGCGATCGCCGGCGCGCTCGCGATCCAGCGGCTCGTGCGCGGCACGCGCTTCGACGTCCTGTTCGTGCGGCCCGCGTTCTTCCGCCTCAGGTCGGGCTACAAGCTCGCCGCACAGCGCTGAGCAATCCTTAACGCAAGGACGATGCGCCGCGGCCGCGTTCCGGCCATGCGGGCCTTAACCGCGCGCTAACCTTTGCGGCTAACGTTCGTGAAAAATCATGGTTAAGCCGCCCTTAACCTCTCTGCGTCATCGTGCGTGCCGAATGCGCGCGTCGCTTCGATCGCGTCGCGCGCGCAGTCAACAGGATGCAGTGAACAAGGAAGTGTCGTGATGAGTCGTTCCTTCGGCCTCGGTCTTTCGGCGGTGATCCTTCTTGCGGCGGGCGCGGCGCGCGCCGCGGATGCGCCGCCGCTGCTGCCGCCCTCGATCATCGAGCGGCCGGGAACGGTCGTCGAGGAATTCCGTTCCGGCTGGTATCTGCGCGGCGACATCGGCTACCGGCTCAACCAGGTCGACGGCGTGGAAGCCAAGCGCGCGCCTTATCCGTTCGACGGCGAATACGAGAACAGTTTCTCCTTCGGCGGTGGCGGCGGCTACAAGTCCGGCTGGTTCCGTTTCGACGTGACCGGCGACTGGTCGCCCTCGACGGTCTATCGTGCCTCGACGTCGGCTGCGGTCAACGACTACCAGATGAAGCTCGACGTCTTCACGCTGCTCGGCAACGTCTATCTCGATCTCGGCACCTGGGGCGGGTTCACGCCCTATGTCGGCGGCGGCCTCGGCGCGTCGCTTTTGCGCACGACCGATTATGTCGGCATCAGCTATCCGATCGCCTCATACGAAAAGACCAGCCAGTGGAATTTCGCCTGGGCGCTGACCGGCGGCTTCTCGTTCAACCTCGCGCCCAATCTGCTGCTCGACGCCAATTATCGCTGGCTCGATCTCGGCGATGCCAGCACCATGCTCGTCAACGCCAACCAGTTGACGATCAAGGACGTCACCGCGCACGAATTCCGCGTCGGCCTGCGCTACAACATCGACTGATCGCGGCCGTCCGCATCGTCCCGGAAAAATTTTGACATAGGTCAAGAGCACTCAGGTCAAGAGCGCTCGGGTCAAGGGCGCGCGCGGCCGGCCTGCGCGCGCCGCATGCATTTGCGTTCGCGCATGCGTCTTTGCGCTTGACGAAGTGTCGCACCTTCCTTATGTCCGCCCGTGGGACACGCCTCCCCAACGAGGCGCGACTATCTGGAAGGATAGACGATGACAGCGACCACGCCCGGCATGCGGCCGGTCAATCCGCACTTCTCTTCCGGCCCCTGCGCCAAGCGCCCCGGCTGGAGCCTGCAAGCCCTCACCGACGCAGCTTTGGGACGTTCGCACCGGTCCAAGATTGGCAAGGCGAAGCTCAAGCGCGCCATCGACCTGACCCGCGAAATTCTGCAGGTGCCGCAAGGTTTTCATGTCGGCATCGTGCCCGCCTCCGACACCGGGGCGGTGGAAATGGCGCTGTGGTCGCTGCTGGGCGCGCGCCCGGTCACCATGCTCGCCTGGGAATCGTTCGGCGAAGGCTGGGTCGGCGACGTCGTCAAGGAATTGAAGCTCAAGGACGTCACGACGCTAAAGGCGCCCTACGGCGAATTGCCCGACCTGTCGAAGGTCGATACCGACACCGATATCGTCTTCACCTGGAACGGCACCACGTCCGGCGTGCGCGTTCCGAGCGCCGACTGGATCAAGGCCGACCGCAAGGGGCTGACGATCTGCGACGCGACGTCGGCGGCCTTCGCCCAGCGGCTCGATTTTTCGAAGCTCGATGTCGTGACCTTCTCCTGGCAGAAGGCGCTCGGCGGGGAAGCCGCGCACGGCATGATCGTGCTCTCCCCGCGCGCGGTCGAACGGCTCGAAAGTCACAAGCCGGCCTGGCCGCTGCCGAAGATTTTCCGCCTGACCAAGGGCGGCAAGCTCAATGCCGGCGTTTTCGAAGGCGAGACGATCAACACGCCCTCGATGCTGGCGGTCGAGGATTATCTCGACACGCTGCAATGGGCGAAATCGGCGGGCGGGCTCGACGCGCTCGTCGCGCGCGCCGACGCCAACGCCAAGGCGCTGTGGACCTGGATGGCGAAGACGCCGTGGGTCGAGAATCTCGCGCGCGATCCGGCCACGCGCTCCAACACCTCAGTCTGCCTGAAGATCGTCGATCCGGCGGTCGCCAAGCTGCCGACCGAGGCGCAATGGACGTTCGTGAAGGATTTCGTGGCGCTGCTCGAGAAGGAAGGCGTCGCCTACGACATCGCCACCCATCGCGACGCGCCGCCGGGTCTGCGCATCTGGTGCGGCGCCACCGTCGAGACCGCCGACATCGAAGTGCTGACCGAGTGGCTCGACTGGGCCTTCGCCAAGACGAAGGACGCGCTGCCGAAGGCGGCGTGATCGATCGGCCCGATGTCGCTTGTCTGTAACCTCAACCCGTCATCCTGAGGCGGTCGCGCTGCGCGCGGCCCTCGAAGGATGAACGGCCCGGGACCGCACCCTTCGAGGCTCGCTGCGCTCGCACCTCAGGGTGACGGTCCAGATAAAAGGACTGCTCCCATGGCCCCCCGCGTTCTCATCTCCGACGCTCTCTCTCCCGCCGCCGTCCAGATTTTCAAGGACCGCGGCATCGACGTGACCTTCGAGCCCAATCTCGGCAAGGACAAGGACAAGCTCGCCGCCGCCATCGACGGCTATGACGGGCTCGCCATCCGCTCGGCCACCAAGGTGACGCCGAAAATCCTCGAACAGGCCAGGGGCCTGAAGGTGATCGGCCGCGCCGGCATCGGCGTCGACAATGTCGACATCCCGGCGGCGACGTCGAAGGGCATCATCGTGATGAATACGCCGTTCGGCAATTCGATCACGACCGCCGAGCACGCGATCACGCTCATGCTCGCGCTCGCGCGCCAGATCCCGCAGGCCGACGCCTCCACCCAGGCCGGCAAGTGGGAGAAGAACCGCTTCATGGGCGTGGAGATCACCGGCAAGACGCTCGGCGTCATCGGCGCCGGCAATATCGGCTCGATCGTGATCGACCGCGCGCAGGGCCTGCGCATGAAGGTGATCGCCTACGATCCGTTCCTGTCGCCCGAGCGCGCGCTCGATCTAGGCGTCGAGAAGGTGGAGTTCGACGAGCTGTTGCGGCGCGCCGATTTCATCACCCTGCACGCGCCGCTCACCGACAAGACCCGCAACATCGTCGACGCGGCCGCGATCGCCAAGACGAAGAAGGGCGTGCGCATCGTCAATTGCGCGCGCGGCGGGCTCGTCGACGAGGCGGCATTGCGCGTGGCCCTCGATTCCGGCCAGGTCGCCGGCGCCGCCTTCGACGTGTTCACGGTCGAGCCGGCGACCGAGAACCCGCTGTTCGGCCATCCCAACGTCATCTGCACGCCGCACCTTGGCGCCGCCACCACCGAGGCGCAGGAGAACGTTGCCTTGCAGGTCGCCGAGCAGATGTCGGACTATCTGCTGCACGGGGCGATCTCGAACGCGGTGAACTTCCCCTCCATCACCGCCGAGGAAGCGCCCAGGCTCAAGCCGTTCATCGAGCTCGCCGAGAAGCTCGGCTCGTTCGCCGGCCAGCTCACCGAGACCGGCATTACCAAGGTGCAGATCACCTATGAGGGCGCGGTGGCGCAGATGAAGATCAGGGCGCTCACCTCGGCCGCGCTCGCGGGCCTGTTGCGGCCGATGCTCGGCGCGGTGAACGTCGTGTCGGCGCCGGTGATCGCCAAGGAACGCGGCATGGTGATCGAGGAGACCACGCGCGAGGCCGCCGGGGATTATGAAAGCCTGATTACGGTGACGCTGGTCACCGAACGGCAGACGCGCTGGGTGTCGGGCACCGTGTTCGCCGACGGCCGCCCGCGCATCGTCAACATCAAGGGCATCCGCATGGACGCGGAGTTCGGGCCCTCGATGATCTACATCACCAATCTCGACAAGCCGGGCTTCATCGGCAAGTTCTCCTCCACGCTCGGCGACGCCGGCATCAATATCGCGACCTTCCATGTCGGCCGCGAGGCGCCGGGCGGCAACGCGGTCGCGCTGATCGAGATCGACGGCGACCTGCCGGCTGCGGTGCTCGAACAGGTGCGCAAGCTGCCGCAGGTGCAGCAGGCGCGACCGCTGCATTTCTGATCCGTGCCGGCGGTTGATTCAGATCAACCGCCGGTTCCGCCGATACGGTTACCTGCGCGGGCAATGCCCTTCCTTCGCAGGCAATCCATGAACCATCATCATCGCAAGACGCTGCACGCGCTGTTCGCCCATCCGGTCAGCGCCAATATCGATTTCGACAAGGTCGTCCACGTGTTCGAGGAACTGGGCGCCGAGGTCGAGAACCGTTCGGGCAACCGCATCAATATCAGGCTGAACGGACATTCCGCCTCGTTCGGCCACGCCCAGCACAGCCTGCCGAAGGACGAGGTCGTCCAGCTTCGCAAGTTTCTCGAAATGTGCGGCGTCCGGGCGGCCGACTATCCGCTCTGAAAAGCGGGTTCGCACGCATGCGGCGCTTTCCACCGGAACGATCGTACGCCGTCGCAATGGCTGCGCGTCCGCTGCGCGCGGCTGCGCTTGCGGCATTGCTTGCGCTCGCCGCCTGCGCCGGCAGTCCGCAACCCTCGTCCGGCAATGTCGAGAACGGCCGGCGCGTCACCGAGAAATGGTGCGTGTCCTGCCATGCGGTCGCCGGCGCGCGTAATCCGTCTGCGCCGTCCTTCGCCGAGATCGCCCGCCGTCCGAAGCGCGACGACGCCTATCTGCGGCAATTCCTCGAGGACGATCACTTTCCGATGACCATGCACCGGCTGTTCGAGAACGAGAAGGAGGACGTGCTCGCCTATCTGCGCTCGCTGCGCTGAGGCGTGCGCATGCCTCGTTCTTATTCCTTGACGGCTTCTTTGACGGCGGTGGGCCGGCCGTTGCGCGTGGCCACGATCACGCCGGCGAAGATCAGCGCGCAGCCGAGGAGATGGAAAAGCTGCGGCCGCTCGCCGAGCAGCGGAATGGCGAGGATGGCGCCGAAGGCGACGATCAGCGGATAGAGCGCAGCGACGCGGTTGGGGCCGGCAAGCTCGATGGCGCGGTTGTAGCAGATATAGGCCACGCTCGAGGGCAGGACCGCGACATAGAGCAGCACGAGCGCCGTCGTCGCGTCGAGCACGGTCTGCCGCCCGGAGGCGGTTTCGAGGATCAGGAACGGCACGAGGCAGAGCGCGCCCCAGCCCATGCTGAAGGCGAGGAATGACAGCGGATGGATGCGCGGGCGGGTCTTCACCAGCGCTGAGTAGAACGCGAACACGACGAGCGCGGCGAAGAACCAGATGTCGCCGCGGTTGAAGGAGATTTCGCCGAGCACGCCGATGTCGCCGCGTGACAGGATCGCGATCACGCCGACGAACGAGATCGCGATGCCGGTCGCCTGCCGCGTGCTCAGGCGGTCGCCGAACAGCATGAACGCCCACAGCGCCACGAGCAGTGGCGCGGTCGATTGGATCAGCAAGGCGTTGATCGCCTGGGTATATTGCAGGCCCCAATAGGCCATCGTGTTATAGGCGGAGGTGCCGGTGAGCGCGAGCACCGTGAACAGGCCGAGATGGCGGCGGATCAGCGGCCAGTCGCGCCGCAGATGCGTCCAGGTGAATGGCAGCACGATCAGGAAGGCCAGTCCCCAGCGCAGGAAGGATAGCATGACCGGCGGGATATGGCCGGCGACGAAACGCCCGAGCACGATGTTGATCGCCCACGCCGCGTATGCGATCGCGGCCAGCAGGGAGGGCTGTCCGTAGAGCCAGCCGCTGAGGCGGTCGAGCCGCGTCGCCATCCGTTCCTCCGCGCGTCGGGGGGCACCCGGCGCCGGACGGCGCCCATCGCCCCGCTAACATGCCGCCCGGTGCGCGAGAAGGAGGCCGGCGCGCGGGGGACACCGCTGCCGGCCGCATGGGCGCTCCGCCGCGTGCGGGCCCGGCGCGCGAGGGAATGCCTGCCGCGTGCGGACCGTTCGCATTTCACCGCGAAAATCTCCACGATGTGAGTGACTTAAATGCTCCGGCGGGGATACCCCGCATCGGCTTGCCACAGCGGCCATCCTCCATTATCCGAATGAGGCCCTCGCTTCGGCCGGGCACCCGGTAGTGTCAGGGATCCGGGCTTCGGCCTGGCAGAGGACAAGGTTGGCAATGGCGAATGTGGTGGTCGTCGGCTCGCAATGGGGCGACGAAGGCAAAGGCAAGATCGTCGACTGGCTGTCGGAACAGGCCGATATCGTGGTCCGGTTCCAGGGCGGCCACAATGCCGGCCATACCCTCGTCATCGACGGCAAGACCTACAAGCTGTCGCTGCTGCCATCCGGGGTGGCGCGCTCCTCCAAGCTGTCGGTGATCGGCAACGGCGTGGTGCTCGATCCGCGCGCGCTGTGCGAGGAGATCGATCGCCTCAAGGGGCAGGGCGTCGCGGTCACGCCCGACAATCTGCGCATCGCCGAGAACGTGTCACTGATCCTGTCGCTGCATGGCGAGCTCGACACGATCCGCGAGAACGCCACCACCCGCATCGGCACCACTAAGCGCGGCATCGGTCCCGCCTACGAGGACAAGGTCGGCCGCCGCGCCATCCGCCTGATGGATCTCGCCGACCTGCCGGCCTTGCGGCCCAAGATCGAGCGGCTCCTGGCGCATCACAATGCCTTGCGGCGCGGACTGGGGCTCGACGAGATCGCCGTGCAGGCGATCTATGACGAGCTTGCCCAATATGCTCCGCGCATCCTGCCTTATATGGACTCCGTGTGGTCGCTGCTCGACGACCGGCGGCGCGAGGGCAAGCGCATCCTGTTCGAAGGCGCGCAGGGCGCGCTGCTCGACGTCGATCACGGCACCTATCCGTTCGTGACCTCCTCCAACACCGTCGCCGCGCAGGCGGCAACCGGCTCCGGCCTTGGCCCGAGCGCGATCGGTTATGTGCTCGGCATCTGCAAGGCCTACACCACGCGCGTCGGCGACGGGCCGTTTCCCACCGAGCAGGACAACGATATCGGGCGCGAGCTGGGCCGGCGCGGCCACGAGTTCGGCACCGTGACCGGGCGTCCCCGGCGCTGTGGCTGGTTCGACGCCGTCCTGGTCCGCCAGACCGTTCGCACCAGCGGCATCAACGGGCTGGCCTTGACCAAGCTCGACATCCTGGACGGGTTCGACGACATCAAAGTGTGCGTGCGATACCGCCTGGACGGACGCGAGATCGATTATCTTCCCGCCAGCGAGCATGCGCAGAAGCGGGTCGAGCCGGTCTATGAGACCATCACCGGCTGGAAGGACAAGACCGCGGGCGCACGCTCCTGGGCGGAGCTGCCGGCGCAGGCGATCAAGTATGTCAAGCGGATCGAGGAGCTGGTGGAGTGCCCGGTGGCTTTGCTCTCGACCAGCCCGGAGCGGGAGGACACAATCCTGATGCAGAACCCGTTCGAAACATAAATCGCGCGATTTGCGACGGACATGCATTATAAAGAGAAATGGCCGATTATTATCCGCTGATCGCACGCGCCGTCGCCGGGCTCGAAAAGAACACCGGCGAGGCTCGTCGTGCGCTTTACGAGCGTGCGCGCGCCGCGCTCGTCAATCAGCTGCGCGGGGTCGATCCGCCGCTCGACGAGAACGATGTGACGCGCGAGCGCCTTGCGCTCGAAGAGGCCATCCGCAAAGTCGAGGCTGAAGCCGCCCGCCGCGCGCGGCTGGAATCGGTGCCGGGTGCGTCCGCAGCCCCGCCGCCGCTCTTCTCGCCGCCGCGTCCGGCTGCGCCGCCTGCCGCCCCGCCTGTTGCACCGCAGCAGATGCCCTCCGCCGACGCGGTGCAGACGCCGCCAATCCCCCCGCCTGCGCCCGCGCCGCGCTTTCAACAGCCGCGACCGGCTCCCCGTCCGCCGGTCGCGCCACCGCCCGCTGCGCCCGAGCCCGTCCTGCGCGCGCCGGCCGCGCCGCCTCCGCCTGTCGCGCCGCGTCCGCCCCGTAGCGCCAACGCGTTATCCGGGCAGCGACCCGATCTTCACCCCGACCTTCACGCCGGCCTTGGTGCCGAGCCGCCGCCGCCCGTGCGCGATCCGTTCGCCGAAGGCGCGGGCGCACACGACTTCGATCGCATCGATACCGGCCACGAGCCGTTGATCGGCCGCGACGCGCTGCAGCCGCCGGCCGACCAGCCCTACGATCTCGCGCCGCCGGCCGTTCCCGCCGAGGCCGAAGCCGCGCGGCCGCGCCGTCGCCTCGGCCGCGCCGTCGCCACCGAGGAGCCGACGGTGCGTCCGCAGCGCTCCTATCTCGGCATGATCAAGCTCGTCGTCGGGCTCGTCCTGTTCGCGGGCCTGATCATGTTCGGCTACTGGCAGCGTGGCACGATCGTCGGCCTCTATCAGGCGTTCCGCGGCACGCCCGCGCCGGTCGCCCGCCAAGCGCCGGCGCCGCAGCCGCAGATCGGCGCGCAGCCCAAGATTTCCGATCGCATCGGCCAGCCCTCGACCGCGCCGGGGCCGGCGGTGGCGCAGCGCGTCGTGCTCTATGAAGAAGAGCCGAGCGATCCGCAGGGCAAGCGTTATGTCGGCTCGGCGATCTGGCGCACCGAGACCGTCTCGCCCGGCGCCGGCCAGCCGCCCGAACTCGCCGTGCGCGCCGACGTGGAGATTCCCGAGCGGCGCATCACCATGAAATTCTCGCTCCGCCGCAACACCGACCAGACGCTGCCGGCGAGCCACACGATCGAGATCATGTTCAACCTGCCGGCCGACTTCGAAGGCGGCGGCATCTCCAACGTGCCCGGCATCCTGATGAAACAGTCCGAGCAGACGCGCGGCGTGCCGCTGTCGGGGCTGGCGGTGAAGGTGATGACCGGGTTTTTCCTGATCGGGCTTTCGGCGACCGACACCGACATCCAGCGCAACATCCAGTTGCTCAAGGAGCGCGCCTGGTTCGACATCCCGGTGGTCTACAACAACAACCGCCGCGCCATTCTCGCGCTCGAAAAGGGCACGCCGGGCGAGCGCGCCTTCGCGGAGGCTTTCGCGACGTGGAAGCAGTGAGCGTTGGCGCGCCGGCGCCGCTTTCCCCGCGGCCGGGACCGGACTACGGGACATGACGACCGACACGTTCGACATCGCGCCGCTCTTCGCGCCGGGCCAGCCGGTGCCCGCGGTCAGATGGACCGGCTATCCGAAATACAATTTCATCGGCGGACACAACGACGCCGATTCCACCCCGGTCGCGGCGCTGACCGAAGCCGCCAACGCCGTGCTCACCCGCGAGGGGCGCGACCTGTCGCTCTACACCCTGCAGAGCGGGCCGCTCGGCTACCGGCGGCTGCGCGATTTCCTGGTCGGCAAGCTCAGGCGCGACGCCAGCATTGCCTGCGCCGCCGACGAGATTCTCCTCGTGTCGGGATCGCTGCAGGCGCTCGATCTCGTCAATGCGCTGTTCGTCGCGCGCGGCGACACCGTCATCGTCGAGCAGGAGACCTATGGCGGCACGATCTCGCGCTTTGCGCGGCTCGGCGCCGCTATGGTCGGCATCCCGCTCGACCGGCAGGGCATGCGCATGGATGCGCTCGCGGCCGCGCTCGAGGACCACAGGCGGCGCGGCGTGACGCCGAAATTCATCTACACCATCCCCACCGTGCAGAACCCGACCGGCACCATCATGCCGGACGAACGCCGACGCGAATTGCTGCGGCTGTCGGAGCAATACGGCGTGCCGGTGGTGGAGGACGACTGCTACGCCGACCTGATCTGGGATCACAAGCGTCCGCCCGCGATCTATGCGATGGGCCGGCGCGGCCAGGTCATCCATATCGGCTCGTTCTCCAAATCGGTCGCCCCCGCTTTGCGCGTCGGCTACATCGTCGCGCCGTGGGACATCCTTTCGCGCCTCGTGGCGCTGAAGACCGACGCCGGCTCCGGCGCGCTCGAACAGATGGTGCTCGCGGAATATTGCACGCAGCACTTCCATGACCATGTGCCGGTGCTCACGCGCGCGCTGCGCGAGAAGCGCGACACGCTGATGGAGGCGCTCGCCGAGCAGTTCGGCACCGCCGCCGAGTTCGAGGCGCCGCCCGGCGGCATCTTCCTGTGGGTGAAGCTGCCCGATCAGGTCGATACCGCAAAGCTCGCGCAGACCGCGCTCGCCGCCGGCATCGCGATCAATCCCGGCCCGGAATGGTCGGTCGACCGCGACTGGAGCAAGAGCCGCATGCGGCTGTGCTTCGCCAGCCCCGCGAAGGAGACGATCCGCGAAGGCATCGCCGCGCTCGCCGAGGTCTGCCGCCGCGAGTTCGGCGTGCCGGCGCGCAGCGCCAACGTGGAGAAGCGCGCGGGCGCCTGATCCGCGCGCCGCCGAACCGGGGAGAAAGCCGATGCCCGTCGTCGTGCCGCTCGTCGCCATCGCCGCTGTCGCGTCCGCGTTGCTGCACGGGCCGGCGCGGGCGCAGGAAGGCGTCGGCCAGCGTCTGGAAGCCGCCGGCTTCGTCATGCGCGAGGCCAATACCGCGGAGCGCATGGCGCGGCTGCGCGCGCTCGCGCCGCGCAAGTTCGTCGCGCGCATGAAGGACGGCACGCGCTACTACGTCTATGCCGATCCGGATTATTGCCGCTGCGCCTATGTCGGCGGCCAGAAGGCGCTCGACGATTTTCGTGCTGCACGCGCGGGCGCGGGCTTCCTGCCCGGCTATCGCGGCCCCGCCGACACCGCGCAACCCTCGGGCGCCAATGTGGAGATCGAGATGGTCCACGACATGGCGCAGGACGGCGGCCCGCTGCCGGGCGACGACATCTTTCATCCCGGCTTCTGACCGCCTGCGTTGCGGCTGTGCTGTGCACCGTGGATGTGCGCGGCATGGCCCCGCGCGCGGCGGGTGTGCGCGCGATAGAAGCGGTGCTTGGCCGCTTCCGTCGCCGCGATATAGCCGGCGACGATCGCAAGCGTCGCGGCAAGCTGCGCCCCGCTCAGCGGCACGAAGCCGAACATCGCCGCCAGCGGTCCGACATCGGGCAGCGCGAGCGCGACGGTGATCGCCGCGAGCGTCATCCACAGAAGGAATCCGCTCGGCCGGCTGCGCCAGGCCGCGCGTTGCGTGCGCAGCACCATCGCGACCGCCAGTTCCGTCAGCAGCGAGAGCACAAACCACATGGTCTGGAACAGCGTCTCGCCGGCATGGAACAGCAGGATTAGCGCGCCGAACGTGATCAGGTCGAACGCCGAGGAGATCAGCCCGAACACGATCATGAAGCGCTGCAGGTCGGCGATCTGCCAGTGCTGCGGCTTGGCTGAGGCCTCGGGATCGACATTGTCGGTTGAGATGGCGGCCGCGGGCAGGTCGGAGAGAAAATTGTTGAGCAGGATCTGCTTGGCGGCGAGCGGCAGGAACGGCAGCAGCGGGGTAGCCAGCGCCATGCTGATCATGTTGCCGAAATTCGCGCTCGTCGTAATGCGGATGTACTTGAGCGTGTTGAGGAAGGTACGCCGCCCGTCGTCCACGCCGCGCCGCAGCGCCTGCAGGTCGGGGCGCAGCAGCACGATGTCGGCGCTCTCGCGCGCCACGTCCACCGCCTGGTCGACGGAGATGCCGACATCGGCGGCGTGCAGCGAGGGCGCGTCGTTGATGCCGTCGCCGAGATAGCCGACGACATGCCCGCCGTGCTGCAGGGCGCGCACGATGCGCTCCTTCTGCTGCGGATCGACCTCGGCGAACAGCGCGGTGCGCGGGGCGGCGCGCCGGAGCATCTGGTCGCTCATCGCCGCGAGCTGCTCGCCGGTCAACAGCGATTGCGGATTGAGGCCGACCGCCTGCGCCACGTGCGCGGTGACGTAGCGGTTGTCGCCGCTGATCACCTTGATGCCGATGCCGCGCGCGGTGAGGTCGTCGATGATCCGGCGGGCGTCCTCCTTGGGCGGATCGAAGAACAGCAGCAGCCCGACAAAGCACATGCCGGTCTCGTCGGCATGTTCGTAGCGCTCCCTGGCCGGGGGCCGGCGGATCGCAAGCGCGAGCACGCGGAATCCTTCCATGCCCTTCGCGCGATAATAGGCGTCGTACTCGGCGCGCATCGCCGGCGTCAGCGGGCGCTCGGCGTCGTCGGTCTCCACCGTCGTGCAGATGTCGAGCACGCTGGAGAAGGCGCCCTTGGTGACGATCAGGTGGTGCGCGGGATCGCGCGCCTCTTCCACGACGATGGTGAGACGTTTGCGGCGGAAGTCGTAGGGGATTTCGTCGATCTTGCGATAGCCTTCGGTGGTCAGGCCGTGCGCGCGGCCGGCCGCCACCAGAGCGGCGTCGAGCGGATTGTCGATGCCGCTCTCGAACGCGGCATTGAGAAAGGCGAAGGTGCGGATGCGCCCGGAGGCGACGCCTTGCGGATCGACCGCCTCGCTCAGCGCGATCACGCCGGCGGTCAGCGTCGCGGTCTTGTCGGTGCACAGCACGTCCATGCTGCCGAGATTCTCGATCGATTCGAGCCGCCGCACGATCACCCCGTTGCGCGCCATGGCGCGCGCGCCGGCTGCCAGCGTGACGCTGACGATCGCCGGCAGAAGTTCGGGCGAGAGGCCGACAGCGAGCGCGACCGCGAACAGAAGCGAGTCGACCACCGGCCGTCCGAGGAGCTGGTTCACCGTCAGCACGAACAGCACGATGACGATCATCACCCGGATCAGGAGATAGCCGAACTGCCGTACGCCGCGCTGGAACTCGGTCTCCGGCGCGCGCGTCTTCAGGCGCGCGGCGATCGAGCCGAACACCGTGCGCCGTCCGGTCTCCGCCACGAGCAGGCGCGCGGTGCCGCTGCGCACGGAAGTGCCGAGGAAGGCGCAATTACTGCGCGCGGCGAGCGCGGCGTCGGCGGCGACCACGCCGGGGCGCTTCTCCACCGGATAGGCTTCGCCGGTCAGGCTCGCCTCGCTCACCAGGAAGTCGTTGGCCGCGATCACCACGCCGTCGGCCGGCACCAGATTGCCGGCGGACAGGAGCACGACGTCGCCCGGCACGATCGCGCTTGCCGGCACCGTCGTTTCCGCCCCGTCGCGCAGCACGCGGCAGGTGAGCGCGAGACGGCGCTTGAGTTGCTCCACCGCCGCCGAGGCGCGATATTCTTGGAAGAAGCCGAGCAGCGTGCTGCCGAAGACGATGCTCAGGATGATCCCGGCCTCCATCCATTCGGCGAGTGCCAGGGCGAGACCCGCGCCGAAAATCAGGATGAGGACGAGCGGGCTTTCGAACTGCCGGGCATAGAGCCGCATCGCGCTCAGGCGCGCGACGTCCTCGACCGCGTTGACGCCGTACCGCTGCAGGCGCGCCGCCGCTTCGGCGGACGAGAGGCCCTGCGCGGAGGAGGAGAGCTGCGCCGCGAGCGCCGCAAGATCGCAGCTCCAGTAGCGGCTGCCCGGATCGGCCTGCACGCGTGCCATTCCCTGTTGTGCCGGTGCGCCGAACGGCAGGCCCGCATGCGATATGCGGCGGCCGCGCGACGGGGGCTTGATGCGGACGAGATAGTCGCCCTCAAATCCCGGCTTGACAAATCCCGACATAGGAATTAAAACCTAATACCTTTTCCCACGAGGGCGTCTTCCGGAAGACGTGCCGAAAGACGGGAAAGGGACCGGCGCCTGCGCGCGCGGCTCGTCACCGCGCACCCGGGCGACTGCGGGGCTCCGCCCGGCGGTACTACGGCCGCCCGCAAGGAGCTTGCTGACGATGCGGGTCACGGACCTGCCTCGAAAGCGCGGCCCGCAGTCGGAGTGAGAACGCCGGAGATGGTGCGCCGGAAGGCGAGGCGTCTCGCAAGAGACGCATGGATTCGATGCTGCGCCGTTCGGCGCACCATCGCCCTCGGTTCGGCAGGCCGGGGGACAGGCGGCGAAAGTCCGGCGGAATTTTTCCGCGCGGGACGCGTTGGCATGTCTGTTTGGAATTGATGGCTGTTTGAAATGCCGGCTGCTTGGAAGGATGGTCGATGGCTGTCTGAAAAACGGAAAGCGGATTGGCTGCCGCCCGTCGCCAAGTGACCTTGGGTCCCCGCGTTCGCGGGGACGAACGGAGAGGGCAGTGCATTGCGGAGACGAATGGAGAGAACAGTGCAGCCTCCATTGTTCCTCCGCTCATTCCCGCGCAAGCGGGAATCCAGCAGGTGACTCGCGTTCGCGAGAAGAGAGGGCCGACGCCGAAAACGCAGCAGCGCCCCCGCTTGCGCGGGGGCGCTGCCCAAGTCGATTGAAAAGTCGATCGATCGGCAGAAGGCCGTCGTTACGCCGGCATCGCCGCCGCGCGGGCGGGCGGCGTTTCCATCGCTGCCATGCGGTTCTTCACCGCCTTCTGCACCTTCTCGAAGGCGCGCACCTCGATCTGGCGCACGCGCTCGCGCGAGACGCCGAACTCCTCGGCGAGCTGTTCGAGCGTGATCGGATCCTCGGCTAGCCGCCGCGCCTCGAAGATGCGCCGCTCGCGGTCGTTGAGCACCGACAGGGCGTCGCCGAGCGCGCGCCGGCGGTTCTCGAGCTCCTCGTTCTGGGCGAGGACTTCCTCCTGGCCGGTGGAATCGTCGGCCAGCCAGTCCTGCCATTCGCCGGATTCGCCGTCGTCGCGGATCGGCGCGTTGAGCGAGGCGTCGCCGCCGAGCCGGCGGTTCATGTCGACCACGTCCTTCTCGGTCACGCCGAGCCGCTTGGCGATGATCTTGACCTGGTCGGGGCGCAGGTCGCCCTCCCCGAGAGCCGAAATCTTGCTCTTGGCCTTGCGCAGGTTGAAGAACAGCTTCTTCTGGTTCGCGGTCGTGCCCATTTTGACGAGCGACCATGAGCGCAGGATGTATTCTTGAATCGCCGCTTTGATCCACCACATAGCGTAGGTAGCAAGACGGAAGCCTTTCTCGGGCTCGAAGCGTTTGACCGCCTGCATGAGACCGACATTGCCTTCCGAAATGACCTCGGAAATCGGCAGGCCATAGCCGCGATAGCCCATCGCGATCTTGGCGACGAGCCGCAGATGGCTGGTCACGAGCTTGTGGGCGGCATCGCGGTCGCCGTGCTCGCGCCAGCTTTTGGCCAGCATGTATTCTTCCTGCGGTTCCAGCATTGGGAACCGGCGGATTTCCTCAAGGTAGCGGGAAAGACCGCCTTCGGCGGTGACGACGGGCAGAGCCGCAGCGCGGGCCATGGCGTGGCCTCCTTTCTTATACCCCCGGATCGACCGGCGGGCCTAGACGCCGCCACTCCCCTCGAAGCTGGCGGCACCATTTCGCGATCGCGAAAGCCGACCGCACACGCAGCATAGAAGAGCGGTGCGGCGAAAAAAAGTTAACTTCCTGTCACCTCGGCGTGACCAACGGGCGCACGGCAACCCGCTGGTTCTACTTCGCTTTTCTTTTACCTGCGGGGGAGGGGCGCTTTTTGGCCTCGCCCGTCAGGCTTTCTCGCAAACGGACGAGGTCGGGGGGAAGTTCCGAGCGAAAACTCATTCCTTCGGCGGTGACGGGGTGCTCGAAGCCCAGCAGATGGGCGTGCAGGGCCTGCCGGCCGAGCTTTTCCAGCGCCTCCCGGGCGGCGGCGGGCAGGTGGGTGGCCTTGGTCTTGAAGCCCGCGCCGTAGACGTCGTCCCCCAGCAGCGGGTGGCCGATATGGGCGAGATGCACCCGGATCTGGTGGGTGCGGCCGGTTTCAAGCTGGCAGGCGAGGAGGCTGACCGCCGGCTTGCCGTCGGTGCCGGGATAGGTCTCCAGCACGCGCCAGTGTGTCACCGCCTCGCGCCCGCCGGGCCGCACCGCCATCTTGTCGCGGGCGTGCGGATGGCGGTCGATCGGCGCTTCCACCGTCCCCCTGGGCCGCGGCAGGGCGCCCCAGACGAACGCGAGATATTCGCGCAGCAAGGCTCCGCCCTCGCGTCCGTGCTCGGCGAACTGCGCGGCGAGACCGCGATGGGCGCGGTCGTTCTTGGCGACCACGAGAAGGCCGGTCGTGTCCTTGTCGAGCCGGTGGACGATGCCCGGCCGCTTCACCCCGCCGATGCCCGATAGCGAGGCGCCGCAATGGGCGATCAGGGCGTTCACCAGCGTCCCGCTGGCATGGCCCGCGGCCGGGTGCACGACGAGGCCGCGCGGCTTGTCGATGACGATGAGGTCGGCGTCCTCGTAGACGACGTCGAGCGGGATCGCCTCGCCCTGCGGCACGGCGTCCTCGGGCGCAGGGACGGTGACCGTCACCTGGTCGCCGGCGTTGACGCGCTGCCCGGGATCGCGGATGGTCCGCCCGCCGATCGCGACCGCGCCGTCAAGAATGAGCGCCTTGAGGCGCGTACGCGAGAGGCCCGCGACCTGTGCCGCCAGCACGCGGTCGAGGCGTGCGCCGTTGTCCTCGGCCGCAACCGTCACCGTTTCCAGGCGCTCGTTCGTATCCGGCATGGTTCAAACGTCCGACGACGAACCCCCGCTCGACCCCGCCGCCCAGCGCCTCGTTGACAAGGTGCGCTGGCTGATGCTGCTCTCCGGCGTCGCCACCATGCTGGGTATTGCGGTGGTGCTCGGGGTCGTGGGCTATCGGGTTTTTCGCAGCGAGGGAAGCCTTGCGCCCGCCGACGCGGTGGCGCTCCTGCCCAAGGGCGCAAAAGTCCTTTCGGTTGCGCCGTCGGAAGACCGCATCGTGGTGACGGTGGAGGTTGCCGGCGCGACCGAGATCCGCACCTTCGACCTGCGCAGCCTGCGGCCGGCCGGCCGGCTGCGCTTTGCCAGCGAGCCCTGACCGGCTCCCCGCCAGCCGCGCCTTGCTTCACCGCCGGATCGGGTCTATCTGAGGGCGCTCCGCTCCCTTCGTCTAGCGGTCAGGACGCGGCCCTCTCAAGGCTGAAACAGGGGTTCGATTCCCCTAGGGAGCGCCAATAATTTCAAGGGCTTAACAGTCGCGCTAAGCACCGGGTGTAAATCGGGTGTAATATTGCGCGCGACCACATTACGGACGGCGAGGCAGTTTTAGACGCCGGGTGTGTCCCATATTAAAGCAACGCATCATTGTAGTGAGGTCGATATACACGCGGATCGACAATGCGGGGACTTGACGATAAATTAACCCTGTACATCGGGGTGAATATCGACTTGACGGGACAAGTCGGCCGCTTCGCGGAAGACAACGCGGTTTGAGAATTGGGGCTGTCGAAAGCTCGGCGGTCCGCGTCGGATTTCGTTCGCTTAAATAAAAGCGAAGCGAAGATTGCAACCAGAATCATGGGTCCCGGCGAAATTTTGCACGGTGGCTGTAATGGATGTGCGGATGGATAGCAGCGTACTGGCCGCTGCAACACCTTTGATGCCGGTGATCGAAGAAGAGAAGCGTCCGCGCACCGATCGCGTAGTGATCAATTTTGTACGGCTTGTATGCATGGCCTGCACCCGGTTTCGTTGACACCCGCCTAAACTAATCCTGCCTGCCGTTCGAATTCCATCGGACTCATATAGCCGATCGTCGAGTGTCGGCGCTTGGGATTGTAGAAGCGCTCAATGTAATC